>ERZ773252.37-NODE-37-length-160156-cov-5.822425_pt1 | contig 160156 bp, 150 predicted proteins | sample MGYA00580517_ERZ773252 | MGnify/ENA primary metagenome ERZ773252 (study PRJEB29015, sample SAMEA2737766) | human gut metagenome | biome: human gut; feature: human-associated habitat; material: faeces | place: China | collected 2012 ...
ATTCGGCGCACTCTACCCATTTTCCCTTTTCAAACCGGTTTTTAGAGGTTCCCTATTAAAAGCGCCTTTTCAAAGCCGATTCCGTGACCCCTATGCTCACAAACAGCGAAACAAGCTGAAGCGTCATAATAACGCAGAACACCAGCAGACCTGCCTCCTCGCTCAGCGGCTTTACTATCTGAAACACTCCAGCGCCCACGGAAACAGCCAGCATAGGAATGCTCATCACCAGAATCAGCCTTCCCCAGTACACCTGCGCGAAATCCCACGCCTGCCGGCTGCTGCGGGAACGCTTCGTCCTGTAGCCCACGCTGCCGCCGTACCCCGGCGGGAACCTCCACATGACAAGTCCCACAACGATCAGCAGAACCGGCAATATAAGGTAGCTCAGAAGATACACAACACCGTCGTTCATTCGTCCTCCTTTTCAGGCTTTGAGTGCTTCTTGCGGTACTTCACGCACTCGGTCAGCAGGTACTCTATCTGCCCGTTCACCGAGCGGAAATCGTCCTCTGCCCACTGCATAAGCTCGTTACAAAGCGTCGCGGAGAGCCGCAGGGGTATCTGCTTCTTTTCCTTCTTTTCGCCGTCAGCCATGCGGCTCACCTCCCTGCCCTGTTACTTTGTTCTGAGGTACTTGTATCTCTTCACCGCGACAACTGCCCACACCGCCGTGAACACCGCCATAATTACCTCGCACACGACAATATTTATCGCACCGCACTGGTACAGCACTGCGGGAACGTCCATCAGCGCGTGAATAACTATCGCCGCGGGATAGAGCCACATTCTGCCCTTCACCATGACCGCCTCCATCACCAGAACGGAAAGCGAAACGTGCAGCGCCATCGCGGCTATTCGCTCGAAAACCGCCAGCGCGGCTCCGGAATAGCTAGACTGAGCAAAGCCCGCAAGCTGCGCCATGAGTTGCTGCGCTACAGCGTCGCTGCCGCCGGAAGCGCTGTTTATAAACTCGCTGACTCCCATCGAATTCACGGAAGCCGCCATCATCAGCGCGCTCAACGCGGTCAGCCCGAGAAGGTACAGCGCCTCAAAGCCGCCGTGACCCAGCCCGTAGGACACCGCGTTTTCAGCGCTGCGGCTGTTCTTCATCAGGAACCTGAAGCTCAGGAAACGCGCTGTTTCCTCGAACACTCCCGCAGCGACTGCCCCGTAGACAACGTACAGCACGACATTTCCGGATACCACCGGCACCATCACCATATGGAGCAGCCGCTCAAGTATGATCGCAAACAGGAAGAACATTCCCGCGCCGATGAAAGTGGCTTTCATCGTACCTTTGTGCAGTGCGAACCTCCACACCAGAGCCGCCGCCACCGGGATACCTATCCCGAGCGCCGCCATTATCACAAGCGACGCAATGCTTTCCGCTGAAAAAACGATATCCGTCATACGTCCTCCTTAATATATGGAGCCGCTGTTCACTATAGGCTGAGCGTCCTTGTTTCCGCAGAGCACTACAAGCAGGTTGCTCACCATCTGCGCCTTGCGCTCCTCGTCAAGCTCGCATACGTTGCTCTCGCTCAGCTTGTTCAGAGCCATCTCCACCATTCCGACCGCGCCGTCTACTATCTTCTGGCGCGCTTCGATTATTGCGGTCGCCTGCTGGCGCTGGAGCATTGCGGCGGCTATCTCGGGCGCGTATGCAAGGTGAGTAATCCGCGCCTCGATTATCTCAAGACCGGCGTGCTCGACGCGCTCCTGGAGGGTCGCCTTGAGCTGCTCGCAGACCTCCTGGGAAGAACCGCGCAGCGACTTCTCATCAGAATCGGTGGAATCGTATGGATAGCATCTCACCACGTCGCGCAGTGTGGAATCCGCCTGTATCGACATGAAGCCCTCGTAGTCGTCCACGTTGAACAGAGCCTTCGCGGTGTTCACAACGCGCCATACCACCACTATCCCGACTTCTATCGGGTTTCCGAGCTGGTCGTTTATCTTCTGCCTGCGGTTGTCGTGGGTCATGGTCTTGAGGGAAATTTTCGTGTGCGGAACTCCCGGCTTGCCGCCTTCCTGCACCTTAGGAACCGCAGGAACGCTGAAAATGTTCACGAAATAGAATCCCTCGCGCTTGAGCGTGCCGATGTACTTTCCGAACAGGGTCAGCACCAGCGCCTCGTTGGGCTTTATAACGCGCAGTCCGATGAATGGGACCCAGCCTATGCACAGCCAGATTATGCAGACGATCATTCCGGCGTCGTACCCGGAAAAGCTGTACTCGTCAATGTTTACTGCGCAGAATATAAGCAAACCGATCGCCGCCAGGTACAGAATTATCGTCAGGAACAGCACCGCCCAGCCGCTCGGGGCGCGCAGCTCCTTTTCCTCGTAGTTCGTTGTTTTCTCTTTCATGTCAATACCTCCCGTTACAGTGTGCTCGAAATGATATCATTTTGATATCTTGATTTGATTATACCACCGCAGGAAGGTTTTGTCAAGAGGAAAGAAATAATTTGTTTGAGAATTTTTAAGTCCGATTTTGCGGCTTATCTGCCGGAATTAAACCTGATACAATTGGAAAACAGCCAGAGCACAACAATTCCGAATCAAGCGTGCGCTGTTCCTATTCAAACCGCCTGTAAAGCGAAAACAGCCTCCTTCCGGAAGCTGTTCGGTAAAATCAGTTGACTGCCTTTTTGCTCTTTATCCTTGCCGCGATTTTGTCCGTGACGATACACGAAACCACGGCAAGAAGGACTCCGATGACCGCGCCCACAAGTACGTCCGTCGGAAAATGTACGAACAGGTACAGCCGCGAAAATCCAACCAGAGCCGCGATGACAAGCGCCGGTATCCCAAGCGCTTTGCTGTAGTGGAACAGCGCCGCCGCGGCGGAAACCGATATCATGGTATGCGCCGAGGGGAACGAGAAGTCCTTAGGCACCGATACCAGGAGCTGTAAAAAATCCGGGTCTATCCAACAGGGGCGGTCCCTGGCGACGAGGTTTTTCAGCAGAAGATTCCCCACCAGCAGCGACAGAAGTATCGCGCCGCACATCGCAGCGCCGCCCTGCCGGAACTTTCTGAAAAACAGGAACACCACCGCCGCGCCGATAAACAGGTAGCAAAGCAGCGTGAGCTTCGGGAACACGGCGTCGAGGAATCCGCAGGAAATACCCTCGTGTATTTCATGGAGTATATTCAAGTCAAACTGCGTTATTGCGTCCATAATTACCTCTTTGTGCGTCAAAAAAATACCGCCCATTTCTGGGCGGCCCAGGTCTGTCCGTCATGCTCTGACATTGAGCACAGTACCCTTTCCGTCAGGGGAAGGCATGCTGTCCAGCATATCGGTGATGGTCTCCATGGTCTGCTGGGTGGACTCCATCGTTTTCTTCATCATGCCGATGGAAACGCCCTGCTGAAGGTTAGCCGCTGCCATATTCATGGACAGAGCAGCAATATCAAGCTCCATGAAACAGCCCTCCTTTCGCAGACTTAATATCTGCAACTACAATATACCACAAAACGCCGCATTTGTCAAGTGCAGGACTGCTTTTCCTCCATCTTTTTCAGGCTTAGCTGAGAACGCACTATAATGAAAACCGCCGTTGCCAGCTCCAGGAGGCACACCGTAAGCCCCACCGCAGTGTTCATGATACGGCGGAACTCCACGTCCGTGCTGAATCGGGAGGTCATCGCGTTTTCAAGGTTGAAAACCGACATCAGCGCCCCCGCGAAATTCAGCGCCTTTGAAGCGGAAAGCACCGGGCTGTTCAGCCGCCGGAACTTCACCAGATTCACGATCGAAAGGGTCAGTAGGTAGAACGAGTACGCCGCCGTAATGTAAATTACCGAGCCGGGGTAGACTATGATATGCTCCTCGGTAATAAGCTGAACCGCCATTCCCATCATTCCGGAATGCACCGCCAGCATGAGACAGCCGCACTGCCTGCTTCCGCGAAGCTCCCGGGCGCGGCGGTCGTCCTCGCTCTCCAGCTTCTGCGAGGCGCGCCAGCTCCGGACAAGCAGCAGCCTGGTAACTCCGAAGCTTATGTAATACACCGCCACCGCTCCGAGCCACGCCGAGCGGTACAGCACCGCGGTGACTCCCTTGAAAACCGCGAACAGCGTGCTGACCGCAAGTCCCTGGTACAGCGAAAGCTCCCCGCGAAACCGGAAGTCGCTGATGAACAGCCGGGCAATCGTGTTGCTCTGCGCCCAGCGGTAGACCCGGCTCCCATGGAGCAGCCGCGCCGCTGCCTCGGTAATGCTCCCGAGACCCGCCACCAGCACTGCCAGCGCGTACGCCGAGGCAAGGTAGATGAGCATTTCAAGCACCGGGTGCTTTCCCTGGGTATTCAGCGCCGCGATGCACAGCACCATCGTCGTAGGAACCAGCACCGCTATCACCTTCGGGGGCAGCAAAAATGCCCGCTTCAGTCCGGGCTGAGCGCGGTTCCACAGCTTATGCAGGAATTTCAGCAGGCGTTCCATACGATCCCCCTTACCATAAATAAAAAGACCCGGAGTTTTACCCCCGGGCCTCCAGCCTATGTATCGGCTGAATTACGTCAGAACTAAACTGTTATGGAGAAAGCTCCCCATTAGCAGCCGTAGCCGCCGCAGATTGCTCTGAGCATCTCGCAGAGCTGGCCAAAGCTGCATGCCTTAAAGAAATTGAACATGATTTTTACCTCCTGATGAATTTCCCCTCGGGGGATATTAAAATTATATCCCATCAGGCGGTAAATTTCAATGCAAAGATTCTGGCACTGCGGGAAGGTCTTTCCGGGGTAATTTACCTGTTCTCCAGAATGTATCGTTCCGCGTCGTCAAGGCTGCCCTGGCGGTATCCGCTGTAGTCCCGGCTGTCGGGATTCTCAACGAACTCGTTTGCAAGGAACACGTCCATACCGAGAGTTCCGGCTGACATGTCCTCGGAAACGCTGTTGCCGACCATTATGCACTCCTCCGGAGCCGCTCCTATCTTGCCGAGTATCTCCTGATAGTACTTCGGATTCGGCTTGCAGAACGTGCTGTTGTCGTACCATGTCACAAGCCCGAAATCCTCCGGAGCGAGGTTCACCCACGCCATGCGGGTGCGCACGCCGTCCAGCGGAAATATGGGGTTCGTGGCGAGGACTACCCGCAGCCCTGCGGATTTCAGGCGCTCTATCATCGGTCTGTGGTCGGGTATGTATTTAAGGCTCGCCTTTGCCTTTTCGAACTCGTGCGTGTAGAACTCGTCGCAGGCGGGACGTGCGTCCGGAAGCCCGGGATTCATCGCGTTGAATGTCTCCCAGAACGCCTCGGAATTGAGACGGCTGCCGTCGTTCATAACCATCGCCTTAGTTCCGCCCCACACTGATTTCACAGTGTGCTGCGGCTCGTACCCCATCGGAGCCAGCTTCCTGCAAAGCTCGCTGAAATATATCTTCACGAAATCGTCCTGCTCGAACGGGAGCAGGGTGCCATCGAGGTCAAACAGTACCGTTGTTATCATGTGCGTTCTCCTTTGCGGACTTTTCAGCCGCCTTGCGGCGCTCAATAGCAGCATGCTGCTTTTCAATCTTCTTGATGTAGTTCTCCTTCGCCTCGTCGTCTGAACGGTACACCGAGCGGACCACAGTCCAGCGGTCCGCAGCGGCGCGCTTGCAGACCACCTTCACGAGGTACTCCCCGTGCTCCGGGCAGGTGCAGATGTTATTCTTGCGCACCGCCCCCAGCGAGAGCCACTCGCCGTTGGAGAGCGTCCTGCCGCACTCCGGGCAGGGAACGGAAGTTATCTTCCCGTCGGAGATCACACGGCGGATATCGCTGATATCGCGGAACATCTCCCGCGCGATGACCGGCCGCTGACCCGGCGACATATTTGCGTACTCCGCGAGTCCCTTCTTCATGTCCAGCCTGCGGCAGACCTCATAGGTGAACCATGCGTCGTTCATTGCGTCGTGAGCCTGCGCGTCCATCGGAATGCCGAGCTTCTCCACCGCGTCGGAGAGCGAGCACTGAACATGCTCGCCGTCAACCTGATTCTTGTATATAAGCTGTAGATTGACGTAATCGCTGCCGTACTGCGGGTCGAACCCGTGCAGCTCGAGGTTGTCGGCGAGCATGGCGATATCGTCGAATCCCCAGGTTATGAACCGGAACTCCGGCGTACACCATTCACGCAGCTTCGCGAAAGCCTCCGGAAATTTCTCGCCCTTTGCGAGCATGGCGTTTGTTATCCCGGTGATTTTTTCAACGTGGCGGTTCATTTTTTTGTAGTACTTCGGCGCTACGTTGATTTTCAGGCGGTCGACAAGGTTAAAATCCTCATCGCACTTCACCGCGCCTATCTGGATTATCTCGCCCCGGAGCAGCACCGGCTTTTCCACCGTATGAGCGCGGTCGAGAGCCTGGTTCCACTCCATGTCAAGTATGATATAGTACATTCACGCGCTCCCTTAAAGCATGAGCTTTCCGCCGACGTTCTCGTGGCGCCATGCAACGAAGTCGTCGTACGTTCCCTGGCGGTCGAGGCAGCCGTTTTCGGTTATCTCGATTATGCGGTTAGCCGCGGTCTCGAGTATCTCATGATCGTGGGAAGCGAACAGCAGGTTGCCCTTGAATTCGGACAGGCCGTTGTTTACCGCGGTGATGCTCTCGAGGTCGAGGTGGTTGGTCGGACGGTCGAGGATAAGCACGTTGCTCTGGAACAGCATCATTCTTGAGAACATGCAGCGTACCTTCTCGCCGCCGGAGAGCACGCTCACCTGCTTGAAAACATCGTCGCCGCTGAACAGCATGCGTCCAAGGAAGCCGCGCAGGTAGCTCTCGGTCTCGTCCTTGGAGTACTGGCGCATCCAGTCGATTATGGAAAGCTGGCAGTTATCGAAGAACGCGCTGTTGTCGTTCGGGAAGTAGCTCACCGAAGTGGTCGAGCCCCACTTGAATGTGCCCTCGTCCGGCTCCATCTCCTCCATAAGGATCTTGAACAGCGTAGTTACCGCGATCTCGTTGTTGCCCACGAACGCGATCTTGTCGCCCTTGCCTACTGTGAAGCTTACGTTATTGAGCACCTTCACGCCGTCGACGGTCTTGGAAAGCCCTGTGACCTGGAGTATATCCTTGCCGACCTCGCGCTCCATATCAAACGCGATGTAGGGGTACTTTCTGGAGGAAGCGGGAAGCTCCTCGACGGTCAGCTTGTCGATGAGCTTGCGGCGGGAGGTCGCCTGCTTGGACTTCGACTTGTTCGCGGAGAACCGCGCGATGAAGTTCTGGAGTTCCTTTATCTTCTCCTCGGCGCGCTTGTTCTGCTGCTTTATCATACGCTGAATAAGCTGTGAGGATTCGTACCAGAACTCGTAGTTGCCGACGTACATCTTGATCTTTCCGTAGTCGATATCCACGATGTGGGTGCACACATTATTAAGGAAGTGACGGTCGTGGGATACAACGATGACCGTACCGAAGTACTCCGCGAGGAAGTCCTCCAGCCAGGATACCGCCTCAACGTCGAGGTGGTTGGTCGGCTCGTCCATGAGGATTATGTCGGGGTTTCCGAACAAGCACTGCGCAAGCAGAACCTTGACCTTCTCGTTACCGGTCAGGGAATCCATCTTCTGGTAGAGAATCTCCTCCGGCAGACCCAGACCCTGGATAAGCTTGGAAGCGTCGGACTCAGCCTCCCAGCCGTTCAGCTCTGCGAACTCGGCCTCCAGCTCGGAAGCGCGGGTGCCGTCCTCCTCTGAGAAATCCTCCTTGGCGTAGAGCGCGTCCTTCTCCTGCATGATGTCGTACAGGCGCTTGTTGCCGAGGATAACGGTGTCCTGCACGGTGTAGTCGTCGAACGCGTAGTGATCCTGGCGCAGCACCGACATGCGGAGCTCCGCGGGCTTGGATACGCTGCCCTTTGTAGGCTCGAGGTCACCGCAGAGGACCTTCAGGAATGTGGATTTTCCGGCTCCGTTTGCGCCGATCACGCCATAGCAGTTGCCGGCGGTGAATTTCAGGTCTACGTCCTTGAAAAGAAGCTGTCCGCCGAAGCTGACGCTTACATCAGATACTGTTATCAATTCTATTCTCCTTTTAGTTTAGGGAACCTCTAAAAACCGGTTTGAAAAGGGAAAATGGGTAGAGTGCGCCGAATGCGATGAAAGCCGACGAAGTAAGGCTGTATGCCTTACGAGGAGGTTTGAAGAAGCAGGCGGTGTGCTATACACATTTTCACTCAAACAAGGTTTTTAGAGGTGACCTTTAGTTGTTTGAAACACATACAATATTAGTATAGCATATTCCGGCAGGAATTACAAGTGTTTTACGCGATTTTTTCCGGAATATTGCCCCGGCCGGCGGCATATCCATGTAAATGAAAAACCCCGGCACTATTGCGCCGAGGCTTTAAGGCTGTGATTATGTAGATCAGTTGAGTTTGTTGAGCTCTGAGAGGCACTCGGAGCAGATGTTCTTGCCCTTGAATACTGTGATGCCGCTTGCATTGGAGCAGAAAGCGCATGCCGGCATGTACTTCTTGAGAATGATCTGATCGTCCTCAACGTAGATCTCAAGGCTGTCCTTGATGCCGATGTCGAGAGTTCTTCTCAGCTCTATCGGAATTACGATTCTTCCCAGCTCATCGACTTTTCTTACGATACCTGTAGACTTTACCATGATTTTTTCCTCCTGAAATTGTCTGCCGCGCCAAATTCTGGTATGCGCAGGCAGGAATTTTTGTCCTTATTCACCGTTTTTTCCAGCATATTGCTGATTTCTTGCACATTATACCATGTTTTGTTTGAGATGTCAATTTGAAAAATGCATAATTTTGTCATTTTTTGTCCATTTTACTACATATTTTGATTTACAAAAGTGTCAGTTTAGTAATATATCAAGTGGTGTATATCATCACAAATACGTTTGTTATGCAGAATTTCAACTTATACAATATCACATAGTCAACTGGAAATAAATTAGTGATATAGAATCCAGTATGGAAATTTGGAAAATTATTTTAAATCCGATGATACAAAACCCATATTACACAAGGAGCTGGTAAGATATGAAATATATTCTGATGATACTGCCCGCCGCAGCGATAGTCTGCGGGATATTCACCGGACGGCTGCCGGAGGTCTCAGCGGCGGTGCTAGAGAGCGCCTCCGGTGCGGTCACGCTGGCGCTGACGCTGTGCGGAGCCATGGCTCTCTGGAGCGGTCTGATGAAGGTCGCGGAGGCGGCCGGGGCGGTGAAGCTGCTGTCGGCTGTGCTTTCTCCGGCAGTAGTGTGGCTGTTCCGGGGACTGGAAAAGGGCGGACGCGCCGCGCAGCTCATCTGCATGAATCTCTCGGCGAATATCCTCGGACTTGGAAACGCGACCACACCGCTGGGTATCCGCGCGATGGAAGCGATACAGGAAGAGGAGGGCGGCTCCGGTGTCTCCGACGGCTCCGCCAGCGACAACATGATAATGCTGACCGTCCTGAACACAGCGAGCCTTCAGCTCATTCCGGCGACCGCCGCGGCGCTCATGACCGCCCACGGAGCCGCCCGACCGATGGAAATACTCCCCTGCGTGTGGATCGTATCGGCGTATTCCCTGGCGGCTTCGGTGGGCGCGGCAAAGCTGTTCGGGCATTTTTCCAGGAAGAAGGTGCGGCGTGCAGATAACTGATTTTGTAGTCCCACTGCTGTTCGCAGGGGTCATGATTTTCGGCGCCGTGCGCAGGGTGGACGTGTTCCCTGTGTTCTGCGAAGGAGCCGCAGGCGGCCTTAAAACCACCGTGGATATCCTCCCGGCTCTGGTGCTGCTGCTCGTCAGCGTCGGAATGCTCCGCGCTTCCGGGGCGGTGGAGCTTCTCACCGGGCTTCTGGAGCCGCTCTGCAATCTTGTGGGATTCCCGCCGGAGTGCATGCAGATGGTGCTGCTGCGGCCGTTCTCCGGCAGCGGAGCCATCGCGGTCTACGACGGCATCGCCGCACAGTACGGCGCGGACAGCTTCCCCGGAAGGGTCGCCGCAGTGCTGCTCGGCTCCTCGGAAACTACGTTCTATACGGTCGCGGTATACTTCGCGGCGGTCAGGGTGAAAAACACCCGCTACGCTATCCCAGCCGCCCTCGCCGCCGACTGCACCGCCTGGATAGTCTGCGGGCTGACCGTCAGCGCACTGCTCGGATAAATCGTCCCCTCTCTTGATTTTTTGCATATATTGTTGTATAATAGTATAAAGCAATAAATTGGAGTGATGACGATGATCATTTTGCCGGAACAGGTCACTAAAGCGATAGACGTCCTGGAAAAATCGGGATATGACGCATATATAGTGGGCGAGTGCGTGCGGGAGCTGCTCCTCGGCAGCGACCCGCAGGATTACGATATAGTCACCAACGCGGGGATAAACGATATCCTTTTCGCGTTCAGGGATTACCGTATTTCTGACGAGGGAATGAAACGCGGTGAGATACTTGTCACCGTTGTCGGCATGATAATCCAGATCTCGCCCTACCGCCGCGAGGTGGTAGGCAACCGCGTTATCTACGCGGAGGATCTCGAGACCGATCTTTTCCGCCGTGGATTCACGATGAACGCTATGGCGTACAGTCCGCGCTCCGGGCTTATCGACCCGTTCGGAGGCAGAGCCTCGCTGCGCCCCTCTCCGGAGGCCATCGAGGAGGAAGAAAAAGAGGAGATCGCCGAACTGAAGGTTCCGGAAGACCCTGACGAGCTGACCCGCCGCAAGGGGGTCACGCGGCTCCCCGCCCGGGTAATAGCCATCGGCGAGAACCAGACCCGCAGCGTCAAGGAAAACGGCAAAACCGTCACAGAAACCTGGTACGACATGTCACGCTGCTTCACCTCCGACCCGGCCAGGATACTCCAGGCGATACGCTACTGCTCCGAGGGCGAGTACGTCATCGAGGACAAGACCCGGGACGCTATCCGCGCTAACGTGAGCTGCTTCGAATACGCCGAAAAAGGCAAGCTGTTCAACGAACTATCCCGCATCGTGATGGGAAAATACGCCGCACGGGTGCTGGAGCAGTACTCCGACATACTGAAGTTCCTGTTACCCGAGATAGAGCCCTGCATAGGCTTTGATCAGCACAGCGTCCACCACGATTTTGACGTATGGACGCACATCTGCAAGTCGGTGGGATACGCGGTGCCGGAGCTTCCCGTGCGGTTCGCAATGCTGTTCCATGACCTCGGCAAGCCGGACTGCTGCGCGATAGATTCCAGGGGACGCGGGCATTTCAAGGGGCACGGCGAGCGCGGACGGCTCATCGCGGAGCGTATCATGCGGCGGCTGGAGTTCCCGGCGGCGCTTTCTGAGGAAATAAGCTGGCTGGTGTTCTACCACGACAAGGAGATCCCGGAGAGCCGCGCGGATCTGAAGCGGCTTCTTGACGCTCTCGGCGCGGAGGATCTACGAAAGCTGATACAATGCGAAATTGCGGATTCCCGCGCGAAAAAGCTCGATACGGAAACGCCTGACGTCCAGCGGCTGAGGGCTGCCGCGGCAGCGCTGCGCGAGATACTTGACACCGGCGAGTGCTACAATATCCGCCAGCTGGCGATAACGCAGCGCGAGCTTATGGAGCGCCGCCTGGTAACAAACGAGCAGGAAGCCGAACAGCTTATCAACGCGCTGTTCGACATGGTGCTCGACAAGCCGAGCTTCAACAACAAGCTCATGCTTCTCGACATGGCGGAAAAGAGTAAGCAGCGCCTTGAGGAGATACGCGCAGAGCGGGAACGCATAGCCGCCGAGAAACGCGCGGTCCAGGCTCTGAAGCATAAAAAAACTCCGGTAAACCGGCGAAACGAGCCGGTATATACACGCAAAAAGCAGTAGTAAAACAGTTGTGACGATAAAGTCTATAATTTCCGCGTAGCATACTGGTTTTCGCTTCCTTTTGCTTACAAAAGGAAGCGGGAGTGTGAGGGCAGAGCCCTCACCACTCTGCGCGCTGGCGCGCAGTTAAACGATTCAATGGCGCTAAAGGGGTGTGGGGGAAAACAAGAGTTTTCCCCCACTGTTTTTTGCAATTTACTGCCGTTATGACTTTTTCGACAGACTGACAGGGCGGAACAATTCCGCCCTGTTTTTATTTTACTCGGTAGCACAGCACTTGGAATTCCGTTTCAGTCTCGAAGCTGTCGTGGGTCCCGAACCAGCTATAAAGCCGGCTGCTGTCGTGCTGGGAGGTCTTGTAGTAATACGGGGTCATGGTGAACAGCGCGTTCAGCAGCTCCTGGCTGGTGAGCCGCAGCGTGGAGCTGACCTCCCGCTTTTCCAGGAACTCCATGCCCTCGATCTCGTAGGGCTTCACTTCGTTGAGCCTCGGCTCGTCGTAAAGCACGGATTTCAGCCCGTAGAGGTGGCGCTCCCCTGGGATCGCCGTCAGGATAACGCCGCCGGGCTTCACTACCCGCAGAAGCTCCTCCCGCTGGAACGGCGCGAAGATCACCGCCGCCATATCCGCGCAGGCGTCCTCCAGAGGGAGCCGGAACACGCTCGCCGCCGCGCAGAATATGTTCCGCTTCATTCCGTTCGAGTTTATCCGGGAATGCGCCGCCGCAAGCACGTTTTTCGAGATATCCACGCCGATGATCTGCATTCCGGGCACCGCATCGTACATTCCTACCGTGTAGTAGCCCTCGCCGCAGCCGCAGTCCACCATCGTGACCGGCTTCGGGAACTCCGCGGCGTATTTCGCGGCGCACCCGCACAGGGCGTCCCGCAGCCCGGAGTAGGCTCCGCTGTCAAGGAACAGCCTGCGAGCCGCCGCCATTTCCTTGCTGTCGCCGGGATCCTTCACGTTCTTGTGCTGGGTCAGCAGCAGGTTGACGTACCCCTTCGCGGATACGTCGAAGCTGTGACCCTTCGGGCAGCGCAGAGTCTTGCCGTCCGGGATCAGCCGCGGCGGACGGTTCGTCTTTTCGCCGCATACCGGGCAGGTCAGGGGGAGAGCGTTTGTCATAGATAGTTCCTCCATAAAGTTGTAATTCGGAATGCGGAATTCGGAATTCGGAATTTCGGTGTCCCGCTGCGCGGGACGAATTTAAAAGTTTATTAAATTGAAATCCGTCCGGCGAAGCCGGACACATTAATTCCGAATTCTTAATTCCGAATTCCGAATTGAATTATTAATATTATATACTATCAGAGTAACATAATCAAGCGTTATTTTTTAGCTCAAATTGTGAGATTTGCACAAAACAGAATATGGAATTTGTATATCGAGCAACAAAAAACTTCACAAAACCGGTTGAATTTTGTACAGCTTTACTATATAATAGAAGCATGGAGTTCGAAAACAAACGGGCTGCAAATTCTTAATTCGGAGGTCTACCTATGACATTCACTGCTGACAAAATCAGAAACATATTACTTGCCGGCCACGGCGGAAGCGGAAAGACCGCATTAGCAGAAGCTATGCTGTTCAAATCAGGAGCAACTGAGAGAATGGGCAGCACCAACGAGGGCAGCACCGTAAGCGACTTCGACCCGGAGGAGATACGCCGCAAGATCTCGATAAACACTTCCCTCGCCGCGACGGTATGGCAGGACACCCGCATAAATATCATCGACGCACCGGGTCAGTTCGACTTCATCGGTGGAATGTACGAAGGTATCCGCGCCGCTGAATCGGTGGTAATCACGGTAAACGGCAAGGACGGAGTATGCCCCGGCACCATCAAGGCGTACAATCTCGCCGCAGGTCAGAACAAGGCAAGAATGCTCGCCGTAACCTGCATGGAAGTCGAGAACTCCGATTTTTATAAGGTGCATACGCAGCTCAAGACCGTTTTCGGTCCGTCGGTATGCCCGATAGTGGTTCCGTACGACAAGAACGGTCCCGTTGAAGCATACATAAATCTGCTAACCATGAAGGCGTACAAGTACGACAGCAAGGGAGTTCCGACCGAAGTTCCCATGCCTGCTTCCGAGAACCGTATCGCAGGTCTGCGCGCTTCAATGGCTGAGGCGGTCGCTGAGACCAACGAGGAATTCATGGAGAAATTCTTCAGCGGCGAGGACTTCACCCACGACGAACTCGTGAAGGGTATCCACGACGGCGTTGCAAGCGGCGCTATAACTCCGCTCGTATGCTGCGCCAACGACACGCTCTCCGGTGTTGATATGCTGCTCGACGCGGTGGTTTCCATGCTCCCCTCCCCCAACGAGAGAAAACTCGAGTCGCTCGACGGCGTGACCCTCGATTACGACGAGAACAAGCCGCTCAAGGCGTTCGTGTTCAAGACCGTAGCCGACCCGTTCGTAGGCAAGATAAGCATGCTCAAGATAGTTCAGGGCAAGCTCACCGCGGGCGTTTCCGCCGTGAACGCCACCACCGGCGAGACCGTCCGCATCGGCAAGCTGCTGAAGCTCACCGGCAAGAAGCAGGAGGAGATCTCCGAGGCGCTCGCCGGAGACATCGCCGCCGTCACCAAACTGGAAGCATCCACTAACGACACCCTGTGCGCTCCCGAAGCAGTCGCAGCGCTTGCGCCTACGGAGTTCCCGCAGGCATGCTACTTCCGCGCCGTTAACCTCGCGGGAGGCGGCGACGAGGGCAAGCTCTCCGGCGCTATCCGCAGACTTCTGGAAGAGGACCCCACGCTGAAATACGTCCACAACCACGAGACCCACCAGCGCATGATAGGCGGTCTGGGCGACCAGCACCTTGACGTAGCGGCGGCAAAGCTGAAATCCAAGTTCGGCATGGATGTCAAGATGTCCGAGCCGAAGATCGCGTACCGTGAAGCTATCCGCAAGCCGGTGACCATCGAGAGCAAATACAAGAAGCAGTCCGGCGGACACGGTCAGTACGGACACGTAAAGATAGAGTTCGAGCCCTACGACGGCGACGAGCTGATGTTCTGCGAGAAGGTGTTCGGCGGCGCGGTTCCGAAGAACTTCTTCCCCGCAGTCGAGAAGGGACTCCAGGAGGCCGCAGAGCATGGCTCCATCGGAGGATTCCCGGTAGTGCGCCTGAAGGCGACCCTCATAGACGGAAGCTACCACCCGGTCGACAGCTCCGAAATGGCGTTCAAGACCGCAGCCTCGATGGCGTTCAAGGACTGCATGAAGGAGGCCCAGCCCTACCTGCTTGAGCCTGTAGACAGCCTGAAGATACTCCTCCCCGACGACAAGCAGGGCGACGTCATGAGCGTGCTCTCAAAGCGCCGCGGCTCCGTTCTCGGCATGAACTCCGTCGGCGGCGGCATGACCGAGCTCCTCGCGGAAGCCCCCGAAGCCGAACTCGGCGATTTCGCGCTGACGCTCCGCCAGATCACGCAGGGTCTGGGTGAATTCACTTCTGAGTTCGCGAGATACGACATGCTTCCTCCCGGAACTGAGATAAAATCCTGACAAACAACAAGCTCCCCGGAATCCGGGGAGCTTGTTGTTTTCGAGAAAGAGGCTTTTTCAATCAACTGAAATGGGCGGCGGTATTCCGTCCCTTTGGTTCTACTTCATGATCACGAAGCCGTCAAGCATAAAGAGCTGCCTGCCCTTCATCTCGCCCGCGAACCAGCCTTCGTAGCCGCTCTCCGCAACCAGGAACACCGCGTGGCGTCCGGTCGCCGCCTTTATTCTGGCTCCCGCTGTTCCGCTGTCCTCCGCGAAATCAACCGTGCCGAGCTCCTCGCCGTCCTCGGAATCAAGCCGGACGTGCACGCGCCCACGGGAGCCAGTACCGCGCAGCTTCAGCCGTATCTGCATGGTTTTTGACGCGAAGTCCTCGCCGAAATCGAAGTACTTCCAACCCATCACGCAGCCGTCGGTGACGTTCACAATCGGACGTTCGAACACGCTTGTTTCCGTGATGTAGCAGCCGCCCTTGAGTACGCAGGCGGTGTCTGCCTGTGTAAAATCATAGGGGTTCAGCGACTCCTCAAAGCCGAGGGAGGTCATCTCCACCTGTGGTATCGTGCCGTCCGGAAGTATTTCGATACGCTCAACGCAGCCCCTTCTGGACATGATCGTGCCGTTTGTCATGCGATGATAAAAAATGTACCACTGGCCGTTCACGCAGCAGACCGAGCCGTGATCGTTTCCGCCCGGGAAGTCAATCCCGTTGTCGATGATGGTACCGCGGTAGGTGAATGGACCCGTCGGGGAATCGGAAGTCGCGTAGTCAAGGCAGCTTCCGCGCTGGGGCGAGTATATAAGATAGTACGTTCCATTTATCTTGCGCGGGGAGCACGCCTCGAAGAAGCGGTGCGGCTCCGCAGTCGGGATTATGTCCAGCTTGTAGCTCCCGGGAACCGCCTCGTACATGTTGTCCTTCAGCTCGCACATGTAGCTTCCCTGATAGCCGCAGTAGATGTACACCCTGCCGTCGTCGTCGACCAGCACGCCGGGGTCGATGAAGGTGCCGTTGTCGTAGTGGTTCGGAATATCGTACTCATACCGGGACAGCAGCCTGAACGGACCCTCCGGGCGGTCGGCGACTGCAACACAGCCCTTTGCATTCACGATGTACGCGTATAGATAGTATTTGCCGCCGCGCTCCACAACGTCCGGGGCGAACAGCAGTTCGTCTGTCCAGTCTACGTCCGATGGGGAGTCGTGACCGTCGCGGCTGCGGAAAATGTCGCCGTGGCACACCCACTTCGTGGGGTCGCTCACCGGCGCAGACCACACTTTCAGCTTGTAGTCGCAGAAGTCGATGGAATCCTTGCGGTCATGCGAGCCGTATACGTAAATTCTGTCGCCGAATACTCTCGGTTCTCCGTCTGGTATATATTCCCAGTTTGGTAAGTATGGATTTGCCATAATTATGCACCTCACATTATTGTTTCAAAAAACCCGTGTTGAAGCGGTCGGGTTTGTAACTATTATTATATCAAAGTTGGTCAGATTTCACAACGATTAACACGACATAATACAGCATTTTTTTGCCTTTTTAACGAAATGTAACTTTTTCACGACTTTTGGCCAAAATATACATATTTGTGTTGACTTTTTTTATGATTAGTGCTAAAATAATATTTAAGCAAAGTAAATAAAGAGTTTTTCGACGCAGGTCATTGAGATACCGGGGTGGCTGCACCGCGGCTTATACTCGTGTAGAGATTTCGGCGCATGCCGTGGAATTTTTAGAAGGAGTCAAAGTATGAAGAATCTAAAAGTAGCGACCAAACTTATCATTTCATTCGGAGCGGTCATAATCATGACCATCGCATGCTCTCTTGTATCGGTCATCGGACTTAAGAGCGTGCATGGTAACGTAAATCTCATGATCGATACAGAGATCAAAAGCCTCCTCAGAGTCAAGGATGTAGAGATACAGGTAGAGACCATCGGCAGAACCGTTCGCGCGGGTGTGCTTGAGGATGACAACAATGTCGAAACACAATATATCAATGAAGCGACAGCCGCTGCCGCGACCATGATGGAAAAGCTCGACCTCATTACATATTCCGGCACTGACGCAAGGATCGATGAGTTCAAGTCCGTATGCAATGAGATCAACACGATACTTCCCGAGGTGATCGCAATAGTAAACGACGGCACCAAAGAGGAAGGGCTGGCAGCGTACAACGATAAGCTGTCCCCAAAGATCGTCCAGTGCCTTTCTATCGGCGATGACGCCGACACAGCCCTGACTGCAGCGTGCAGTGGCACAAGATCTGCAACAACATCGGAAACAAACGCCGTAACTAACGTTGCAATTATCGTAGGCATATTTGCCCTTGCGCTGGGCGTAGGTGGTATCATCAACCTGACCAATCTTATCACAAGGCCCATCGCAGAGATCAAGAACGCGCTCAACAAGATCGCAAAGGGCGAACTTGACAGCCAGATCACCTATGTAAGCCGCGATGAGTTCGGCGAGATGGCAGATGCAATGCGCGCTACCAACGACAGCCTCAGCAAGCTCATCAAGGACAGCTCATACATGTATGGCGAGCTTGCAAATGGCAACTTTAATGTACACTCGAACGCGCGCGAAGTTTATAAGGGAGAGTTCGCTCCGCTGCTTGACAACCTGAGAGTACTCGCATACGGTCTCAGCGACACCATGGCTCAGATATTCCAGTCAGCTGACCAGGTCGACTCTGGTTCCGAGCAGGTTTCCGCAGGCGCGCAGGCTAATGCACAGGGTGCAACTGAGCAGGCTGGTTCAGTTGAGGAGCTGGCAGCTACCATTGAAGAGATATCCGATAAGATCACCAAGAATGCTGACGACTCCAAGACTGCAAGCAACAGCATGGCAGAGGTCGGCAAGCAGGCTGAACTCTCCAACGACCGCATGAAGGAAATGCTCGGCGCTATGCAGGAGATCAGCGATACCTCCGCACAGATCAGCGATATAATCAATACTATCGAGGATATCGCATTCCAGACCAACATTCTGGCGCTCAACGCGGCTGTCGAGGCTGCAAGAGCCGGCGATGCAGGCAAGGGCTTCGCGGTAGTTGCAGACGAGGTAAGAAACCTTGCTTCCAAATCCGCAGTTGCTTCCCAGAACACCGCAGACCTTATTCAGCGCTCCATCAGGGCGGTTGAGAACGGCTCTCACATCGCAGACGATACCGCAGAGGCTCTCAGCGGCGTTGTAAAGCAGATTGAGGATATCGTAGTAACCATCGACCGCATCTCTTCCGTAAGCGAGGAGCAGGCGCAGTCCATCGCTCAGGTTACAACCGGTATCGAACAGATCTCCAACGTTGTTCAGACCAACTCCGCAACAGCAGAGGAGAGCGCGGCAGCTTCCGAGGAGCTCTCCGCTCAGGCCACTGCCATGAAGTCACTTGTTTCCAGATTCAAGCTCAGAGAAGCAAGAAAGAACTGATCGTTCCTTTAACTGAAATCAGAATTATAGATAGGAGGACAGAAATGTCCTCCTTTTTTATTCCTGTTTTCAGATCATTGTGGTAAATAGTTCTTGTCGCCTATTTACAAATCGCCGTAAATATGTTATAATATTTTAACGGTTTTCTCCGATGGCTGGGCACCCGACGACTATAAAATAACCGAGCGCCAGTGGTATCGGGATGCAGCGGCATCAGATTCCGCAGTCATAACAGAACCGTATATCGACGCGCTCACCGGCGAGATGGTGATCACCATTGCGAAGGCGTACAAGCGCGGCGGAAACGTCGCCTGCGTTACCGCCGCTGACATGTTCCTGACCGAGGTCAGCAGTATTATTTCCGGATACAGCTTCTCCGACACCGGCTACCCTGTCCTGACCGACGCTTCCGGCAGCATTATTATCCACCGCAGCGAGGAACTCATGCCCTATGTCGACGGCTCCGGCAGCGAACACTACACCAGCTACTCCGATACAATCAGCGCGGTTTCCGGCGAAAAAACCGAGGACGGCGTTACCTCCCGCACGCTGAAGGACTACGACGGTACCTCAAGATTTGTGATTTCCGAGGTAATACCCTCCGCTGGCTGGACACTGAGCTACGCTATGGACAGCTCCGAGCTTTACAAGGACGCCCACAACATCATCATTATTTTCGTGGTCATTATTCCCGTGATCATCGCGCTTGGAGCGTTCATCTGTGTTCTGGTGATCAAACGGTGCTTCAGACCTCTCGCGGCGATTTCTGCCACCGCTGAGAAAATGACCCGCGGCGATCTTTCTGTCTCCTTCGGCTACAAGGCGAATGACGAGATAGGCTCCGTTTGCCATATAATTGAACAAACCAACGATGTCCTGCGCAGCTACGTGGGCGATATCTCAGAACGTCTGAGACTCATGGCTGATGGCGATTTCAGCACCAGCTCAGACCTTGACTACGTAGGCGATTTCGCGCCGATAAAAGACTCTCTCAGTGATATACGCACTGTCCTCGGCGGAGTGTTCAGCGAGATTTCCGAAGCGGCGGGAGCAGTCTACAGCGGCGCCAACAACATCTCCCAGGGCGCTAACGAGCTTGCAGAGAGCGCGTCCCGGCAGACCGCTGTAGTCGAAGAGATTTCAGGATGCGTTTCGGCGACCGACAGCATGATTTCTGAAAGCTCCGGGCTTGCGGCAGGACGACCGCGCTTATCAGCGAAGCTGCCTCCGCTGTAAGAAACGGTCAGCAGCTCGCAGACAACACCGCCGAGAACCTTCGCAGCGTAACTGAGAAGATGGCGGATGTCGACAGATCGATAACCGCGATAATCAGCTCCGCTGGGGAGCAGAGCCGCCGCATGGCTGAAATATCCGAAAAGACCGGTCTGATTTCAAAATATGTCACCACCTCGGCGGCAAACGCACAGCAAAGCGCCGCTGCGGCTGTGGAGCTTGACGAACAGTCCTCAAAGCTGAAAAAAATGACAGAGGGATTCAAAGTATAATGGAAAACACAAAATGTCCCGTTGCCAAGAAGTGCAGCGGCTGCCAGTTATCAAACCTGTCCTACGAGCAGCAGCTCGCATGGAAGCAGAAGGACGTCGCCGGGCTGCTCGGAAGCTACGGCGAGGTTTCCCCGATAATTCCGATGGAGCCGCCCTGCGGATACCGCTGCAAGGTGCAGGCGGTATTCCGCAGCGACCGCAGCGGCAGGATAATTTCCGGCGTGTATCAGTCGTCCAGAAACGGTATCGTCGGTATTGACCGATGCATGGTTAACGACCCGCGCGCCGATGAGATCATCGTCGGTTTCCGGGAACTTATGCGCTCCTTTAAAATACGCCCGTGGGATCCCGGCACCGACCGCGGATTCATAAAGCACGTGCTTGTGCGCATTGGCAGGAACACCGGGGAGATCCTGGTGACGATCGTTGGGGGAACGTCGATGTTCCCGAAGAAGCGCGACTTCGTTACCGCGCTGGTCAAGAGATTCCCTGCGATAAAGACCGTTACCTTCTCGGTAAACCGCAGCCCCGATTTTCTGACCCTTGGCGACCACGCGGAGGTACTTTTCGGCGAAGGCTACATCATCGACGAGATATGCGGGAAGAAATTCCGTATATCGCCGCAGTCGTTCTACCAGGTAAATCCGGTGCAGGCGGAGAAACTGTACAACTTCGCGATAAACGCGGCAAAGCTGACGAAAAACGACACGCTCCTCGACGCATACAGCGGTACCGGCACCATCGGAATTATCGCTTCCGACCGTGTTAAGGCGGTTCAGGGTATCGAATATAACTCCGCGGCGGTCAGGGACGCAGTGCAGAACTGCAAGCTGAACGGGATCACCAGGAACGCGGCGTTCAACCGCGGCGATGCCGGAGAGTACCTCCGGGAACGTGCAAAAAAGGGAGTCCGCTTCGACGCGGTGATAATGGATCCAGCCCGCGCCGGCGCTGACAAGCAGTTTCTGCGTGCGCTGTCCGTCATCAGACCGGAACGTATCGTGTATATCTCCTGCAGCCCGGTCACACTCGCGCGAGACCTCCGCACGCTGACGAAAAACTACAATGTCGAGTGCATTCAGCCGTTCGATATGTTCCCGTTTACGCGGCACGTTGAGTGCGTGGTTGCGATGTCAAGGAAAGCGGAGTAAATCGGGGTATGCGGCTTAACGGTGCGGTTTGTGCGCATTGGACAGACTGCACTGTTTTGGCAGGATATGGCGGTTCGGCGTATAGGGTAATATGTCTGCGGTGACAGCAATTTCGCAGCGATACACGGGGTGTAGGTCGGGTGTGCGGAAGTGGTGTGGTGGTGGGCAGGAGAGATGTCTTTTTTATATTTTGGCAATCGCAATAAGTTATCTTAAATTCTTGTACTCATTATATATATTATTTAATATATATTATTTAATCTTTTGAATATAGCTAATTATTATTGTTGTTCCTCTTGACAAAACAATAACTTTGTTGTAAAATGTAAATAATAGAAACTTTTCCTTAAATCTAATTAATTGCAATGCATTTTACTACACAAGTAATACCCCAATTTATATATAATTAGTACAATCACCTTGCCTATGCAACTAGATTTCCATGTAATAGAGATTATATTTTCTCTTGGCACAGAACTACATGCTTAAGTTTTAAAATAAAACAATTTTAAGTGGAGGTAAATAATGGGACGACTGCAGTTGAAGGACTTATACATTGGCAAAATTGATGGTTACAATGAATTTTTAGAATACGGAAACGATGTATGCCGTTGTCTATTTTTTGAATATCCTAATCTAGATATAAGCAAATTGCTTGATGGCTCAGTATACTATGTTTGCGGTGATAAAGGTACTGGCAAAACAATGTTATTAAAGTACGTTGAATCTCTTATTTCAGATAATTCAAACATCAATTTTTCTCAGTTTATTCGATTTAAAAAAGATGTTGATGAAGACCAGAGAAATCTGCTGAAACGAGCAGCACTTCCCCAAGCGCCATTTGAAGAAGTCATTGAAAGTGAAATTCCGACTGATACTACTATTGACTGTGTTCTAGCATGGCAAATATACTTAATTAAGGTTATAGTAAATCGTTTAAAGGCAACAGAGTATGGTGTTTTTAAGCGCAACGATAAATGGGACAAATTGTGCACATTGATAGAAGCTATATACAATGATAAAAACAATACAGATCCATTAAAGAAAATATTGCCTAAAATCAAGAAAGGCAATGTGGAGATCACTGTTGCAACTATTGCCAAACTTAATCTTGATTTAGAATGGACTGATGCTTCAAAAAAAGCAGTTTCATTTATAAGCTTAGCCAAAATGGTTGTCGACTTGTATAGCTCACTAACTCCATGCGAAAATAAAATTTATGTTTTTATTGATGAATTAGAGCTTTCATTGAAAAAAACAAAAAAATATGAGAGGGACATCACATTAATACGCGATTTGATTTTTGCCGTACAGTATCTTAACGAGATTTCAAAATTAAATTGCTACAATGTCTTTCTGATAACTGCAATCCGAAATGAAGTATATCAACATGTTAAATCAAAGGGTCTAGAAATAAATAAACCTATACATGATTATGGCTTTCAAATTGATTGGAGACAGAAAGGTGGGAATATTCAAGAACATCCTTTGCTGAAAATGCTTGCTCGTCGTTTTCAATATAGTGAGCAGTATCATGGGTTGACTCCAACGCAAAATGTATATTCCGACTATTTTCTTCCAGAAGTTGGTCATTCAAAGATCCCTATTTATAATTATATCTTGGATCAAACTTGGTATAGACCAAGAGATATTATTCGCTTGTTTTCTATTATCCAATCAGTTGCCGGAGAAAAAAGATATATTGATCAACAGACATTTGAAATAGTCAGGCAACGCTATTCAGAGGAGTCATGGGCAGAATTTGAAGAAATGCTAACGGTAAAATATTCGGACCGAGAAGTATGTGGAATTAAGATTGCATTGACCGGCCTTCAAGTTCCGTTTACTATACCGGATTTTGAAAAAAGCATTAACGGAAAAGCTAGTGTGTTTGAAGAAGTAGAGTTATTGCAAAAACAAAAGGCTACATTTATACTACGTGACTTGTATGATATTGGTGTTATCGGAAATTTCGGTAATCTCCCGCGTTTTTCTTTCAAAGGCGAGAAAGATATTGATCCACTACTTCCGCTTACATTCCATTATCCACTACTTAGGTATTTTAAAGCATCAATCATAAATAAAGAAAAAAGATTAGATGTTTACAAATAATCAACAAACCCTCTTAGTCACCAAACTGGTAATGACCAAGAGGGCTTTGCTGTTTTCCATACTTTTTATTATATGTCGATATCTATCGCCAACCCAGACTTCAACTCCACAGAAAACCTATCGTCCCAGACGACAATCTCCTTAAGCCACCGCCGGGCAAGGCTCTCGTCAAATTCGGTCATCTCAGAATCCTGCTGCTCAATGAACTCGTTCAGTTCATTGATACGCTTGACCTGTTCGTCACGGACGGCGGTGTCGGTGAAGTTCTTCTGTTTCATCTCACGGAGTCGGAATATCTCATCGGCGATGTCGTTGTAGTCCTCCCTGCGGGAAGCGTGGTTGATAAGATCCTGCTGAAGTTCGGCCAACCGCTTGTCTATATCCAGAGCCTGTTCATCTTCATACCCACGAAGCACCACTGCAAGGTTGTCCCGAAGCCGTTTCTGATAGGTGCTTCTGCTACCGAGGAGCTCATTGAATGCCTGCACGACCACATTTTTCAGCACTTCTTCTTTTACCGTACGGGCATGGCAAATCACAGCTGTAGGCTGCAAACGGCTAAGGCAGCGCCAGACGATAGACCGGCAGCCATGATTGTTCCAATGAACACGGCGAAACAGTTCGCCGCACTCTCCACAGACTATCATCTGCGAAAACACATGATTACTGCTGAAACCATGTTTTCTCCCGTTAGGACTGACCTTTACAAGCCTGCGGCGAACAAGTTCGTCCTGCACACGCATAAAAATATCTTTTGGAATAATCGCTTCGTGGTCGTTCTCAACATAGTACTGCGGCATTATTCCGTTGTTCTTTATGCGCTTTTTGGAAAGATAATCCACCGTGTATGTCTTTTGCAGGAGCGCATCGCCCATGTACTTTTCGTTGCGCAGTATCTTTGCTACAGTGCTTGTGTGCCAGCGTGGATTACCTGCGCCGGTGAGTATTCCGTCACGCTCCAGACCAGCGGCGATTTTATCGGTGCTGTAACCGTCAAGGTATTCACGGTAAATTCTCCGCACCACCTCTGCCTGCTCCGGGTCAATCACAAGTCTGCCGTTCTCGTCCTTGGTGTAGCCGAGGAAACGGCTGTGGTTGACCTGCACTTCCCCACGCTGATAGCGGAACTGCAAGCCGAGTTTCACGTTCTGACTAAGTGACTGCGATTCCTGCTGAGCCAGCGAAGCCATTATCGTAAGCAGAACCTCGCCCTTTGCGTCCAGGGTGTTGATATTCTCTTTCTCAAAGAACACAGGGATATTCCTGTCCTTAAGCTGACGTATGTATTTAAGGCAGTCAAGCGTATTTCGTGCAAATCGGCTGATGGACTTTGTAATAATCATGTCGATTTTACCGTCCATACAGTCTGCTATCATACGGTTGAATTCCTCACGCTTTTTGGTATTCGTGCCGGAGATACCGTCATCGGCGTAGATACCCGCAAATGCCCACTCGGGGTTTCGGGTGATCTGCTCTGTATAATGCGAAACCTGGGCTTCGTAACTGGTTGCCTGCTCATCGCTGTCCGTGCTGACGCGGCAATACGCAGCCACTCTCAGTTTTGGCTTTACCGTTTCATTCTGCTGTGAGTTAGCCCGCTGGGGTCTTGCCGGGATTATCGTTATGTTACTCAATGTTCGTCACCTCTGTCTTTATCAATCCATACATATATTCTGCCTGCTGAACGGGATCCTCGAAATAATCCGCTGCGCTGATAAATGTGAACCGCACAGGGATATTCACCGACCGTTCTTTTCTTACATGACCGTTTCTGCCGAGCCGCTCGGCACGGTTTTGAAGCTTCTCTGCTGCGGCATTGAACATCTCATCGCTGATTACCGGAGGATAAAACTCATCTCCCAGGTAGCGGCGGTTCTGCAACATCAGTTTGATAGTGCCGTGATTTCCTGTGATACCTGCGTTTTCGGCCGCTTTTTTCAGCGAATCACCGCTGAGGTAGTTTTCAAATAATCGCCGCACCTGCCCTGCCGCAGTTTCATCAAACACCGCTTTTCCATTCTCAATGCGATAGCCGTACGGAATATGCTCCACTCTACTCACCAATCCTTTCTCTGAGCGTCAGACCGCATTTCAGCGCAAAACCGATTTCATTTCGAGAAAATACACAAATGCGGTTGACTAGCTTTGAAAACAAGTCTGCGTCAAATTCCGTGAACATTCTCCCACACTCGACCAGTTTAATCAGCCGCTCGGTTTCTTTCAGCTTTGCGCCATCGCCTGTGACTGAACTGCTGAGCGTATCAATTTCAGCGCGGTATTCATCGGTCTGAGCCATTATTGCGTTCAGTTCCCGACCGAAAAGCGTCCTGTCAATGAAACCGTTCGCCATAAGCCGTGTGAGAGTTTCCTGCTGACCCGTATTCTGTTCGATCAACAGCCGAAGCTGCTGTATTCGCTGAATGCTGCTGTCCGTTGACGAACTGCGTAATGTCAGCAAATACGGCTTCAAAATCAGCTTGTGGCCGAAAACCAATTTGTTCATCATTGTAACAAAAGCGAGCTTGATGTCATCGTCCCTGATGAACTTCATTGAACAACTTTCCTTATTATATATGTGAGTGCTGCAGCACCAGGCTTCATACGTTTCACCGCCAATCCTGTGAGTTCTGTGCTTTAGCGTAGCGCCGCACTCACCGCAAACTATCTTCCCTGAAAAGCAATACCGCAGCTGATACTTGTGGCTTCCCTTAGTGACATTCTTTTCAACGGCGTGCCTGTCTATCAGGGCAGCGGCTGCGTCAAAATCAGCCTTGCTGATTATTCCCTCGTGATGATTGTTAACAAGGTACTTGTCCAACTGCCCGTAATTCACACAGCGGCGAAAAGACTCATCGGTAAAGGTTTTCTGAAAAACTGCGTTTCCTGTGTAATTCTCATTTTTCAAAATTCTAAGAATACTTGACTGGCACCAGTGCTTTCCACGGGCAGGGGCAATATTATCCGAATCCAGCGCTCTTGCAATGTTCATCACACCTTTTCCCGAGAGAAATTCAGCAAAAATGCGCTTAACAATTTCCGCTTGGTTATTATTTACTTCAAGTTGTTCGCCGTTCCAGCTGTACCCATACGGCGGTGGGTTCATTTTGTATGTACCGCTCTGAAATCGCTGTTTTATAGACCACTTTTCATTGCCGGATATTGACACGGATTCGCTCTCTGCAAGGCTGCTGAGAACCGCAAGCACCAGCTCGCTTTCCATTGAAGTGGTGTTGATATTCTCCTTTTCAAAATATATTGCTACATTTATTGCAAGCAGCTTTCGCACCATTTCAAGGCAGTCAGTGGTATTTCTTGCAAATCGGCTTATGGACTTTGTGATGATAAAGTCGATTTGGCCTGCTTCACAATCAGAAAGCAATCGCATAAGTTCGGAGCGCTTTTCCTTTTTAGTACCGCTTATTCCCTCGTCATAGTACAGTCCTGCGAATTCCCAACTTTCATGCGCTTGAATGTAGGTTTCATAGTGCTTTTTCTGTTCAGCAAGGCTTTCAAGCTGATCGTCAGAACCTGTCGACACACGGCAGTATGCCGCAACACGGAGCTTTTTCTCAGAACCCGTAGTACGTTGGTTGGCTTCAATTTTTGTTACAGTTTTCACTTTTTCACCTCTCTTCGGTGTTGACATATTAACTCTAAACCGAGATATAATCAACGTATTTTCGGTAATATCTCGACATTCATAGGTAAAAAAGTACTGCGGTTAAGAGCGGTCAGTTTGTTGAATTCGTCAACTGTGATAAGTCCCTCAGCTTTCAGCTTTTCTGCAATGTGCTGTGCCATATAGTAATCGAAATCACGCTGAATTTCTTCCTGAGTAATTTGTTTTGAAACCGCTTGTATATCGGGTTCAGTTCTGACAGGCAGATTTTCAGCGTTTTTCTCTATCTCATTCATGCAGGTCGTAAAATTGTTATACACAAAAACACCTCCTGCCTTATAGCCTTGGCAGAAGGTGTTCTTGGACATATTACCTCAATCTTTTTTATAAAACGTACACTCATACCCATCTGCGCGAAGCGGAAGCCCCTCTGCCCATGGCGGAGTTCTGCCCATCATCTCGCAGATTTCAGATACATTCGTATCTATCGGGCATTCGATGATAAGTTCATCGTGCACGTGACCGCAAATCCGATAATTCCGCAGCGTCCGCATAACAGAGCAGAGAATATCCCGGCTGACCGCCTGAACGATGTTCTCCACGAATTTCGGACCGTAGCTTTCAATGCGCTCCCACTTCTTCGTTGCGCCAACTCCCTCATAAGTGACGGACTCGCCGCCGAACTTATTCTCACCGATACGTGGTTTGACGTAGGAAAGCCGTCTGCCGCTCGGCAGCGTGATGAACAGCATTCCGCTCTGGTAATCGAACCTTATTCCATGTGTATCTGAACGGCGTCTTTGTCGTATTGTATCCTTCACGTAGCGGTCGACTTCCCACCAGAATTGCACGATATTCGGGTTGGAACTGCGCCACATATCCACAAGCGGCTGAAGTTCGTCTTCTGATAAACCCATCTCCAATGCGCCCATAGCTTTCAGTGCGCCGACTGAACCCCCGTAACCGAGCGCCAACTCTGCAATTTTACCTTTCTGTCGCAGATGACCGTTGACGCCGTGTTTCTCAACAGGAACACGGAACATCTGACTTGCGGATGCGCAATAAATATCTCCGCCGGACTTGAACACGTCAAGCCGCCACTGTTCTCCGGCAAACCAGGACAGCACTCTTGCCTCTATTGCTGAAAAATCTGAAACCACGTATTTCATTCCAAATTTCGGAACAAATGCCGTGCGGATAAGCTGCGAAAGCGTGTCTGGAATATCATCATAGAGCAGTTCCATTGCTTCGTAATTGCCGCTTTTTACAAGTTCACGAGCCTGTTTAAGGTCGGGGATATGATTTTGCGGGAGGTTCTGTAACTGTATCAGCCGGCCCGCCCATCTGCCGGAACGGTTTGCGCCGTAAAACTGAAACATTCCGTGCGCACGTCCATCGGAGCAAACAGCGTTCCTCATAGCCTGGTACTTCTTCACCGAGGATTTTGCAAGCTGCTGACGGAGTTCAAGCACCATTACAAGCTGCGGCGGTGCAGTTTTCAGCATTGTTGCGACTTCCTTTTTCCCAAGGCTGTCAACCTCCAGTCCATTCTCCGAAAGCCACTGTTTCATCTGCTGAACCGAGTTCGGATTTTCAAGAGAAGTTAGTTCCTGCATTTTCTCGGAAAGCAGCGCCTTTGACCGCTCGTCAAACCGTATTGCATTCTCAACAACAGCCATATCCAGAGCAATCCCACGGTCGTTTATCTGTTGGTCAAGGCAGTATTCCTCCCACACAAAGTTCGGCACGGGAAATTTGCGGAGCTTGTCCTGTATCGACATTTCGACCTCGACATCACGCTTGTTGTACGCCTTGAACTGCACCCATTTCTCCGGAGCGTGTTTGGGAAGATTTCTTGTTCTGCCGCCGTTCGCCTTGGTAGCTGCGCAAGGAACACAGAAATACTTGATGAGGTCTTTGCCCTCTTTCAGCTTCTGTTCCGATAAGCCTAGAACAGCACCCGCACCGGCAAGCGACAGCGGAAGTCCCATATATGCAGACCACACCATCGAACATCTCCACGAAGCCGGGTCAAGATACTCTCCGGACGGTAATCCGAGATATTTTGACAGGCACACACGTTCGAATGCGGCATTAAAAGCCCATTTGATAACACTGTTGTCAGTCAGCGCAGAAAGGATTTCTTCGGGTATTTTCTCACCCTGCGCAAAGTCGTACACCACAACATCGCCGCCGTTCACTGATGCTCCGAACAGCAGTATCTCAAATGCGGGTGACTCAACATATCTGTACACACCACATTTGGCTAGGTCAATATCACTGAATGTTTCAAGGTCAATTGACAGTGTTTTGATTTTTTCCATAGTTCACCTCAAAAAGGCGGCAAGATAGCTCCTGCCGCCCTGTTTGTATTACTTGTCAGTTTTAGTTTGCTTGCGGCGCTTAATGCTCCTGACAACATCAGAAACAACCACGACCAGCTTAGAAAGTGTATCTCCAAGCACATATCCAAAGCAGATAGCAAGCAAAATGCTTTCAGTTGTCAGCATTGTATATCTCCTCAAGACAGAAAATCATCATCGGAACTGGGGGTAGCTTCTGCCTCGGTTGCAAAATCGTCCTCGGCGCGGGTTTTGCCGCCGAGCGGCTCGCCATCGCGCAGCTTCTGCAGATTGTTCAGACCGCAGGCGATACCCTTGTTGCCATTGGAGTTGAATGCGTAGAATGAGATGGACGCTCTGCCGTACACGCCGCTGTAAACCTCGCTGCGCTCCAGAATGGGGCTGCAATTAGCGTCAACGATACCGGGAGCGGTTGCAGAATTAGCGTTGATGAAATAGCTGTTTGCGTACGCTTCATCATCGGGGCGCTCTGTATCACCGTCACGGAGCGGATTCTTGATTGCGGAAAGCGCAGGAACGGAGCGTCCGTTGCCCTTGAGCTTGCTCTCGCCCTCCTTGTAAGCTGCTTCGATAGCCGCCTTGATTTTCTCTACCGTCTTGGTATCCGACTTCGGGATGATAAGGCTCACGCTGAACTTTGGTGAGCCGCCGTTGATGGATTTTGCCTCCCAGACGTTTGCATAGCTGAATCTTGTGTGGGGGCCGGTAATAACCTTTGTGGGATTTGTGAACTTTGACATATTATTTTTCCTCCTTGAAATCTTCGTTTGCTGTATGGATCGCCGGACGCTTGTCCGACATAGGAACTAAGGTTGGCTTGCCCTGCGGCTTTTCTACAAAACCACCGAGCAATTCGTTGAACTTTTTCTTACCGAGCAGACTGGTCATTGCAGTGATACCAAGAACGCTGTGCTCATACGGGTCATATCCTGCAGATTTGACGGCTTCAACAACTGCGTTCTCGTCTGTGTACTTGCGATTAGAGCGTCCCTCGACTACCTTGAATCCATCGTATGAAACGCCGCTGAGCGTCTGCCGCAGAGCATACTCTTTGACGTCCGTTACCCACGATACAAGCTCGTCCGCTTTTGCAAGAATTGTGGCGATTTCGATATTGTCAAGAGTATCGGGCGGTTCAAAGTCGTAACGAGCGAGAGCAAGATTGTATTCTGCGAGTTTTCGGCAGGTCGCTCTAACCTTGCAGAATCGACAATGTTCACCTGCTTTGAAATCTCCCTTGCCATTTGCGGCAAGCTGCGCTGTCGGAGCTAGAACCTCGTTCGCCCAGCGGAGCAAATCCGCTTTTGAGATAGTGTGTTCGCTGATGTTATCCCGCCTTGGCTGAAAGATAGTCATACTCACCATGTCGATGTCGTAGATTCCGTCAAACAGCTCCAGAGCACCGAGAGCGTACAACATCATCTGTGGGTTGTTCTCTGCGAGAACTTCCACACCCTTGCCGTACTTGAAGTCGATAACTGACAATGTACCGTCAGCCATGATAACGCAGTCACCTGTGCCGAAACCCGCCGGAACCCACCGAGAGAAATCCAGTTTCTGTTCGATAAGAACTATGGGGTCATTGCAGGCTAATTTTGCTTTTTCGACCTGCTCATAAGCGTATGTAGCGTACTCGACAGCGCAGCGCTCCATCTCCTCGTTGTAGTAGGTGAGGTTTTCTGTTGGGTCGGTAGTTTCTCTGCCAAGCAAAGCTTTCAGCCTGTGTTCGCAGAGAGCGTGAGCGTCCGTGCCTTCCTGTGCATACTCGCTTGAAGTATCCGGCAGTTCGGCACAGAGTTTAGCAGACGGCGGGCATTCGAGCCATCGGTGGCTTGATGACGCTGAGAGAATTGCGTGGTTAGTCGGCATTGCCTAGCACCTCCACCTCTGTGAGGACTGCTGCATATTCCTCCGGCTTGATTGCGGAAAGCTTGTCCGCACCGTGCTTTGTGATGATTGACTTTACCTCTGCTGTGAAGCCGGCACGGGATTTTTCAGCGCAGACGGCTCTGACGTTTTCGAGAGTGACAGATACTGTAGCGCTATCGGATTTCTTTTTTGCTGACGGCTTATCAACCGGCTGCTGTGTATCTTCGCCTGAAATCAGAGCCATTATTGACTCAGATAAGCTGATAAGCACCTCGCCGCAATGCTTGAGTTCGGATAAATCTGATGCAAGTTCGCTCATTTTTCCCATAATGCTGTTCCTCCTTCCTTAATGTTGCAGATTGCCAGCTCTTTCACCGAATCACCCGGTACGATGATGGCAATCTGCTGCTTTCTGCCGAACAGGAAACGAAGTACGCGTTCTCTTAACGATATGGTGTGCAGAGCCGCGACATCGTTTCTCATCGGCTTTCTTGAAACACTTATTCTCAGATTGTGTTCCATTCATTTCACCTCTTTCCGAGGGATTTTGTTTCCCTCTGCCTTATAGCCTTGGCAAGGAGAGAGATTGGACAGAAAAATAAAAAATCCCGCCGATAAAAACTCGACGGGTTTAGTAAGTATATGAATCTTTTAATCGAACAACTGTCCAAAGGATGAGTACAGTGGTACGCCTTTTCCTTCACGAACATCTATTTTGTGTTCTCTTTCAATCCTCTGTATTGTGGTTTTAATTGGGGATGTTTGTTTTTCAGCCATAACATTCAGAATTTTCTTTCCACTTTTCGTCTTGGCGTTAATACGAATTGCAGCGGTGATAATTACGGTTTCATTACCAGCCTCAGTACGATACTCAAAATCATATCCCATACCATGGCAACAATATCCACCGCAAAGCTCCATTCCTTTATGTTTACTTGGTAGTAGTTTATCACTCATTTTCGCACAACTCCTTTGCAATTCTTTTGCGATAGAAATCAACCATTCTACTATCGACCTCAAAATACTTACAATCAAAGAAATCACAGATATCTTTCAGTTCTTTCTCAGATGAAAGCTTAAGATCAATGCATTTTTCGATTTCTGGTCGAACATAATCACTGTCACTTTGGAAGCTAACCATCTGATCAAAACAACTATTTGCGAATTGGTATGGCGGAATCCCCAACCTTTCAGCAAGATCTGCTATCACATTGCAAGTATCCATTGAAAAGCCGAAGTCATTATGCATTTCTATGAAATCATATGGGATTTCAAGAAATTCTTCTCGCAATGCCTCTTTATTCAAAATTGTTTCCTCCTTTTTCAATGCTGTTTCTATCCTGCTAACCGACACGTTCATCCTGTTATCAGGCACAGACTTATCTTCCTTGAGTACTTGTTTGGGAGCAAAATCTACTATATTACGAAAATCTCTGCTCATAGCAGACTCTGCACTATAGCCAAAATCAAGAGCAAGGTGGCTTAATGGATATGTGGGGTTCTCCTTTATTCTTTTACAGATGAAGAAGATCTTTCTCATTTTAATATAGAGGAAAAGGCTTTCATCTAGAACTGCATCAAAGCAATTCTTATAAAACTTTGAGTTAAACCCCGTTTGCTTACTTAACCCCCAAATTATCTCATTGGGTTTCCATTCAATGTGCTCATCAATATAATCCAAAGCCACATTCAACATATTTCTGCCTGCCATATGCAAAACCTCCTTTGTTTTTGTGATTACATTATATCACATAAAAAAAACTTTGTCTTGACATTTTCCCAACACATTTTGTCAATTTTTTATCTTAGTCAAAATGCCCACCAAGGAAATAAATCCAAGGTGGGCATTACTGCTGTAGTTATAAAGTTTTATCCGAGCATTTCATTTACACGTTTCTGCACCTCCGAGTAATCATACCCTGCTTCCGTCAACTTTTCTTTTCTCGCCGAACCATTCCCCCACAGCCCCGCAATAACCTCAACAGCAATCTCATCGGTAGTTTTCCTGTATAGCTTTTCATTGACCTTTTTCTGAACAGCATTGTAGTCGTATCCGGCGGCGGTGAGCAGCCTTTCACGCTCCGCACCGTTATCCCACTTGCCGGCAAGAACCTCGTCAGCAAGCTGATCTATGGTTTTCTCGACAGTTTTTTTCTTACTGTAATCTGTAAAGCAGATATCGCCGTCAATGTCGTATCCGCCTATTCTGTCAAGTCCCCACTGCCACATAGTCTGACCGTAGTTGTACTTTGACTGGCAATTGGGGCTGTTCGTCCAGTGGGCAAGCCAGATGTCGTACCTGCCGACAATCCTGCTCTTGTCGTAATAGTTCTCCATGAAAGACGGATTTGCATAAACTCCGGGCTTGAATCCCGCCTGCCTTATCTTTTCACAGAAAACAATAGCCATCTTTGTGCGTGTGTCCGTATTCAGACCGCTGATCTGCTTTTTCTCCTCCATGTCGAAGAATACGGGATATGTAGGGGATAATCCCTTGATGACCTCAACGCATTTCTCGGCTTCTGCCTGCGCCTGTTTAATGCTCATAGCATAGCTGTACCAGTAAAAACCGTAGTCAATGCCGTATTTCTTGCAGTCGGCCACGAACTTACCCATAGTCACATCTTTCTTCGTGGAAAAGCCCGCGCGGATAATTGCAAACTTCACACCCGCCTCTTTCAGCGCAGGAAAGCTGATACCCTCCTGGCAGTAGCTTAAATCAACACCTTTAATCTTCATCATCTTCCTCCTTTTCCGAACGCTTGTGCAGCTGCTCCAATACATCTTTCAGCTTTTTCGGAACAGGCAATCCGAGGTGCGCGGCATTCTCGATAAGAGATACACCTTCGTTCGACAGATAGAAGAATATCACTGCAGTGCGCAGTACAGAGCCTGCGCCAATAACCCGAGTATCAAGAATATGTCCGTCGCCGACCAGAGCAAAGATAAGCACCTTTCTGCATATTCCCTTGAACCCGACTGCGCTTGACAGCTTCTTATCCGAGATAGCGCACATCACTCCGGTTATGTAGTCGATAACCACAAAGGCAATAAGCGCAAAAAGCAAACCATCGCTCCCTCCGAGAAACCAGCCGAGCCACCCGCCGACCGCAGTAAAAACAAGCTGAATTGTGTTCCAGAATTCTCTCATAATAAACCCTCCAATCATTCGTCAACGATATCGTAAGTAATTTTCATGACCTGTCCGTCCAGTTTTCGCACCAGCTCGGACAGGTTATTTATTGTGGTAAGACACAGCTTGCATATCCCAAGCGCAAAGCCGAAGAAATGCTGACTGCCGGTTGAATGCGGATAGTACGGCAGAATATACAGCGGCAGATTAAGTCCGTCCGTCTTGATGATATTCGCATATGAATACAGATAACTGTTTCCATAAGTCGGAGCGGAGAATCGCATTCTGTATCTGCCGTAATCCTCGCCGCTTTTGATTATCTCAAGGGCAAGCAGTGAATAGGAAATGTTGCAGCTATCGCAAATCACAAGCGGAGTATTCGTCTTTTCGTCAACATAAAATCCCCAGAAGCTCGCCGCCGTCATATTAGAGAGCGTTCCGTCAGCGACATACTGCCATGTCTTGCCCGTGGATTTGCCGTCCTTGGTGAAAACGCGCAGCTGCCCGAAGTTGTTTGTTCCGGTCGCTTCTTTGCCGTCTATCAGCGGATATTTAGTAATGACGAAGTACTTATCGTCCCATTCAAACGCGCTCAGCGCATTGCAGTAATCGCCGTTCACACCCGCGCCGTAAAACCATCTGTACTGCGATGAAGAATTGCTTATTCTCTCATACTTAAAGCCCACGCCATACGTCTGGAGCAGAGTGTCGGTTTCGATGGTTTTCTTCAAAACCTGCGAGTAGTCGGACAGACTGAAAATATAGTGATGGATATGGCATCGTGAGGTCGCAACAATATGTATCTTATCGCCGATAACATACGGAAAATATGCAAGCCACTGTGGGTTGTTCTCCCAATCCTGCCGCAGCTTTTCCTTTTCTTCCTGCGGTACATAGTCCGCATTTGTAGTGTTACAGTCGTAAAAATAACTTCCGTGATGATAGCTGTTATCATAGGTCGAATTAGGAATACGCTCCGCAGCCGGAAACAGCTCTATGACTTTCTTCACGCTTATAATGCCGCAGAACGGCTTTTCCGTGCTTACGCTTATGGACATGGGGTCGAACATAACGACCTCGTAAATACACCCGTCATGAATATGCTTTCCGAGGAGCCGCACATTTCCATTCGTCAGCCTGCCCATGTAAAACCACTTGAAAACCCCGCAATTGAACTGCGAATCCGGAATATACCGTCCGACAATAGTGTGATATGCCTGCTTGAACGAGTCCAGAGAACCGCTGTTAAGGTCAGTTCCTCCGCAGGACAGATTCCAGTAGGAATGGTGCATTCCGTTTGTGCCGCCGTCCTTGGTGGTAAGGCAGATACAGCTGATTTCGCCGTTCGCCTTGTCCGAAGCGAAGTCCCACACATGGCGGTAGCCCTTGCCGTTCTCAATGCGGCCGCTTTCATTAGCGTTGTAAGTGCCGATGCTTGTGTCCGTGTTCGTGTTGGCGATTCCTGCGTGACCTATCTCCTCGTTCGTCCACGGGAGCATCATATTATTGCCGTCCTCGGGAATCTTATCACGGCAGACTATAACCCCACGGAACGCTGTATCGGCAATGTTTCCCGCAAAATCTCGGAGCATATTAAAGCTGCGGTCGTTGTCGGAATCCATGCCGATTTCAATGTAATCGGGCGGGTTGAGAATAGTGTCAACGGCATTCGTAATCATATTTTCTTCATGAAGTTCCTTAACCACTTCTCCGGATTTCTCATCAAAAAGCTGAATGTTCGCTTTACCTTTAATCATTCCTGTTCCTCCTCATACGGTGTGTAAATAAACGATGTCTGGAAGCTGCCGCACGGCGAGTTGTTCAGCACATCAGTCAGATTACCGACATCTCCGTCATACAGCAGCGTAATGCTCTGAACGCTGTCTTTCATCGCAGAACTTCCAAACGCAAGCCAAATCGTACTGCCGAATTCCCCCACGCCGAAATCAGCGGAAATCGGCTGCAAGCGCACAGTTTCCTTTTCGGTGGTGACTATCATGGTGAATGCCGTGGTTTCAATGCGCTCTGCCTTGACGGGATTTCGCAGTTCAAGATACAGTTTTCTGTTCGATACGTTCACCACGGTGATTGGCGGCGGGGTGATTATTTTCGGGCTCCATGCGTCCGGGAATACCGCTCTGATGGTGGGTTCAAGCGTTTTTCTGTTCCTTTCACGCTTTATGAAAGCGGGCATAGATTCGCTGAACTTGAATTTGTGCGATTTAAGTATTTCAAATAAGAGCGTATCCGATGTACGAACGAGCGACTTTCTGACGGTTCGGCGCATAGTAAACCGAACCTCGTCCTCGCGGGCTTCAATGTAGCCGTCCCAGGGAGTATCTCCTGCAAGGTAAGCGCCCATCACATAGCCCCAGGTCTGCATTTTCGGGAATTTGCCCTCTGCGCCGTCAGCCGAAATCACGCTGAGCGACATGGTATTTTGACCGACCTCCGATGTGAACGGGTATGTATAAGTCTTTGTGTGCGGTCCCTCGTTGAAATACTCCTCATACCGCATGACTTCGTTTTCATTCTTTTTCAGAATGAATGCAAGAGTTCCCGCAGCTAAAATCACGAATTTCACGGTCGAGCAGAACGCTGCGTATGTTGCTTGAACCGCGTTGTAAGTAATGCGGAACAGCCGCTGTGACTTCTCCGTTATCGAAATATCCGTGCTGTTTGTCGCGGTTTTGAGTTCCGCTGTGGATTCGCCAACATCTTTGCGTATCTCGTTCGTTTTCTGCTCCATCTGGTAGAGATTGTCCGAAATGCTCGGGCGGTAATCTCCGACTTCGATAGAGATTTCACGGCGGTTGTACGGGTTGAAACTCATGGCGATTATGCGGGTGTTCACATTGAGATTGAACGGGTGGAACACTATCTGCACGTTATCGCCGACCGAGAAATTGACGTTCTTGTAGAGCGTCAGACCGTAATTTGTAGTACCGGAACGGCTGTCGATTTCCATATTCAAATCCGAAACGTTCCGACCGTCCATAATGCCGATGTAGTCCTGCGAACCTCTGTGGGAACGGATATTTATTTCCGCTCCGTTGTACTCGATTTCGCCGCCGCATAAGGCGATAAGCTGCATTAAGGCGGCTCTGCGGGTACATTCTCGGTTTATTTTCAACTTTATCGGAACGGTCGGGTCGCAAATTCCGGCGGTCAGTGAAGTGCCTTGCAGCAAAGAAATAAGGCACTCACCGGGAGCGCCCTCAAAGTCAAATTCAGTCAGCTTGTATTCATCGTTGTTCAGTTCGTATGACTTGTGCTCGCACTCAACCGTACAAATCGCAATGCCGTTTGAAAGGGATTTGGACACTTTCACCACATTGAAAAGGTAGTTCAGCGTGTCGCTTTTCAGCTGCACCTCAAGACCTGTGAATATCTCCGAAGCCATAGAGGACATTACAGAAAACTGAAAGGTGCATTCTCCATTAAGGCTGTCGGTAAGCGATGCCGAAATTACTCTTGAAAACGTACCTCGAACATTTCCGTTTTCAGTTACGATTATCTCAACCATCACACCGCCCCCGCATTCCTCACCGTTACCTTGTTCTGATTCCACTGTATTCGGGATATTACCTTAGTCAGCGGAACTCCATCAATACTCAGCGGAATTGTTACATCAAACGCCTGCGTCTGCACTCCATTGAAGCCTGAAACCGTGCCGTTCATGTCGAGGTCGAAATCTGACGGGATAGCGTTCTGCATACTCTTTGAAACGTCCTTCATCTCATCGCCGAAGCCCTCGCCAAGTCCTTCTGCCATAAAGCCGCCGAGGTTGGCGAACAGCTTTGACGGCGAGTGTATTCCGAAGAAGTCCTTGATTCCGTCCACAATGCCGCCGAAAAAGCCGCTGATTTGATTCCAGAGCCACGCGCCCGCGTCCGAGATACCTTGCCACAGACCTTTCAGCAGATTACCGCCGACCTCTGCCATCTTTCCGAAGTAGCTGCCGAATGCGTCCACGATTCCTGTTATGATTTGCGGAATGGCCTTGACTATCTCAATAATGATTGTAGGGAGATTTGCAATCAGCGAAATGAACAGCTGAACACCCGCCGCAATAAGCTGCGGAATAGCGCCGATTACTGCGTCAATAACGCTTGAAATAATCTGCGGAATAGCCGCAACAATGGTCGTGATGATAGTCGGGAGGTTCTGCACAAGCGAGATGAGCAGTTTAATTCCTGCGTCAATTATCAGAGGGATAGCCGAAATGACCGCAGTAATTATTCCGTCAATTATCTGCGGAATGACCTCTACAATTGCGGTTATGATGTCCGGCAGAGCCGTCACAAGCGAGGTGAGCAGCTGTATTCCCGCTTCGATTATCTGCGGTATTGCTCCGATAAGGAAATCCACAATGCCTGTGATGATTTGCGGGAGCGCTTCAATCAGCACAGGAAGCGCGTCAAGTATTCCTTGTGCAAGTCCAACAACTAACTGCAAAGCTGCGTCCAGAATAAGCGGCAGGTTGTCGATGAGCGTTTTCACTATCTCCACAACCACGGTCACAATCTGCGGAACAAGCTGCGGAATTGTGTCCGCAATACCCTTGATGAGCGACAGCAGAATATCCGCTCCGGCTGAAACTATCTGCGGCAGAAGTCCCACCAGAGCCGAGATGATCTCGGTCACTATTTTTGCGAGTGTAGGAGTAAGTTCCGAAATAGCCGACAGCAGACCGTCCGCAAGCGCTTTGATGATACCCGGCGCACTTTCGAGGACTGCGCCCGCAATAGAGGAAACCAGCTTTGCCGCCTGTGGAATGAGAGTTTTTATTGCGTCAATAACGCTCGACACACCGCTTTTCAGTTCGTCCGCAGCTTGTTCGTTTCCTGCGAGGAGGTCGGCAAGACCGTCCGTAATTTGCGTTATTCCGGGGAGAAGTTCTCCCACCATTCGGTTCTTCAAGCCGCCTGCCGTATGTGACAGCTTGGTAAGGCTGTCCTCAAAAGCGGCAGACGCGGCTACGGCTTCGTTGCTCATAACCATGCCGTAATCTTCCGCTTCCTGCTTCAGACGTTCGGTTTCCTCCACGCTTGTGTTCAGGACAGCCGCCATATCCACAGCGGATTTTCCGAGGAGATCGTTTGCAGCAGCGGTGCGCTCTGCGCCTGCTTCCATGCCTTGCAGAGCCGTGATTACCATGGTAAGCTGTTCGTCCTGAGATTTACCGTTCAGTTCTTCAATGGAAAGCCCTACAGCGGACAGCTTTTCAGCTGCGGAATCAGAGCCGCCTGCCGCGTCAGTTATAACGGTGGACAGCTTTTTCATTCCCGTCTGGAGATTGTTCACGTCAGCGCCGCAGCGCTCAAACACATAGCCCCACTTCTGATAGCTTTCTGCGCTTATGCCGATTTTCTGTGAAGTCTTGTCGATCTGATCGCCCGCCGAGCCGACATCGTTCGCCATGTCCCACAGCTTTTTTCCTGCGGCAACGCAGGCTGTTCCAACAGCCGCTGCAGCAGCCCCGAGAGCCGCGCCGATTTTCTTTGCGGTATCTCCGAGTTTGCTCAGTTTCCCGTCAGCGTCCTCGCTTGTGTCGGCGGCTTTCTTGACGGAATTTGAAAAGTCCTTGGCTTCATCTCCGGCATCGCCAAAGCCCTTGTCAGCCTTTTCAAGGGCGGTGTTGTTGGAATTCAGTTCACGCTCCATGCCGTTCAAAGCCGCCTGCGCATTGTTCAGCTGTATCTGCCAGCTTTGTGTGCGGCGGTCATTCTCGCCGAAAGACTCTGCCGCATTGGCAAGGGCAGAACGGAGCGTTTCAATTTTCTGCTTCTGTTGGTCGATTTCCTTGTTCAGAACCTCGCTGCGGGCGGTTAGGGCTTCTGTGGATTTGTCGTTCTTGTCGAACTGCGAATCCACCAGTTTCATTTCTGAGCCGAGAACCTTGAATGAATTGTTGATTTCAGCGAGGGATTTCTTGAATTCCTTTTCACCCTCAAGACCTATTTTCAAGCCGAAATTTTCGGACATTCTGCGTCACCTCCTTGAAATGGGCATAAAAAAAAGAGTCTTGCGGCTCGGGGGATATATAAAAAAGGAGCAGCCGTGAGGGGTGCTCCTTTTGTGTGTTATACTGCACGATAAATGGGAATTGGGTTAGTTAATCGGTGGAGCAGAAGGATTGCTTACCTTGTAGTAGCTCCCACCAGTGATAATATATGCTTCGCTACCTCTATCTTCGTAGGTAAAAGCATTTTCACCTTTCACATAGAAGTCATAACTTTCCGAGCCTTCTACTGCTTCTGGCGCATCGCAAGCAGTCAGCTTCAAATCATAGAACCAGTTAATAACAGGGGTTGTAGATAAATCATTGGAGTCATATTCCTCTGAACCAATTTCAAATGCAGTTTCTTCTCCTTGTGAGTAGAAAGACACTGTAATCATTGTTGTAGGTTCGGGGAAAGAATACACTTCTGAAGCACTAACAGCCTTTTGATTGCAACCGACCAAACCTAACACACAAACTAATGCTAAGACAAGTGTTATCAACTTCTTCATACAATCACACTCCTTTGTCAAATTCCGATTTATCGGGCAGATTAACCGCTCTCACAGACTCATTATACCACACAACCACACTTTTGTCAACTGATTTTGCTTATATCCCCATCGGCACAACCTCATCAATATCCACCTCCCGCTTAGGTTTGGAGATTCCAATAAACTGCTTATGGCACTCCCACAAATCCATCAGAAACCCGAACGGCATAAGCCACACCTCTTCCGAAGAAAGGTGCAGCTGCGCCGTTCCGTAATAGAACAGCCGGGTGAATAGTTCTGCGTCGTTCATCCGGCTGTTACTGCGTTTTTTGATGTATCTTCACTTTCGATATTCCGCTTTGTGCCTTTCAGCATAGCTTCGGTGATAGCATCCTTGTACTCAGCAAGCTCGCCGGGAGAGGTCAGCAGTTCCACGATATCCTCGGTGAGAAGCGGCTTTTTCTCGCTGTTTCTGAGATTATGTATCTCAATGCTCTGATTGCAAAGCAGAGTAATCAGCCATATGATTTCATCAAGCGCCATCTCCATATTCTCGGATTTCATCAGCTTGTCACCGAGGTTATCCAGTCCGCCGTAGCGGTTAGAAATTGCTTTTGTCGCTCTGGTGGTGAGAATCATCTCGTACTGCTCGCCGCCGATCGTAATTAAAGAACTGCGTTCATTCGTCATTGCTCATACCTCCGTTACTTGCCTGTTTCAGCAGGCTTTGCCGTAAATGTGGGTTCATACACAGACTTGTACCAACCCGTGATTACGCTATCCGGAACGTTCTTCTCGCCCTCGGTGGCTTCCGCTTTCCACGGGTGCTTTCCGTTCCCGTCCGGCTTATTTCTGCGTAAGACCGTACCCTCAATTGTAGGCGTGGAAAACGTGATACTGTCGCCCTTTGTCGCAAGCGAGGTTGACGGAATTCCGAACTTCACTCTGTACAGCCAGAAGTATCGGTACTTGCCGTTGGATTTCTTCGCCCTGAACCCGATAGCCACGGGCTTACCGCCGTCCTCGCTAGTGGAAATGACCACGTTGTTGCTGTCAATGGTAGCGCCCGTCAGAACCGAAGCCGCATCGTTGCCTATATCGTCAATGCCAAGTGAAAGCGTACCGCTTTTGAACTCCTTGACGATTTCGGAAGCGCCGTCATCAGCGTAGAGAGTAGCTTCCGCAAGTTCCACGGAGAGATCAGCCGAAATCGCCTTTGCAAGCGAAGCGGGAACTCCGTAGGTTTCGCCGCCGTCGCTGTCCTCGGTTATTTCAGCGTAGAACAGCTTGTCAAGACCTATTGTTGCCATTATATCTCCTCCATTTCGTAATTTTTCGCCGTGTCAACGGCATAGTGATGATAGCCCGTGTCGTCCTCGTGACCGACATATTTCCGGGCGGTTATGGTAATATCCGCGCAAAGCAGCGCCCTTACAAGACGGCTTGCAGCGCGGCTGTAATTGTTCTTGCTGAACAGCGAAATCCGTACTTCCTGCACCTCTGCGTTAGGCGCATTGTCAGCGTGGAGTTCAAAGCTGTCGTACAGAGGAGTGAACACAAGATATTCATCGGGAGCCTTTCCCGAATACACGGCAGTCTGCGCAGGAATTTTCAGCTTTTTGGCTATTGCAGAGAGTTCCGAAAGCAGACTCACAGCCTCTCAACCTCCTTTTCAAATGCGGATTTCATAGCGTCCACGCACTGCTTTTTCACAGCGGATTTCGCAGGTTTCAGAAAGGGTTTAGCGGACTGACTGCTTGTCCCGTATTCGAGAATATTTGCGATTTTAGCGTTGCTGCCGCCGTCTGTTCTCGGCTCGGAAAATCCGACCTTGATGTCGTGATCTCCGTTCTTATCGACCATAACCGGAGATAAGCCGAGCGAACGTTCAAGTTCTCCCGTGGAACGGGATTTGCTTTTAGTTCCCGAACCTACAACGGATTTCAGATTGCTTTTAACCTTTGCGAGAGCAACCTCGCCGCCTGTCTGCAAAACCTTTTCGGCAATGCTGTCGGTCTGAGCTCCAAGCCGGGAAATCCTCGCAAGAAATTCATCGGGCATTTTAACATCTGCTTTAGCCACTCGGCTGCACCTCCTTTGCAAGCACTTCAATATACATTCCGCGACCCTTAACATCTTCAACAGAGGTTATCTCAAATACAGAACCATCGCATAACAGCCGCATATGCGCGGATATTTTCACTCCCGGAATAGTGCGGAAACGAAACAGGTCGGTAGCTTCGGAAAAAGTGGTTCGGTTAGCCCATTTCTCACTGCCGTGCCGACCCTCACGATAGGCTCTGACTGTTGCGACAACAACATCGGATTCCGTCTGAAAGCCCTCGTCATCAAGCGTGACCTGTTTTTGCGTTATCTGTATCTGCGTGTTCATCTTTCCGAAACTCATACTTTCCACCGCCTGTCCAGTCGCAGCAGCATATTCACGGTATCCCACACCTGCTTTCCCGCCTGAACATTGTCCCCGAAAAAGCCGCCAGTCGAGCCATCGCGGCTCTCATAGAAATGCGATGACAGCATTATTACTGCCTGTTCCGTGGTCGGCGGCATGGGATTATTCGTATAATAGCCCTGCTCGATATGCTGATAGCTTTCGGCATAGGAAACAGCGGCAGTGATGAACCCTTTTATGAGTTCATCGTCCGCCGAGTGTTCAAGTATGAGGTTCTGCTTTACTGTCGTCAGAAGCTCGTCCATAGTCACCGCCTATTAGCTGCCGGAAGAACCGGAGCCGGCTTTCATCTTGAGAATCTGTACTGCTTCGGGGAGTATCAGCTTGCCGTCAACACGCTCCTTTGCCACAAAGCCAACCATACCATTTCCTGCATACAGCTCCTTGAGTTCCGCAAAAGAACGTGTGCCACGGTCGCCGATATTGTAGTAGCTGAAGTCACCGAATGCGATTACTGGCTTTCCCGCGGCGATAGTGGGAACATACGGAGATGTGTAGACCTCGTAGCCGAACAGCCTGTCGACCTCGCCCGCCTGGAGTGACGGCTGCCAGAGGTACGCGCCGTTGTTGTCCTTCAGCTTGCGGAGCGCCGCAATAGTCTGGTCGTTCATGATGAACTTTGCATTTTTGCGGTACGGGCGCTTAAGGGAGTACACAAGGTTGATTATCTCGTCAGCGGTTATCGCAGTTGCGCTCGCCGCAGTCACACCGACAGTACCGCCGCCTGTTTCAGCGAAAATTCCGAGAGGTTTTCCTTTGCCGTCACCGTTGAGGAAAGCGTCCTCCTCCGAATTGGACAGCGCCTTGCCGAACTGCTCGATTATGTAGCTTTCAAGCCCGAAAGCGTTGTCATAAAGCAGTTCCTCGGTTACCTTAACCGCAACGTGCAGTTTGTGTGCGTCAAGGTTAATCTGCGCAAAAGTTGCGTCACCGAAAGACAGCGCGCCGCCCTCGTCAATCCACGCTGCGGCGGGCTTGGTGGCGGCAATGTTTATCTTGTGTTCACCGCTGGTGGTGATGGTGTGACCGAGCTTTCGCATGATATTTTCCTCGGTCAGCGTGTCTATAAGGCGGCTGTCGTACTCCTCGGGAACGAGATAACCGCCGTTTGCGTCAACACCCTCGGAAAGGACATCGGACACCTGTCTGAAATTCGTGCGGAGAGCGTTCAGCATTGCCGCCCTGTACTCATCGCTTGCTCTGCCTGACTTGGGCTTGTCACCGTTCAGCGGCTTTGCGGTGAGAGGTGTCGAAGTAGGCTTAGAAAGCTGCGCGTCCATAGCCGCCATCTGCTCCATGCGCTCGATTTCAGCGCCGTAGTCCTTTATCTTCTGTTCCATTTCGGCATAAGAAGCGGCGTCCTCTGCGGACAGAAGTCCGTCCTTGTCGCGCTTGGTTTCTACGAAAGCCTTTGCGGCTTCCCACGCTTTGTTGCGCTTTTCGCGCAGTTCAATAATAGTCATGTGTGTTACCTCCAATTCTTGATTAAATCGAGCCGAGAAAATAAATCCTCGGCTTTGGTTTTTGGTGTGTTTATAGTAGGAATTTTGCATTTCTCCGCAAGCCTATCCATAAGAGAATTAACCACCTGCGCTTCTGAATACATCAGAGCGTTAGCGGGCTGTTCCTCCATAGGTTCTTCACGAGCAAGAATACCGTCCGCAAAGCCGAGTTCCACCGCTTTGTTTGCGTTCATCCATGTTTCTGCGTCCATGAGGTGCGAGATTTTCGCGCGGCTCATTCCCGTCTTGATTTCATAAGCGTTCATAATGCTTTCCTTGACCTCGGCAAGCATATCTATCGCCTTGTGCATTTCTGCTGAATCGCCCATCGCCACCGTCATTGGATTGTGTATCATCAGCATTGAAACAGGGGACATCATCACCTTGTTTCCTGCCATAGCGATAACGCTTGCCGCGCTCGCCGCTATGCCGTCAATCTTCACGGTTACATTTCCGTGATAGTCCATGAGCATATTGTAAATCTGCGCCGCAGCAACGCAGTCACCGCCGGGAGAGTTTATCCACACGGTAATGTCGCCGTTGCCGGACAGCAGTTCCTCCTTGAAAAGCTGCGGTGTGATGTCATCGTCAAACCAACTTTCATCGGCGATAGTGCCATTGAGGAACAGCGTTCGCTCCGGGGTTTGCTCCTTCGTTTCCTCGTTCTTCACTATCCTGTTTGTCCATTTCCAGAACTTCTTCATTAGAATTATCCTCCTCTCTGTCAGCCGCCGCAAAGATACCCGCGTCAGCCAGTTTTGTCATGTTGCCGTTTATGAGGTATAAATCGCCGCCGTCCTCGGCAGGAATGCGGTCGAGATTTTCAAGCTCCCGAATATCGTTCGCAGACATCCAGCCGTTTTGCCTTGCGGTAGCGTAACCACTCATTCGGCTTGCGTAGTCGCCGCGCAGCAATCCGTCAACATTGAACTTGATGAAATATTCCTGTTTCTCGCTTGGGGTGAGCAGGGAGTGCATCATGCTCTGTTCCCACCGCACAAGCCATGGCTCAAGAGTGTATTTTACAAATTCAAGCGACTGCTGCTCGATATTAGAAAAGCTCGATTTTTCAAGGTCACCGACCATGTGCGGCGGCACTCTGAAAATTCGAGCAATTTCGTTTATCTGAAATTTTCTTGTTTCAAGAAACTGCGCCTGCTCGGGCGAAATACTTATGGGAGTGTATTTCATGCCCTCCTCAAGCACAGCAACCTTTCCGCTGTTGGAACTCCCGCCGAACTGCGACTGCCATGCTTCACGAACCTTTGTCGGGTCCTTTATTGTTCCCGGGTGTTCAAGAACACCGCTCGGCGCAGCGCCGTTCGCAAAGAACTTAGCGCCGAACTCCTCGGTCGCAATTGCAAGTCCGATAGCGTTCTTCGCCATTGCGATCGGCGAGTAGCCAACAAGCCCGTCAAACCCAAGTCCGGGAATATGCAGGATATCGCCCGGCGCGAGAATCACCTCATATTCCTTGCTGTGGATTGCTTCGTCAGAACCACGATAGTATTTGTAGTACAGATTTCCGCTTGAATCGCGGTCAACCGTCATTCGGTTTGGCATAAGCGGGTACAGAGCAATGACCTCGCCCTTGCCGTTACGGATAACCTGTGCATAAGCGTTGCCCCACAGTAGAAGATGCGTCATAAGCGTTTCACGGAAAACGAACGAGGTCATTTCGGGGTTCGGTTCATCGTGCAGCAAGCTGTAAAGCGAATGCGATACGGCTTTCTCCTTTCCGGCAGAAGCTGCCCCCAGTCCGTCTGAACGGTATTTGTAAACGTGCAATGGCAGTCCCGCCACAGCTTCCGACAGCACACGAACGCAGGAATACACGGCGGTCATCTGCATTGCAGAGCGCTCAGTGACGTTCTTTCCGGCAGTCGAACCGCCCATGTAGAAGCGGTAGGCGCTGCCGGCAGTGCTGTTTTTAGGCTTGTCCCTTGAATGGAATAAGCTGCTGAAAATCTTCATGTGGCCAGTCCTTTCGTAAAATTGGCAAAAGAAAAGCACCTGCCATTGCTGACAGATGCTTAGCAATTATTCTGTTATGTTATATAAACTTTTTCATCACGCGGGTATAATCTTGCTTTGCGTTGAAAACCGCATTAACGTATACCGTGTTTTCTTCCTTGACATAATAATAAAACATAAGGTAATTATCATGAATGAGAAAACGATATCCATTACTCACAAGAACCCTTTCCTTGGGTAGCGAGCCGCTTTCCGGCAGTATTTCGAGATTTTTGCATTTTTCTCTTAGCTTGTTTACAAAACGGATCGCAATATTCTTATCCTTTGACTGCTTTGCAATATAAAAGGCTATATCGCGAAGATCAGCTTCTGCCGTATCAGTGAATATTACTCTGCAATTCATACATCAAGGTTCTCTAGGTCGTTTAATAAATCGTTGAATACATCATCAGCGCTGTGGACTCTTCCAAGCCTTATATCATCCATGCTTTGCGCAAGATGAGCATACAGAGCAAGTTTTTCTTCAAGCTCGGAAATATAATGCATGGTCTGCTGATAATCCTCATGACTAAGAAGTACAGTATCCTCCTTGCCGTTAACCGTGATTGCTACCGGATTATCTCTTGTAAGTGCGGAAATCTGAGCGTAATTAGTGCGAATGTCCTTTGACGGTCTTATTGAAATAGAATTTGTCATAAAAAACACCTCCTATGTTGGTAGTCATATTATATCACAATTATGCTACTTTGTCAATAAGATTATACGCATCAGATAAAAAGTATTCCTCTGTCATCATACACACTAGCCCCGTGGTCGTTTCCGCAGCGGATAGCGCGGTCGAGAGCCATAATAGTAGCTACTGCTCCGTCAATCTTTTCTGTGGACTTTTCCTTATCAGCCTTGATGTTACCGGCGGGGTCGGTGCGAATGTAAATATTGTCCATGTTCCACCGCAGAACAGGGTGACCGCCGTGGGCTATTTTCTGTTCAAGCACCAGTTTCATCAGCTCCTTTGTCGGCGGGGACATATCTTTAAACCCCTGTCCGAAAGGCACTACTGTGAAGCCCATGCCCTCGAGGTTCTGCACCATCTGAACCGCACCCCAACGGTCAAAGGCTATCTCACGGATATTGAAACGTTCGCCGAGTTTCTCGATGAATTTTTCAATAAAGCCGTAATGCACTACATTACCCTCGGTTGTCTGCAAATAACCTTGTCGTTCCCACACATCATAAGGAACATGGTCACGGTTAACACGCAGAGTCAGATTATCCTCGGGAATCCAGAAGTACGGCAGAATGATGTACTTATCCTCATCGTCCAAAGGAGGAAAAGCAAGTACGAACGCAGTAATATCCGTGGTTGACGAAAGGTCAAGCCCGCCGTAGCAGACACGACCTTCCAGTTCGTCCTCGTCAACGGCGAATGCACAATTGTCCCATTTCTCCATCGGCATCCAACGCACCGCCTGCTTTACCCACTGGTTCAGACGAAGCTGTCGGAAAGCGTTCTCCTCGCCGGGATTCTGCTTTGCCGATTCGCAGGCGGCTTTTACTTTATCGATACCGACCGTAATGTCAAGGCTCGGATTTGCCTTTTTCCACACCTTCGGGTCAGTCCAGTCATCGGATTCATCAGCGCCGTAAATCACGGGATAAAAAGTAGGGTCGATTTTTCGACCCTCAATTATATCCTTGGCTTTCTGATGCGTTTCGTAGCAAATGCTGTGAGTGTCGGTTCCTGCGGTAGTGATTAGAAAATACAGCGGCTGCATTCGAGCGTCGCCGGAGCCTTTGGTCATAACATCAAACAGCTTTCGGTTCGGCTGGGTGTGCAGCTCGTCAAAAACAACTCCGTGGATATTGAAGCCGTGCTTACTGTACGCTTCAGCGGACAACACCTGATAGAACGAGTTCGTTGGTGTATATATCAGCCGCTTCTGTGATGCTAAAATCTTCACACGCTTTGACAGCGCAGGACACATTCGTACCATATCCGCTGCCACATCGAACACGATAGCCGCCTGCTGTCTGTCAGCGGCGCAGCCGTAAACCTCGGCTCGTTCCTCACCGTCACCGCAGGTGAGGAGCAGCGCAACAGCAGCGGCAAGCTCGGATTTGCCCTGCTTTTTCGGTATCTCAATGTATGCCGTATTGAACTGTCGGTAACCGTTCGGCTTCAGCGTTCCGAACAAATCTCGGATTATCTGCTCCTGCCAGTCGATAAGCTCGAATGGCTTTCCCGCCCATGTGCCTTTGGTGTGGCAGAGGTTTTCTATGAACGTTACCGCATAATCAGCGGCTGACTTATCGTACACCGAGGTTTTCAGCTTGAACTTTGTCGGCTTGTATTTTTTCAGCTTTCTTATATTATCACCCCCAGAACGAGGAAAACCGCCCGCAGGCGGTTTTCGCAAGTGTTCAGTTGTATTCGTGTATCAGTATCGCAAGCGCCTTTTCGGCTTCGGGGGTCTGGGGTTTGATGTCCTCGCCCCGGTCGTAGTTGTAAACGACCCTGCCGTCCTGCTTTAACATCAGCTTGGAAATCCTGCCGCCGCTGATTCCGTATTCTTCGGTCGGCTCTTCGTACTGTTTTACCCAGAAAGTAACCGAAACCATTCTGCCGTTGCTGTCCTTAACTCCGATTGCGCCCTGTTTCCACATAATCTTTTCCTCCATGTGTTTTTTGTTGTACACATATTAACTCTAAAGCCGCATTATATCAAGCGATTTTCGGATAATATAGTACACAAATATCAGCGGTCAGAATTGTGAGTTCTATTGTGAATGATACTGATAATTTTTTCCTGCTCGTCAGCGGAAACACCTATGCTTTCTAAGGCCTCCCGTGTGCCGCAATCTGGGCAAATCTGCGTGTTTGGGTACTTTCTCGAAAGCGCAGGATACCCGCCGTACTGCGCCCCACAGCGGGGGCAGGTGCGAAGATTTGAATTGTTGTTTGCTTTCATATTTGCCCCTTTCTGCTGTTCTCCAATGCTGCGAGAAGAATTCTCTCGTCAAAACCGAAGTTGCTGTAACCCTCAAGGCAGGTTCGCACATACGAACCGCTCGGCAGACCCAGCGGTCGCTCCTCGTGCATAATGTACACGAAAGCCTTTCTGACTACGGTCTTTCCCGAAAAGTACCTCACGGGCAGTTCTAGTTCGGTCTTGTAGTAGAAAGTCGGAAAGCCCTCGTACACATCAAGCCTTTTCTCATCGGCAGGCTCGACCGACCAGACTGCAACCGGGACTTCCGCCCCAACCTTTGGTTCGATGGTGAGGTAGGCACCTGTTTTATTGCCCTTGAAAAGCAGTCCGTAGTCCTTAATCACCGCAGTCCCCACGGGTTTTGACGTAGGACACCGCAGCGCCATTTGCCGAATGTTTAAGTTACTCCCATAGGCTAAGTAATATCGTTTCATAGTGTTTTCCTTTCCGAAAGGTTCAGTTTCAGAAATCACCTTTCTACCACCAAAAGCCCCACGCTGTGGGGGAGTTGGGGGCAGGAAGCTAACTCCTGCTTACTGCGGCCTGCCGTTGCGGAATGCCGTGTCACCCTCGAGCCGCTTGGTGTAAAGTTCCCTTGCGGTCTTGAATTCATCGCCGATGAACCCGAGCCGTAAAAGCCATGTTCTCATTGCGTACTTTGGGTTTTCGGTCTGCTGAGGATTTGCGCTTGCGGTCTTGACCTGCTTTGCAAGCTGGCTGAGCGCCAGGCAAAGCTGAATGTAGCTTTTCAGCTGACCTGCGTGAAGTCCGTTTTTCTTGTCGCCCGAGGGCGCGTCAAACTGAAAGAGCCGAAACTCGATTGTGCCCTTTGTAAAGGTTGCGTGGAGGTTCAGCATATGGTAGCGGCTCTCGTTGTAGTGCGCCGACCTGCCGTAATCCGCATTCTGACTGCCGTACCAGGTGTCCGCAAGCGCTGCCATGGTTTTGGGCTTTTTGCGGTTGAGTTCCACCAGGAAATCCTTGCTGACCGTGCGGCAGTAGCGGTTCATGCGGCTTCTGTCGAGGTTCAAGGCGCTTGCTAAAAGGCTTTCGTGGCTTGCCATTATGTTTGCGAGGTTTCGCAGACTTTGCGGCGTGTGACCTTTGGCCCCGATATGAATGTGAACTCCGCAGCCCCTAGTTGCGTCGCTCTTTGCGCCTGCCTTGCGAAGTCTGCGGATAAGCTCCTGCAGGGTTTCCATGTCTGCGTAGGTGAGTATTGGGGTCACCATTTCGCACTTTTCACTGTCCGGTCCCGCAATGCTCACGTCCTTCTGAAATTTCCACTCGCGACCCTCGCCGTCCCATGCGGAGTAGGTATCGTAACCGTTGCGGCCTGCGGTGTGCTCGTGTCTGCCTGTTCCGAAGAACTCGGCGGCAAGCTCCGCGGCTTTTGTTCTTGTAATGTTATTCATTTCAACCTCGACCCCTATGCTCTGGTTCATCATTTCTTCAATCTGCTTGGTGGTTTTCTCGTTCATTTTTGTATCCTCCGTTTGCTTTGTTTCCCTTACGGTACACACATATTAACTCTAAAAGCAGTATATAGCAAGCGGTTTTACCACAATATATTGAACGAAATACACACGCAGAAATTGTGTATATCAGCCATGGATTTTGCGAACTACATCAACACCGAGAACAGCATTCAGCCCGGAGCCGTTATCCCAGCGGACGAGCAAATTTCCTGCGTCATCGACCCCTCGAACCGTACCTCTTGTGCCTTTCGGAGGAGCTTGCAGGTCGTCCATTGATATTAGCTCAACTCGGCAGCCGACTGGGTACTCTCGGCGGTACTGCTCGATTGTTTCTTTACTCGGAAACTTCATTTGCAGCACCTCCATTTCTGAAAGCCGATGAACCCGTGAGGTTTCTCAGCAGTATCTTCCGCTCGGCTTTGTATTCCGAACCAATGAACCCAAGCCGCAGGAGGAAACAGCGGAAAGCGTACTTGTCGTTATCGGTCGCCTTTTCCTTTGCGGTCACTCGTTTTGCGTTTTTGGCAAGTTCGCAAAGCGCCGATATGAAATGCGTGTAAGCCTTGCATTCATCAGCGCCGCATTCTGCGAACCACGGGAATTTCACCGTGCTGTCGGTAACCTCGATTCGGATATCTTCCACCGCTAAAGCCCTGCGGATAAGACCTCCTTTTGCGTCAAGCAGCTTGGTGAGGTTTCCGACCGCTGCGCTTTCAAGCGGAATTTCCACCGTAAGCCCCGCTGGTGCGCCGTGCGCGGCGTTGTCGGCGGCTGCGGATAATTCTTCGCTTGTGAGTTCCTGCGCCGTATTTGCGGCAGTGTCGGAATCCTCGGAAACAAATCCTCGCTCCGAAAGGAACTCAATCAGTTTCTCAATTTCCTCGCTGTCGGCTCTGTCATCGAATTCAAGGTTGCCCTCACGGGTCACCGTGAAATAGTCGATTCGGTAGGCGTAGGTCGGGGTTCTCATGTAAACTGCCTTTTCACCTGTGAACTCGCTTATTGCTTTCACAAGCGGTTTTCTGTCCTGCGCGTTATAGTAGATTATCATTGTTCGTACCTCCTGTTTCCTTGCGGTAGAGCGACCGCTTGCGGCCGTTCGTACACAATTTTACTCGATTACAGGGATAAGTCAACGGGTTTTAACAGAAAGCCGCACATTCTGCGTTATGCACAATGTACGGCTCAACTATTAGTCTATAATGTAAACTCTGACTTCCACGCCGAGTTTGCGGCAGTTGTCAATGACGAATTTTGTTCCTCTGGATTTTCCGTCCCAGAACGCAATCACGATATCAGAATACTCGATTATCGTGATGTTCCGTTTCAGCGGAGCGCTCCTGCCGTATTTCGTGTATTCCGGCAGGAACTCCGTCAGCTTTATTCCGTGCGACAGAGCGTATTCTCTTGCAGAGGTATCCACTCCTTTAGCACCTCCGGACACGATTTCCGTGGTATTTTCGGGGAGATATCTGCTTAAATCACTCACGCTCAGCCCTCTTGAACCAATTACAGCTACTTTCATGTTGCCCTCCTTGTAAACGCATTATGAACGCACTTTGAACCCACTCCATACATTATAGCACATTATGATGTTAAAATAAACACATATCGGATATAAACAGGAGGAGTTTTATGGCTATCAAGAGTTTATCCATCAGAATTGACGATGAAATGCTCGACAAACTGCATTATGTCGCCGATTATGAAGCACGCTCGGCAAACGGTCAGATTATCGTTCTGATTCGTGAGTGTATAGAAAAGTTTGAAGAAAAGCACGGAAAAATCGTGCTCGGTGATGAGCCCGGTTCAGCTAATTCCGACAAGAACTGACCCAAGCAATCCCCGAAAGCACAAAGAAAACACACGGAAGAGCAACACCATTTCCCCACAGCTTGTACTCGGCAGAGTCGCTGTGGGGATTTTTCAGCCATGTGAGAATCTGCTTTTCGGATTTCGGCTTGACTGCGCCGCCCACGATTTTTCGGTGAGTTTCAAACACATCTTTCCAGAACGTCATTTCTTCATCTGTCGGCTCGTCCGTTCCGAGATCTGCACACCACCAGTCGGGAAATCCCTGTAGCCGTGCGCACTCGGTCGGAGTAAGCCTGCGGACTATGTACTCGGGTGAATTCACGGTCGGCGGGTCTTTGTAGTCGCTTGCCACAAGCGTATTTGCAAGGTTTTCCTCGGCTTCGGTATGATAGGAATTCTTGCTTGTGCTGTAAACAAGCGTTTCAGAGCCTCCTCCGTACATTCCACCCGCGGCTCGAAGCGCACCGCATTTATCGTTTTCGCTGTACTTTGTGTAGCTGTCCTGCGAAAATGCGACAGCATGGCGGTCGGTGGCATTCAACGTGAATGATATATCCTCGTTTACACCGCTGCCTTGAGGACCGTTTTTATCGGCTCTGCCTATCATTGAACCCTGGACGGCTACGACTGCCACGCCGCCTTGGTTTGAGTCGGGAGAATTACCTCCCGTATCTATTGTCCTGGAGGTATCAGTTTCATAGCAGTTCTGCCGCGCATTTTTCGTTCCGTCAGATGTGAAACGAACATCAAAACAGCGAGTATCTTCCACGACAAACGGCTGATTATTCCCGCCTGTCCCGTAGGTTGAAGAAACCGTTGGAGCAACGCCGTGCAACTCCGTATAGCGTGTATCCTGCGAGTGATTTTCATAAACAGTTGCAGGAACTGTTCCGGCACGGAGGGTAGGCGAAGTTTCTTCCTCGTAGCCTATCCCACGGGCTTTTGCGGAGTGCTCAGTGCAAAATCCTGCTGCGCCTGTCGCTCCAGAGCCGCTTTCAGCAGTGGCGGCAGCTCTTTGCCACGCTTTGAAGCTCTCAGCAGAATACCCCGACAAGCCCTCGGACTCAAATAATACTTTTCCGGCGCATTCGCCGTCAAAATCTGCGACAAGGTAGATGCGTTTTCTTCTCTGGGGTACTCCCCAGTATTGTGCGTCAAGCACTCGCCAGGCGAGGGAGAAATTGTCTGCCACGATGTTTCCTGCGGCTGTCCATTTCTCACATTGAGGAACAGAAACGCTTTCGTCCTTGACCTGACACAGGCTTTTGAGGACTGCTCTGAAATCCTCGCCCTTGTTGGACGAGAACGCTCCGGGGACATTTTCCCAGACTGCAAATCTCGGGTATTTGCCATTTGTGGCGCACCTCATTTCTTTTATAATTCTGACCGCTTCATAAAAAAGACTTGAACGAGAACCGTCTAAGCCGTTTCTTTTACCGGCAATGCTCATATCCTGGCACGGACTGCCGAATGTGATTATATCCACGGGCGGGAGTTCCGCGCCGTTCAGCGAGGACACATCTCCGTAATGCTTGATTTGCGGCAGCCGCTTTGTGGTTACCCGAACGGCGAACGGCTCAATTTCCGATGCCCACAGCGGTTTTATTCCTGCAAGCAGTCCTCCGAGCGGAAAACCACCGCTGCCGTCAAACAAGCTGCCGAGCGTGAATTCATCCTTCATCGGCAACCTCCAGTTCAGCATAAGGTATTGTCTTGCCGTCACGAACCACCGAAACGCCATCAGAAGAACCGACCTGCTCAATATACCGCTTTACAATAACATCGCAGAATTTCTCGTCAAGTTCGATGGTGTGGCATATTCGGTTCGTCTGCTCACAGGCGATAAGCGTACTGCCCGAACCGCCGAACGGGTCGAGCACGATACAGTTGCTCATGCTTGAATTCTTTATCGGATACGCAATAAGCGGAATGGGCTTCATTGTCGGGTGGTCGCCGTTCTTCTTCGGTTTGTCGAACTCCCATATTGTCGTCTGCTTGCGGTCGGAGTACCACCGGTGCTTGCCGTTTTTCTTCCAGCCGAACAGGCACGGCTCATGCTGCCACTGATACGGCGAGCGCCCGAGAACAAGCGACTGCTTCTTCCAGATACAAGTTCCGGACAGGTAAAATCCCGCGTCAGAAAACGCTTTGCGGAAGTTAAGCCCCTCTGTATCTGCGTGGAAAACATAGATGCTTGCATCGTTCGCCATAGCTTTCTCCATGCAGGTGAAAGCGTCAAGCAGAAATTGGTAGAACTTCTCGTTTTCGAGATTGTCGTTCTTGATTTTTCCCGCCGAGCCCTCATAATTCACATTGTAGGGCGGGTCGGTAACCACAAGATTAGCCTGTTTGCCGTCCATAAGGAGCTCGTAGGTTTCCTGCTTTGTGCTGTCACCGCAGACAAGTCTGTGATTACCGAGCAGCCAGAGGTCACCGGATTTTGTTGTGCAAGGTTTTTCCATCTCTGCGTCAACATCAAAATCATCGTCCTTGGCATCTGTATCGCTGTCGAAAAAGTCAGCGAGTTCTTTTTCATCAAAGCCCGTCAGACCGAGGTCGAAATCATCAGCCTGCAATGCTTCGATTTCAACTTTCAGCATCTCCTCGTCCCAGCCCGCGTCAAGAGCCATTCGGTTGTCTGCGATTATGTACGCTTTCTTCTGTGCGGGCGTAAGATAATCCACAAACACACAAGGCACTTCGGAGATATTCTCGGATTTGGCAGCGAGTATTCTGCCATGGCCGGCGATAACATTGAAATCCCTGTCGATGATAACGGGATTGATAAAGCCGAACTCACGAAGCGAGGAACGAAGCTTGTTCAGCTGTTCCGGCGAATGGGTTCGGGCATTGTTGACGTATGGTATCAGCTTGTCAATCGGGACAAGCTGCATTTCACTGGTCGTGTTCATCTGACATTCCTCCTTTTGAGAACCTTATGCAAGCCTTTTCGGGCGTCCATTACATTGCCCTTAATTGCCTGACCTTTAATCGTTCGGTATTGTTGTATCGTTAGGTTAGGTCGGTTATTTTTCAGTTCCTTGAAAAAATCTATGGTGTCCTTTGACATAACGTTATCCTTTCCTTGAACGGAGCAATTTCTCCATTGTGTCATTTAAGTCATCGCCGACAGGCTCGGTACAGTTTTCCTTGACGATGTCGTAAATCTCATACCAGACGAGGTTTGCTGACTTCTGAAACTGCTGCGACATCTGCACGAACGGCGAAGCAATAACTCCACCCGTGGTTGGGTGCTTGCCTAGCAAGCCGTAAGTACTGATTGCCTCCTCGCACTGAATGTATCTTGCGTATGCCTGCGCATAGGCTTCGATGAGCCGCTTATTTACGAGGTTCTCACAGTTCCTTTGTTTAAGCCACAACCAAGTTTCACGGTAAATATCGTCAGCGCCGAGCGGAACTCCGTTCTTTTGCCGAGCCGACAGATAGTCGCTTGGCTTCGGCATATCCGTGCCGTTCAGAACAGCGCCCTCCGGCAGGTCGACGGCTTCAAGTTCCGCTGTGTCGAGCGCAGGTGTGTCGTTGCTTATGATTTTCACCGGAAGTCCTTTCTGCTTTTTCTCTGCGGCAGGAGCGGGTTTATCTCCGGCGCGTACCCGTCTGCCGCCTCTGTTTGTGCCGTCCTTAGCCATGTTTTTCACCTCCGCAGGACAAGAAAAAAGGACGGTTCGCACCGTCCGAAAATATATTCATGGGTTAATACCCCGTTTGAACCCCGATTTTTGCACACGAAGCCCCGGGCCGCTGTCCGTGATAAAAGTCACAGAGATTTTGACCGCCCCTACCTATCCCCGAGGTCGTGGTGTATCTTAGTATGGCATGACTGACACAGCGACATCAAGTTACTAAAATCGTTACTGCCGCCACGTGACACGGGAACGATGTGGTGTACCTCCTCCACGGGAGTAAGCCGGCCTTCTTTCAGGCACATCTCGCACAACGGGTGAGCCGCAGCATACCGCTTGCGTATCTGCCGCCATGCTCTGCCATACTTCTTGTTGCTGTCAGCTGAACGCTCGAACTTGTTATAACGGCGGTTCATTAGCTTTGAGTGTTCCTCGCAGTACTGTCCGTCACATCTGTTGGGACAGCCGTGGTAGGAACAGGGGCGCTGCGGTTTTCTAGGCATGGGGGTCATCTCCTTGGGTATAGGAAAAGCCCTGCGAGTTATAAAACCCACAAGGCTCTCTGTATATTTTTCTAAGTATATCATACCACATATAGCGGAGTGCGTCAAGAGTGAACAGGGGTGAACTGCTGTGCACTAGGGTGTCCAATTTTCAGAAAAACTCTGAACGGCGCTGTCATGGAGTTTTATAACCCATCTCTTTGAATACCCCATTTTTGTACTAATTTCTTTCCACGAAAGGAACATCAGATACTTGTACCGAAGAACAGTGCGCTCATTTGTGTTCTCCAAATCATCAATTGCTTTGCCGATGGAGTATTTAAGTTCAGACAATCTGCATTTGTCGTTCTGGATTTCTTTTTCAAGTTCAAGCGCCTTGTCAGTGTACTTTACGAAAGGCGGATCGGTATTTCTTGTTCCCGAAAGCCGCTCTCCGAAACCGCAGCCGGATATACCGCTTGCCAAATCACGCAGGCTTTTCAGTTCGATTTCCTTGTAGTGTATCTGATGGTTCATTTCACATGCGCTTGTCAAAAATTCCTTTGCCGTCATGCCGAAACCTCCTCTTTTAGCTTTTTCAGAAGAAATTCTCCGTTCAAATCCGAAAGTATCGAAAACCAGTTTGAACGGAAGAATTTCTCTATGCTCCGCTTATCATGCTGCGCCGATTTATCGTCCGGTGTATATCTAAGAAGCTCCACAGCATCTCGGTAATCCTTGACCGCCTGTACGATTATGGCATTTGCCAGTTCCTTGTATGGATTCATTTATGTACCTCTGCTTTCACTGCGGTGATAAGCGCCGCCTGTGTTGTATTCTTTGTTTTCAGAGCTTTCATTATCTGCTCGTCAATAGTGCATTTGGCGATTATGTGTTGAATTACCACCGTGTCTGCGGTCTGTCCCTGCCGCCACAATCGGGCGTTTGTCTGCTGATATAGTTCAAGACTCCATGTAAGCCCGAACCACACCAGGGTCGAACCGCCGCTCTGCAAGTTCAATCCGTGTCCGGCAGAAGCAGGGTGGATAAGAGCCACAGGGATTTTTCCGCTGTTCCAGTCGGAAATGTCCTCGCTTGACTTAATCTCTCGGATTTCAAACCGCTTTCGGATACGCTCCAGATCGTGCTTAAACCAGTAAGCCACAAGCAGCGGTTTTCCGTTCATGCTTTCGATTATATCCTCCAAAGCATCTAGCTTGCGGTCGTGTATTTGTATTACCGACTCGTTATCGGAATAAACCGCACCGTTCGCCATCTGCGACAGCTTGTTGGAAAGAGAAGCGGCATTTGCTGCAGTTACTTCTTCGTTGTCATCGGACAAAACAAGGTCTTTCTTCAAACGGTCGTATTTCTCACGCTCCTTATCGGAAAGCTGAACCGTGTATTCCGCACTTATGAGTTCGGGCATTTTAAGGTGGTCGGTGGCTTTCATGGAAATCGTGATATCCGAGATTTTGTCGTAAATCCGCTGTTCCGCATCGGGTAAGGGTTTGTAGCTGTAAATTACCATTCCGTTACGCTTGTCCGGCTGAAAGTAGATATTTCGGTACTGCCCGATAAGCCTACCGAGCCGCTCTCCCATATCCAGCAGCTTGAACTCTGCGAATAAGTCCATCAGACCGTTTCCGGCGGGAGTACCCGTAAGACCTACTATGCGTTTCAGCTTATGTCGGACTTTCATGAAAGCCCTGAACCGTTTCGATTGATGATTCTTGAACGAGGATAGCTCGTCAATAACAGCCATATCGAAATCAAAAGGAAGTCCGCTTTCCTCTACAAGCCACTGAATATTCTCTCGATTGATGATGTAGATATCCGCGGGAGTGGAGAGCGCCGAAAACCGTTCCTGTGCTGTTCCGACAACTACGCTGTACCGCAGATTCTTCAAATGCTCCCACTTTTCGATTTCAGCCGACCAGATATCACGAGCCACTCTCAGCGGCGCTACTACCAGGACTTTATGCACTTCAAAACTGTCGAAAAGCAGGTCGTTTATCGCTGTCAGCGTAATTGAGGTCTTGCCAAGTCCCATATCCAGCAAAAGCGCCGAAATGGGGTGGGCGATTATGAACTCGGCGGCATACCGCTGATAATCATGTGGACTGTATTTCATCAAGAATTTCTCCTATCTGTTCCGCGCTGTCAATGACGAATACGCGGAAACCGAGTTTCATCAATGCGTTGTGCCTTGCGATTTGTAACGGTCGAGGTTTCTTGCTGGGGGCTTTCAGTTCTGCAAAGGCGATTTTACCGTGTGGAAGAAGTATCAATCTGTCCGGCATTCCATCAAAATTTGGTGAAACGAATTTCAAACACAAACCACCTTTTTTCTTGACTGCCTGCCCCAACTTCTGTTCTATCTGTTTCTCACGCATTTTACGCTCCTTTTTCTTCAATGGTGCAGGTCGGTGAACCTCATTTCATAAAACTCTCTATAAGGTAATTTTTGTCATTAAAACTGCCCTAAAGGGGGGTTATACTAAGACCTTCACCGACCTGCACCCTTATGGTTTCAATCTGCTATAAAGTCAGATTTCAAGCGGATTCCGTAGACCATAATGCCTGTTTTGGATTTTCGTTTTTCAAATCCTGCGGTATCAAGCCCGGTATAGAAATCCGTGGTGCTTCTTGTGTATTCTCCTGTCCTTGCACAGTATGCACGGTACTCTTGATAAAGCTCGCCGGACTTCTGCGTATATGATGGGTCAACTTCGCAGCAGTCCTCAATGAACATGGAAAGCCAGTCGTTATTTTCCCTATAGTGAGATATTGCTTCACTTACGCACTGCGGAATTTTCAGCTTGAAATTGCATTTGATTACCTTTTTTGCTCCCTCAATGATCCAAGAAAGCACAGCGCCGCCTGCCTTATCTGCAAGGTGATCTGCATAATTTTTGATGTCATTATTGCCCTCGATTTTTGCATTGAACGGTATAACTATAAGCCTGCGCCATGTACCCTCGTCATTTGCTCCGACCCTCGGGAGATGATTTGTGTACAGTACAAGCGTGTGCGTGGGAGTATATCTGAATGGATCGCGGTATTTCTTTTCTGCAGAAACCTCATCAGTTGAACACAGCTGCTTTACCACCGAGGTGTTAAGTCGCATACCCTCCTCAAGTTCTGCGGCAATGACCAGTCGCTTTCCCTTAAGTTCAGCCATCTCAGGCTTGACATTTCGCTTACAGCCAACCGTGATGGCATCGGCGGATATACTGCCGCTGTACGAACCGAGAACCCGTGCAATCGTGTTCCAGAACGTACTCTTACCGTTGCGACCCTCACCGTAGGAAATAATAAGAGCCTCCATGTACACTTTTCCGATTGCCGCAAGCCCGACTATCTGCTGAACATACCCGATAAGTTCGTCATCGCCGCAGAAAAAGCTGTTCACGGCTTCAAGCCAAATGTCCATATTCTCATTATTGGGAGATACAGCAGTCACTTTGGTTATGAGATCGTCTGCGGAGTGCTCCGAGCTTGTCCCGGTTCGCAAATCATATGTAGTCGTTGGGGTATTCAGCAGGAATTCCTGCGAATCAAAATCCTTAATATCCCGCAGCAGCATAGGCTTTGCCGCCTGCAGTGCGGAAGTGATGTACTTCATATCCCTGCGTTTCATAACGAAAGTCTTATATACAAGCGCCATCATATACTCTGCAAAGGCTTTTTCGCTTTTCTCATCGATTGACTTTTCCAGAGCTTTGCCGCCTATCATTACAGTTTCCTTGTCAATGCCAGATTTTATAAGAGCCTGCTGCGCCTTCTCCAGAGCGGTTTTTGCCTCGTCAAGCTGTTTGTCGAGGAATTCCTCGCAAGCTCCGACTGCAAGCTGCTTTGACTCTGCCCAGCGTACCCCATCATAGCGCATATAGTCTGTAGCGTCCGTGAATACAAGTTCACCACCATACTCACGGGCGAGGACTTTAGCCTGTCCGATGTCAGAATAGTCTTCGGGTTTCAGATTAAATCCCGAATTATACTGCTCGGGAGGAATATAGCCGTCCTGCTTTGCGACCTTTCTGCCGAACTTAACGGCGCTGTTCCAAATTGTCTGAAGTTCCGAATCGTCAAGTGGAGGGTCGCACTTTTCAGCCTGTTTCAGAAACTGCCGATAAGCTTCGTCTGTATTCCCGAGCCGCTTTATAATACGCCCTGCGTAATGTGACATAGTGCTGTTGCGGCTGCCCTCGGGTACACTCGCACTGTCATTGTCCCACTGTTCAAAATCCGCATTGTCGAGGAAATCTACGACAGATATATCTCCGTTGTATATTTCTACCTGCGGATTCGGAACTCCGAAAAGCAGTCTTGCGCTGTCGAGAGCGTTCTTATCGAAGTACGGAAATTCCGTCGCAATGCGATTCTTCAAGGCTGTGTATTCTGCGCTATCCGTCATATGAGAAATGGGAAAATACACATGAAACCTCGGGCGGGGCGATTTGCCGCTCTTCGGAAGCATATTATTGCGACTGTACACGACCACGAACTCCACTCTTGGAAAAGCCATAGCAACTTCAAGTGGAGTTACCCAGTCGCTCGGATCATCGGAGTGGTCGTTGTCGCAGTCCATCGGGATATTATCGGAAGAAATAAAGTCAGAATTATTACGACGGGAATTTCTGAATTCTGCGCACACATGATCGTAAACAACAGCCGCTCTCATATCATCTGCATTGCTTATTACAAGTCTGTTTGGATACAAATTGTTCTGCGGATTCCCGGCGCAATTTGCTGTATAGAGTGTGAATTTCATCTTTTGACCTCCTTTAGTTCACTTGTGAAATAGCGAATAGTCTTATCCCAGCGCTTTGCAAGCCTTATTTCAGACTCCATTCCCTCTGTGATAACATCGCCGAACACCCACAGCTCGCGGCATTTTCCGAGCAAAACATAATTTATGGTATGTGTTGCGAGATATCGCTCCGCAGGGTCGCTATCATTCATGAACTGCGGATATAGCAAATGCGGCGCAATCGGAATAGTCCGGCTTTCCAACGCAAAACGGCAATACCGTCTTGCGTTACATACATTCTCTTCAATATTTCCTGAATAAGGACTGCATACATAAATAACAGGTCTAAACCCATCACCGCCCGGAGCAGCTGCCCTGAGAGCAGCCTCCTCCTGGGTCAGAATGCTGGTTAGTGCTGCATACGGCGTTGGATCATAATAGCGTTCGGAATTGTAAATGTCAATCTTCAACGCTGACCTCCCGTTCCATAATTGGCAGTATATCATTCTCTTTGAGAAGTCCATAAATAAACAGTCGGCCCTGCTGTGTCCAATAGGTGTGTACCCTGGTATGAACAGTTCCATCATTACCAGTATAACTGTGAGTCTTTGTGCTGGTGTACCCTTTTTCGGCGTACTTCTGATAAAGCAGCCAGATTTTATTACCCTGCTTAAACTGAACACCATTTTCGTAAAGATAACGGTTCATTCGATTTGCACTCCAGCCGTAATCCTTTGCGATAGTTGAAATTGCGACAAGATCCTTGCAGTTAAGTACGACATCGTAGTACGATGCCTTGGGCTTCATCTCGGAAATCTGCTGATTCTGCACAGCTACCGTATGCTCAAGAAGTTTTCTGTGTTCACGCTCCGCTTTCAGTTCGGTAAGGGCGGCTATCAGCATGTCTGGGTTTTCAAGAAGCTCGTCCACAGCGTATACGCCGTGCCGCCGGATTGTCGGGAGTACCTCATTTGTTATCCAGCGCTTAAACTTTCTCGCATTCGGAAGCTTGCTGGAAAGAACTAAGCTGTACATACCGCTTTCGTTGATAACAGTCAAACCTCGATTCGGAATTTCAAAGGTCGTATTTTCCGACCTTTGAATTACACGCTTGTCCTCCTCATCGACATGAACTGAAATAGCGTCCTTGGTATTACTGTAGCCTAGAATTTCAGCTACGTCCTTTCCAACGAAATAAGGTATGCCATCTAAGGAAAGAGTACGCACAGAGCCAAATTCCGAATTCTCATAAATCTTCATGTCATACATAAAAATGACCTCCTAATAAAAAATCTTGAGGTTACCCTCTGCCTAATAGCCACGGCAAACTGCCGGATTGGACAGTTCACCAGACTTTTGCGCATTTCTTTTTTGCACGCTGAAGGCGCTTGTAGACTGTGTCCCTATGTACCCCTATTTCAGCAGCGTATTCTTCGGGAGTGTTGCCATCGAGAACGACTGAAATAATGACATCTGCGTATTCGGGTTTCAACAGAGAACGCAATTTCTGACAAACCTCTTCATAATTTTCCTTACGTTCACGCCGCTCCTCGTCGGAATAATCGGGAATGAGGTCGAGCCCATCGCTGTTATCTGCCTCTTCATCGTCTTTCCTAAATGATCTTTTAGGTTCACCTCTATGCCTGTCCAACTTATGCCAGCTATTGTATTCCGGTTTATTGTATATCTCCTCAACCTTATCCTGAATAAGCTGTTCCTTTTCCTCCTGCGTAATGTTCGTCCCAGCCTCAAGTGACAGGCTGACCCACATTTTCTCGGCATCGACTTCAAGAGTCTGATAAGTGTTGTCATAACGCATTTTGATTTTCATGATTTACCTCCTGCGCTGGAGGACAATCATGGCAGAATATAAAAATAGGTCTGCGTTTAAGATACACGCAGACCCGCAAAGCCAAAAAGAGCGCAGCAAGGTAAGGGTATCTCGTCGCAGGTCGTTCGGTCGTCTTTATCACGACGAACTGACCTATGAGATATCCTGCCAAGATTGCGCACTCTGGCATGATTTGATATTTGTAGGCTCTACGGAACTTTCCGATTGAGCCGTTTATCTGATTTTTACATCAGATAAAAGATATATTATAAATCGCAGCGGACTGCAATTTACTGCAAAAATATAGTAAGTCAAGGCTGACTGCAAAAAACTGCAGATTTTTATTGTAAAGATAAGAAATTTATAGTTTACAAAAATCCATAGTGTAATCCGCTTTGTTCTATAAACGTCTTTTTTCACATTTTTAAAACTTGTATTCATCGGTCTGACATTTTTAGGTTCCACCACTTTGCATTTACAAGATTTTCAGCAATATCAAACTTTTCTTTTGCGTTTGCAAAATAATATGGACTTTTGCGAAGATTTGTGGTATAATATATGTAAAAAAATCTTGAGCTTCAGTTCTAACTGTGCGAAGCTTTCTTACTCTTCTATTATAGAAGAATTCAGCCCAAAAGTATTTAGTGAGAATTTCGAGTGAAATTAGAGTAAAATTCAAGATAGAAAGGAAAGTTACAATGACTGAACTTTGTTTTGCTGAATTTGTTAGATGCCTTCAAAGTGCTATGCAGCCCCCAAATGATGACAAAGACATTGTTGAACTTTTATTAGGTTGGATCACTGAAAAGGCAAGTGTTGTTGACAGAAAAGGCAATTCTATAAATATTGCGCCATCACTAATCAGTGACCTTCTTAAGCGAAAAGTAGATGTTCCTAAGGCAATAAAGAATGCCTGCACCACAAAGCAAATCATCGCTGATGCTCAGAAACACTGTGAAACAAAGATAATCCCTTATATGAATGCAATCACCAGCGATGATATGTTTGAAGCAATGCGAAGAGCGATTGACTCAGATGACGCGATTGCTGCAAAAAAGAAAAAGGAACTATTAGCTCTTCTCGACTCAGGCAAAGAGTCCGAGTTCCTTGGTAATTTACTTTTGTATGTAATAAATCGCGAAAACCGTTTGTCTGATATGCCGCTCGTCAGTGACGATATTCCGTTATTAGCTGAATCAAATTATGAATGTCCTATTTGTCATCAACCGCTTATAAAATATGTAAAGAATACACCAGTAAAGAAATATAAAGTCGTAAACATTTACCCAGACAATTTTTCTGAAAGTAATTCAGAATTTTCTTTGATAAAAAAGCCCCAAAAAGTCGATGCTCCCAGTAATAAAATTGCTTTATGCTGCGATCACGCTGAAGAGTACGCTACTGAACCAACTGTTGAAGATTATACAAAATTAAAAACCCTTAAAGACCAACTAGCCTCGACACATCATTTACTTCTAGATATAAATGACATTGCACTTGAAGATGAAATACAGGATGTTCTATATGGACTTGCAGGAATAACAGACGATGCAAAACTAATTGAACTTCCACTCGAAGCGCTACATCTCGATCAGAAGATTCTTCCAGAAAATCATCTTTTAAAGAATGATGAGATAACACGAGTCTTACGATACTACAATTACATAAACAATATTTTTTCAACAATGGATAGAGATGGTACCGGTGATTTTAATTTGATTGCATCTGAGGTTAAGCTGGCATACCAAAAATTGGACAACGGACTTCTTTCACAAGATGAAATCGTAAACGGGTTGGCTGAATGGATAAAAAATAAATCAGGTGTTGGAAGTAAAAATATGCGTGCCTGTCATATTGTGGTTGCGTTTTTTATACAGAACTGCGAGGTGTTCCGTGAAATTTCCAAGTAAAGTAACTCCTTATCAAGTTAGTATTTTGGCTAAGTTTCCAATAATCTTGTCATATTTGGAAATTGAGGATTTAACTCCAAGTACCTTATATAAAAATGTTAAATCCAAAGTTTCAGATGTTGGGGAATTTTTAGAAATACTAGACTGCTTATATGCTCTGGGTAAGATTGAATTATATGAAGAAGGGCTGGTACTCCATTATGTTGGTTGAAATTATGTGTGACAAGTTCATAAATCATGGCATTCCTCGTGGTCGTATTTCGCTCCACGCTGGATTAAATACAGTTATGGGAAGTTCGAATGGCTCAAATTCAATAGGTAAATCCACATTCCTTATGATCATCGACTTTGCTTTTGGTGGCGATGATTATGTTGAAAAATTGACCGATGTGCAAACAGAGGTTGGTGAGCATAGAATTTGTTTTGCTTTTCATTTTAAAGATGGAATGCATTTTTTCTCGCGCTCCAATGTAGATTACAAAAATATCCAAAAATGTGACAATAATTACCACCCGCTTGATGATGGATTGATTTCATTAACGCAATATCTGTCCTTTTTGCAAGTAAATTATAATATGGATTTGATTGGGCTAACTTTTAGGAATGCTATAGGACGTTTTATGCGCATTTACAAAAGAGAATCGCTTGATGAAGAACGCCCACTACACCAATCAAAACAAGAGACGGCAAAAGCGGCAATTGAAGGATTGCTGAAACTGACCGATTTGTATTCTGGGATAGAGGCTCAATCAAAAATCGCTGCAGATGCTAAAGATAGATATTCAACCTTTAAAAAGGCTCAGAAATATCGGTATATTCCATTTGTCACAAAGCAGACTGAATTTAACAAAAACCAAAATCGCATCAATGAATTAGCTAATCAGATTGAGGAACTCGCTCGAAAAAGTTCAGGTGGCTTGCTAGATTTGGACTCAATGCAAGCAGAACAACTTTCTATTTTGAAAGGAAATCTATCAAAATTTAAAAGACAACGTTCGCAATTACTTTCACAGCTTAGAGCACTTCACGTCGATCAGGGCCTTGGAAAGAAGGGGTTTAAGAAAAACTACGATGATTTGCTTCACTTTTTCCCTGAAGTAGATTTGAAAAAAATCGAGGCAATTGAGGGATTTCATAAGCAATTGACTAATATTTTGAAAAACGAGTTTTCTGAGGCTGAAGAAAATATACAAGCTACTCTTTCATTAGTTGAGAATGAAATTGCACAAATAGAAATCTCTATCACACAAATAGCTAAAACAACCGATTTATCTAAAGCTGTACTAGACCAGTATGCAACTGTCGATAATGAGCTAAAGGAACTTCAAGCTGCAAACGAAAATTACACGAAAAAGAAAGAACTGTCTGTAATAGCAAATGACTACGAAGCAGAATTAAACCGCCTTGTAGTTGAGCAGATGGCAATAATGCAGCAAAAAATCAACACAGAAATGACAGAAATAAACGATGTAATATACAATGGGCGAAAGACCGCTCCAACTCTCAACATAATAGACGCATCTAAATACACGTTCTTCACGCCGAGAGACGGTGGCACAGGAGCTCAATATAAGGGGTTAGTAGTTTTTGATTTAGCAATGTTGAAACTGACCAGATTGCCAGTGATTGCCCATGATTCTTTGATGCTAAAAAATATTGAGGATGATGCAATAGAAAAAATCATGGAGCTGTATGCAAGTACGCCAAAGCAAGTATTTATAGCTATGGATAAGGAAGGCTCCTATACTCCGAAAGCACAAAAAATTATGGAAGATAACAAGGTGTTACAGCTTAATGCTGATGAAGGGGCGTTATTTGGACGCACTTGGAACGATGTGGAGGTTGAGAACAACTGATGAGTACTACGAAAGAAGAAAGTTTGCGTTTTAGTTACAACAAGCTTTTTAAGTTGCTAATCGATAGAGGAATAAAGAAAAAGGAACTCTGCGAGATGGCTGAAATAAGTGCTACATCAGTAGCAAAGCTTGGACACGGAAAAAACGTTAACACAGAAGTGTTGCTTAAAATCTGTGATGCATTAAATTGTGATGTTGGCGATATAATGGAATTCCTTAGGGACGATAACGCTAAAATCTAGTTTTTAATAGCATTAAACAGCACAGATTTTTAGAGTCAGCATTATAAAATGATGACCGGCCAGCGGTCAAAGTCCTGATTATGGGACACATATGGTTGTAAAATAGAGGTAGTCTGGGGCTACTTAAAGAAAAGTGAGGTAAACGGCAAATGGCTGATAAGCAGATTATAGACGCGATGTGGGACGATTCACCTGTCGATGTTTCCACCGAAGTAAACTTTATCTGGTCCATCGCAAACAAACTGCGCGGACCGTACCGCAGCGACAAGTACAAGGATGTCATAATTCCTATGACGATCATCCGCCGCTTTGAGTGCGCTCTTGCGCCCACCAAGCAGAAAGTTGTCGAGCAGTTCAATGCAAATCCAAATTTCCCAGCAAAGGCGATGTATCGCATTTCAGGTTTTCAATTCTACAATACCAGCGAGTACACGCTTGCAGAACTGATAAATGATGCTGATATCATCGCTGATAACTTCAAGTCATATTTACAGGGTTTCTCATCAAATGTATATGAAATACTTATGTCAAAAGAGCGCGGTCTGAACTTCGGTGAAGAAATCGACAAGATGGACAAGAACAATCGACTGCTATCCGTCATCAAGGCGTTCTCTGAGCTCGACCTTGACCCTCGCACCATTGATAATGTGAAGATGGGATATATTTTCGAAGAACTGATTCGTAAGTTCTCTGAAAATGCCGAAGCCGGCGACCACTACACCGGCCGCGACATTATTAAATTGATGGTCAATATTCTGCTTGCCGAAGGCTGTGACGATATATTTGATGACGGCAAGGTCATCACCATATTGGATCAGGCCTGCGGCACGGGCGGTATGCTCTCCACCGGGTACAATTTCATCAAGCGTTATAATCCCTCTGCCGATGTACGCCTGTTCGGACAGGAGATCAACCCGGAATCTTACGCTATGTGCCTTGCCGAGATGCTCATCAAGGGGCAGAACGCCGAAAACATCTGCTATCAGGACACTATGAAAGCCGACCAATTTAAGGGCACGAAGATGCGCTTCGTGCTGGAAAATCCGCCGTTCGGCACCGCCTGGGGCGGCAAGGACGCTGCCGAAGGTGTCGAGGATGCCGTCAACACAGAGTATCAGAAAGGTTTTGACGGTCGCTGGGGCGCAGGCCTGCCTGGTTCCGGCGATATGCAGATGCTGTTCCTCCAGTCTGCTATTGACAAGATGGACGACAACTTCGGTCGTGCTGCGATTATCGAAAACGGCAGCCCGCTCTTTTCCGGTGGAACGGCTTCCGGCGAGAGTCAGATTCGCCGCTGGATGTTGGAAAGCGATTTGATCGAAGCCATCATTGCGCTGCCCACAGACCTCTTTTACAACACCGGCATCGCTACATACATTTGGGTTCTCTCCAAGAATAAGCGTCCGGAACGCAAGGGCAAAATTCAGCTGATTGATGCTTCGACTTTCTTCAAAAAGCTGCGTAAAGCCCTGGGCGATAAGAAAAACGAGATTTCTCCCGAAGACCGCAGTGCCGTTACCAAGCTGTATGCGGATTTCGCAGAGAATGAATATTGCAAAATCTACCGGAACGAGGAGTTCATTTATCGTGAGTATACGGTAATGCAGCCCCTCCAGCGTAGCTATGCCATTACGGAGGAGCGAATTGAAGCCATGCTTTCCAAGGGTTCGCTGTCCTCTCTGTATGACCAGTCCAAGGTGGATGAACTGGAAAACGCCGAGGAACTGACCGGCAAAGACCAGAAAAAGCTGGAGGCTTACCAGGCAAATCAGCCTGTCTATGAGGCCATTATCGCTGCGCTGAATGCAGCCGTCTCCGAACAGATCTATAACTCTCCGGCGGCATTCATGCCGGTGCTGACCCAGGCACTCTCCACTGTGACTGCCGACAAGAAACTGCTGGAAAAGATTGCAGACGGCCTTTCCGTCATGGACAAGAATGCCGAGATTCAGTGTGACCGCAAGGGCAATATCATTTATGACAAGGAAACCAAGGACACTGAACTGGTGAAATGGGAAGAGAGCATTGAGGACTATATGGCAAGAGAAGTCCTGCCGCATATTCCAGATGCCGCCGCTTTTTTTGAAGAAGACCTCGGAAAGAAAAAGCCTGTCATCAAGACAGGCGCAGAGATTCCATTCACACGGTATTTCTATAAGTATCAGCAGCCTACAGCCAGCGAGGAACTGGAAGCGCAATTCTCAAAGTTGGAGCTTTCTGTATCTGAGCGTGTAGCCAAACTGTTTGAATAAGGCGGTGATAATATGCAAGAAATTAAAGATAGTGGAATTGAATGGGTAAGAAAAATTCCGATTGGATGGAAGGTGGCACGTTTAAAAGATGTTATACAAATGCTCACAGATTATACTGCTAATGGATCCTTTGGTGATCTGGCAAAAAATGTGCAGTATCTGGATTATGAGGATTATGCAAGGTTGATTCGCTTAACAGATTTAAGAGAAAATTTAGAAAATTCCGGTGTATATGTTTCGGAGTATTCGTATGATTATCTTGAAAAGTCAAGCTTATATGGGGGAGAAATTCTTGTTGCTAATGTCGGAGCATATGCTGGCTTATTTTGTGAGATGCCGCCAATAAATATGCCTTCAACATTAGGACCCAATATGTTCTTGATAAGAACAAATTCCAAAATGATACAACATTACCTCTATTATTTGGGTAATGCAGATTTTGTATGGAAACAGCTGGTGCAAAAGGCAATGTCTTCGGCTCAGCCTAAATTAAATAAAACTGATGTGAAAACCACATATATTATTGTTCCACCTCTTCAAGAGCAACACCGCATTGCCGCTTTTCTTGATGCCAAATGCGCTGAAATTGATGCGCTGACCGCCGACATCCAAACCCAAATCGACACGCTGGAGCAGTACAAGCGGTCTGTCATCACCGAAACCGTCACAAAAGGACTGAACCCGAATGCAGAAATGAAGGACAGTGGGATTGAGTGGGTTGGAGAAATTCCGGTGCATTGGCCGGTTCATCCTGTTTATTCCTACTACGGTGAGCGCAAAAACAAGAATCGACTGGGCAAAGAGGATAATCTGTTGTCGCTGAGTTATGGCAGAGTTATCCGCAAGGACATCAACACCAATGATGGACTGTTACCAGAGAGCTTTAATACCTACAACATCGTTGAAGCAGGTGATATTATCATCCGTCCCACCGATTTGCAGAACGATAAACGCAGTCTGCGAACTGGGCTTGTGAAGGAACACGGCATAATTACTTCGGCATATATTGATCTTTGTCCGCTCAAACAGGTCGATTCGAGGTATTTTCACTTCCTTCTTCATGCATACGATGTTATGAAGGTATTTTATAACATGGGAAACGGTGTCCGCCAGGGACTGAACTATTCCGAGTTTTCTCGACTTATGGTTTTTGAGCCACCATATGAGGAACAGGTAGCTATGGCGGACTATCTGGAAACCAAGGTCACAGAAGTAGACGCAATTATCGAGCAGAAGAAAGAACAGATGGCTGTTCTCGATGCTTATAAGCGCTCTCTAATTTTCGAGTATGTTACTGGCAAGAAGGAGGTGATTTGATGGCAACTTTTGAAGAACAGCTCGATTCTCTTTTGGAACGGGCAAAAAGCATTTTGCCACCGAACAAGTTGAAAACAGCCGCTGAGAAGCAGCAGGCCGATAAGTGGATGAATGATGTAGAGATTTTCTACAACAACTATCTAAAAAACCATGCGTTGGGTCAGCGCATAAACACAATACTGTTTCATCGCTCAACCGGTGCATTCGAGAAATTGGTTTCCTGCTTAGAGAGTATTCGGGGCGATGAGGCTTTTGTGAATGAAAAGAACGGAGTTTCTACGGTCAACATCCCTAAATATCGTGCGAAAGACATACCGGAGTATGATGTGTTCATTTCTCACGCCAGTAAAGATAAGGCCGATCTGGTGGAAGAACTGTACCAATCTCTTAACAAACTGGGTGTAGCTATTTTTTATGACAAGGAATCCCTTGAATGGGGTGACAATTGGAAAGATAGAATTCTCAATGGCACTAAGAAGGCAGAATTCGCAATCATTGTTATTTCGGAAAACTTCTTCGACAGAGAATGGACGGAACGCGAACTCTCTGAATTTTTGAACCGTCAGAACAGAAACGGTCAAAAGCTGATCCTGCCGATTTTACACAATATTACGGTTTCGCAGTTAAAGGAAAAATATCCATCTGTGGCAGATCTCCAAGCGATAGACTCATCAAAGTATAATTGCGACCAAATCGCATTGCTTTTTGCAAGGCAGCTAATCAAACGACTGAAAAGCGATTAAGGAGGTGGATGGCACATGAATGACATATTGACCGAAAAAGAATATCAGCATTTCATCATGGACAGGCTCTCGCAAGACAACGGCTATATCGTCCGCAAGGCGACAAGCTATGACCGCCTCTTTGCTATGGACCGGGAGCTTCTGTTTCAGTTTCTGAGCGATACCCAGCCGGATGAGATGGCGGCTCTCCGTAAAATCTATAAGTCCGACCTGGAGGATACCATTGTCAGCTTTATCAATGCTGAGATGACCAAAACCCGCAGCAGCCTGCTGGATGTGCTGAAGCATGGCATTGAGATCTCCAACATGAAGCTGGAGCTCATGTATACCAAACCCGCTACCACCTTTAACCGGGAACTGCTGGCAAAGTATGAAAAGAATATTTTCTCCGTTATGGAGGAGGTCTGGGCAAGCGATGATGAGCGGGTCGACCTGGTCATCTTCCTGAACGGCATTGCCATCATGTCATTTGAACTGAAATGCAATGCCGCCGGTCAATCGTACCAGGACGCCATTTATCAGTACCGAGTTGACCGTGATCCGAACACCAGACTGTTTCGCTTCAAGGCCGGGTGCCTTGTAAACTTTGCGATGGATCTGGAGCAGGTCTATATGACCACCAAGCTTGCCGGAAACTCCACCTTCTTCTTGCCCTTCAACATGGGCAACGGCGAAGGCGTCAATGCCGGTGCGGGCAATCCCACCTTCAAAGACAAGTACAGTGTCTCCTATATGTGGGAGGACATTCTGAAAAAGGACACTGTCCTCAACCTCATTAGCAAGTTCATCTTCATCGAAACCAAGGAAAGCAAGGACGAACTGACCGGGAAAACGAAGAAGTTCGAAAATATTATCTTCCCCCGGTATCACCAGCTTGACGTGATCCGCAAGCTGCTGGCGGATGTGCGTGAGAATGGCTCTACGCAGAATTATCTGATCCAGCATAGCGCAGGCTCCGGCAAAACGAACTCTATCGCATGGCTGGCGCACCGGCTTACTTCGCTGCACGATGCAGATAACAAAATTATTTTTGATAATGTCGTTATCGTCACCGACCGTGTCGTAGTTGACCGTCAGCTTCAGAAGGCCATTATGGGCATGGAACACAAAGCTGGACTTATCCGTGTGATGGACGATAAATGCAACTCCGCCGACCTTGCGATTGCCCTGAATGGCAACACAAAGATTATTGCGACCACGATTCAGAAATTCCCGTACATAGTGGACAGCGTTGCAGGGCTGAAAGGCAAGCGATTCGCCGTTATCATCGATGAGGCACATTCTTCCACAGCCGGTAAGGATATGGCGGCAGTCACCATGTCTCTGGGCTCCGGCGACCAGGAAATCGGCGATGTCGAAGACATGATTACGGACGAAATTCGCCGCAACGGCAAACAAGCCAATGTTTCCATGTTTGCGTTCACCGCCACGCCCAAACCCACAACGATTCAGTTGTTCGGTCGACTGAACACCAAGGGACAGCGTGAGGCGTTCCATATCTACTCCATGAAGCAGGCCATCGAGGAAGGCTTTATTCTGGATGTGCTTCAGAATTACACCACTTATGATACCTTCTATCAGCTGAACAAGGAAATCGAAGAAGATCCCCGCTGCAAGACAGCAGATGCAAAGAGGCAGATTGCCCGTTTTGTGGAACTGCATGAAACGAACATTGCGCAGCGTGTAGAGGTCATCGTAGAGCATTTCCGCACCACGGTTATGCCGGAGCTCGGTGGTATGGCAAAGGCGATGGTCATCACCGCCTCCAGGCAGGGTGCGGTCAAATACCGTCAGGCGTTTGAGAATTACACTCAGAAAAAAGGCTACACCGATATCAAGGCATTAGTCGCTTTCTCTGGCAAGGTAAAGCTGCCGGACGATGACACCGAGTACTCTGAGGCATCAATGAACGGCTTCCCAGAGGACCGTCTGACAAAAGAATTTGATAAGGACGAATATCAGGTACTTCTGGTTGCGAATAAGTATCAGACCGGGTTTGACCAGCCGAAACTCTGCGCCATGTATGTTCTCAAGAAGCTGAAGGGCGTTTCCGCCGTTCAGACGCTTTCACGCCTGAACCGAATCTGCCCGCCGTTCGAGAAGAAGACCTTTGTGCTGGATTTTGTGAATACATACGAGGACATCAAGGCGGCGTTCGCACCGTATTATACGACCACCTTGCTTTCCGCCTCCGTAACGCCGACGGCGATCTACGATTTGGAGGCACAGATCGATGCGTATACTGTTCTTGACCTTGATGATATTGAAAAAGCAAACGAACTGCTCTACAAGGGGAATATCTCCTCCAAGGATAAGCAGAAGCTGACTTTCTACTTCAAGCGGGCAAAGAATAGGATTGAGCAATACGAACTAATCAAACAGCATGAGATCGTGTCCATGATGCGCCATTTTGTCCGATTTTATGAGTTTCTGCTGCAGGTGTCCTGTTTCGAAGATACCGACCTGCATAAAAAGTACAACTTCATCACTTATCTGCTGGCGTATATCAATATCAAGCATCCGGGCGGCGGATATAATCTGGACGGTAAAATCAAGGCCACCAATTTTGTTCAGAAAAAGGCGGAGGAACATACGACTCCAAACCTTGTTGCACAGCCTGTGGTAAAGCTACCGACAGCCGAGAGCTTTGGCCTGACCGAGGCGAAAGAAGAACGGCTTTCCCAGATTATTGCGGAAATCAACAGCCGCACAGGAAAAGCCTATGATAACGATGTGGCGGTCAAGGCTATGCTGCAGATCCGGGATATTCTGCTGAAGTCCGACAAGCTGAAGACAAGCGCACGGAACAATACCGTCAAGGATTTTGAGTTTTCGTATTTCGATGACATTGACGATGCGCTGATTGAGGGCTTGGAGCAGAACCAGGATTTCTTCTCGCTCCTTCTCAGCAACGATGAGATCAAGCGACAGGTTCTTGGTATCTTTACAGACGAGATTTATAAAAGCTTGAGAGAGGCATAAAAGGGGGGGATATTATGTTTGACCAATTTCGATTGAAAGAAGTACTGGCACAGTACAAACAGAATTTTGTCTCCACGCAGTGGGGCAATGAAAAATACAAATGGGAAGCTGTCAAATGGTTTCAGGACAATTGGGATGTGAATGCAGCTGATTTTGCAGAAATGCTGAATCGTTCGCTGGATAAGACATTCAACCTGCTGGCTTCTAATAACAACTTCCCGAAGGGCATGATTGTCGGTTTTGCAAAATCCGCTCCCGAAGAGGTCCGTGCAATGTTCATCGCTCTGTTTGATGAAACCAAGGATGTGTTTGAGAGAATGGATGCCTTCAAAATGCAGTCGACCGTTCTCTTAGAGAAATACGGCAACGGAGCAGCGCAGCATTATCAGTACGAGAATGCCATCAGCACATACCTATGGCTCCGCTACCCGGATAAGTATTACATCTATAAATTCGGTGAAGTAAAAACCGTTGCAAGTGAGCTGGAATCTGACTATCGCTTCAAAAAAGGTGCTTATGCCGATAACATCCGGAACTTTCTGAAGCTCTATGATGAAATCAGCGTGGTCCTCAAAGAGGATACCGAACTGGTGAACCTGTTCCAGTCTCAGTTGACCGATACCTGTTATCCTGATCCGGAACTGAAGACGCTGACCATCGATGTCGGTTTCTACATCAGCCGGTATTACTCTCAGAAGGATGCTGCTCCTGATACTACCAGCTGGTATGGTGCAGACTTTGATCCCGGCCTCTCTGTTGAGGATTGGAGCAAGTTGCTGAAGGATGAAACCGTCTTTACGACGGGTGCGCTGGAAATCATGAAGCGCATGAAGGATTATGGCGGCATGGCTTCCTGCACTCAGCTTGCTGTGAAATACGGCGAGACAAAGAACTTCTATAATTCTGGCTCTGTAGCGTTGGCAAGAAGAGTTTGTGAGTCCACCAGCATCACGCCGAACACCAGAGATGATGGTTCCATTCAGTGGTGGACGGTTCTCTATACGGGCCGTGATGCAGGAAAAGACGAGGATGGCAGCTTTGTATGGAAACTGAGAGACGAGCTTTCTGCTGCGCTCGACAAGACAGACCTCAGCGGTATCGAACTGTATGTCACAGCGGCTCCAGGTGAGCAGGATCGTGGTTATTGGTGGTTGAATGCCAATCCGAAAATCTGGAGCTTTGCAGACATCGCTGTTGGAGAGGTTCAGTCCTACACGCTCTACAATGAGAATGGCAACAAGCGTCGTATCTTCCAGAACTTCCTTGATGCGAAGGCTGGCGATATGATCATCGGGTACGAATCCAATCCGGTAAAGCAGATCGTTGCCATCGGTCGTGTCAGCGCAGAACAAGACGGCGAGAAGCTGTTCTTTGAAAAGGTCGAAGGCCTGACTTCGCCGATTGATTATGCAACCTTGAGAGGATGCCCGGAGCTGGAGCGTATGGAGTATTTCCAGAATCCGCAAGGCAGCCTGTTCAAGCTCACCAGAGGCGAGTTTGACTTCATCCTCGATATGATTCGTGATGAGAATCCGGTAGCGCAGGAAGCCTCCATTGACGCTTATACAAAGAGCGACTTCCTTGATGAAGTGTATATGACCGAAAAACGCTACGAGAACCTTGTGGCCGTTCTTCGCAACAAGAAGAACATCATCCTGCAGGGTGCTCCCGGTGTTGGTAAGACTTTCGCCGCCAGACGTTTGGCGTGGTCCATGATGGGTGAAAAGGATGATAGCCGCATCGAGTTCGTCCAGTTCCACCAGAATTACTCCTATGAGGATTTCATGATGGGTTACAAGCCTGTAGAGGACGGTTTCGAACTGAAATACGGCATCTTTTATCGATTCTGTCAGAAAGCAGCCAATCAGCCGGACAAGGATTATTTCTTCATTATTGATGAAATCAACCGTGGCAACATGAGTAAAATCTTCGGTGAGTTACTGATGCTGATTGAGAGAGACTACAGAGGCACAAAAGCGACTCTCGCTTATAATGGTCTCTCTTTCTCCGTCCCCAAGAACCTCTACATCATCGGTATGATGAACACTGCGGACCGCAGCCTTGCCATGATCGATTATGCGCTTCGTCGCCGCTTCAGCTTCTTTGAAGTGGAACCGGGATTCGATTCCGAGGGCTTCATCCATTACCAGAACAGCCTGAACAACGAGACGCTGAATGAACTTGTTAATAAGGTGAAAGACCTGAACCGTGAGATTTCTCTCGACAAGTCGTTGGGTAAGGGCTTTTGCATCGGTCACAGCTATTTCTGCGGCAGGGATGTTTGCACCGAGGAGTGGCTGCACTCCATCGTTGACTACGACATTCTTCCGATGCTTAGTGAATACTGGTTCGATGACGCCAACAAGCTCCAGCGTTGGGAAAACATTCTGCAAGGTGTGTTTCAATGATTAAGGATAAGAGCATCTTCATAAAAAACATATACTATATGCTTTCGTATGCCTTCACGACGCTGAATCAAGGCGGATATGAGGATGTTGCTACCGAAGAGTTTGAGAACATCCATAACCTCTTCGCTGCGATTCTGGCGAAGGGAATCAGCAGGCAATTGAAGCAGGGGCTGTACCGGGAGTACTTGAACCGCAAAGAGGATGTTGCGGTAGTCCGTGGCAAGATTGATATGCCGGGGACTATTCAGAACCGCCTTGCCAGAAAGCGGGTGTTGACCTGCGAGTACGACGGGCTTTCCGAGAACAATCTCCTGAATCAGATACTGAAAACGACCGTTATGCTTTTGCTCCGGCACACGAGGGTGGATCAGGAGTACAAAAGCGAGCTGAAAAAGGAAATGCTGTTCTTCTCGAATGTTGACGCAATCGATCCCACAATGATCCGCTGGTCAGCCATTCGGTTTCAGAGGAACAATAATACCTATCGTATGCTCATTAGCCTGTGCCAGTTGATTCTCGAAGGGATGCTGTTGACCACGGACTCTGGCGAATACCGGCTGGCTTCTTTCATCGACGAACAGCACATGAACCGACTGTATGAAAAGTTCATACTGGAGTATTACGCAAAGGAATGTCCGCAGGTGACGGCGACGGTCTCTCAGATCCAATGGGCGTTGGACGATGGTATCGGAACTATGCTCCCGGTTATGCAAAGCGACATTATGCTGACTAGAGATAACGAGGTTCTTATCATTGATGCCAAGTACTATACACACACCACGCAAGCACAGTACGATGTGCACACCCTTCATTCCAGCAATCTGTATCAGATTTTCACTTATGTAAAGAACAAAGATGCAGAATTCGGCACTAAACCGCATCGGGTGTCCGGGATGCTCCTATATGCTGCAACTGACGAAGTAATTCAACCAGATAATATATACCAGATGAGCGGCAATAAGGTCAGCGTAAAAACTCTTGATTTAAATCAAGGCTTCTCAGAAATTGCCAAAAAGCTGAACGCAATTGTTGCAGAGAATTTTGAGTGCGGCTAATAAAGTGTATGATAAAATTGTATTACAATTCTTCTATATGTAAAATGCTAACATTTGCCATAGCATTATGTAATTATCTCAATTCCACCCTCAAATGTAATTTTCATGACTTCATCTCCTGCTTGGACATATTCCCCTATACGCACCCACAAAAGCAAGCGTTCCATCAAACCGCAAAACCACCGCAGACATTGTTTGCAACGGCTCGTGCCACGTTGAGTGCGTGGTTTCGATGTCCCTCAGAACTGAATAAAACTACCGGCAGGGAGCATTGCTCTCCGCCGGTTTTGATTTTCAGTTTTCAGCCTGAGTCACTTCCGTGAGCCGAACGCCCTGTCGAACACGCGGAAATTCGTGTCGTCACGCTGGGAGCAGTACACGGCGAACTCCACGGTTTCAAAGCGCTCCATGAAGCCCTCAAGCGCGGATTTTATCCCCGCCGCGACTACCTCCGGCGGATTCATAAACGCACCGCAGCCGAACGCGCCGAGTATAACTACATCGCACCCGTGCTGTGCGGCTATGCTGAGTATGCGCTCCATGCGCTTCTCGTGGAGCTTCCGGAGATCGCCGTCCGAAATGCTGACTGCGCTGTGTCCGTCGTAATTCATCGAGTTGCTCGGCTTTTCCCGCAGGTTCGGAGCCGCGCAGGTGATAACGTCCACGCTGTACCATTCTTCCTGCGGCATTACCTCCGGAAACGCGCTGTCCGTCTTGAACACCACAACTCCGGGAGTGTATATGCAGTCGTCGCTGTGGAGCGGATCCGGCGCCGCACGGTGCGGAGTATAGAACCCGCTCCACATATCCGGCTGAATTAGGTTCATGTACAGCGTCGAGCAGCGGCATATCGCCTCCTCCTGCGCTGAGGAGCCGTTCTTAACTCCGCCGCCTGGGTTGGACGCCGAAGCGAAATTCAGCACGCACACGCGCTTCCCTGCCCTGGCGTAGCCGGCGGCGGCTTCCAGTGTGCGTTTGCGGCTAACCACGACCTTCGCGGCGGCGCCCTTCTGTATCATAGGAAGCTCCACCCAGTCACCCTCCGGTATCAGAGACTGCGCGCCGCTTGATTCCTTTATCGCCGATCTCAGAAACGGATCGGTCCTGCACATCAACATCGTGTTTTCGAATATTTCTATGTTTTCCTGCCTGCCCATAATTACCTCCTGATCATCGGAATTACCTGCCTATATCTATATATTAGCATATTTCCGGTGATTCATCAACACTTATCTGCGCAATTTTCAATTCAGTTTATTTGCTGTTATTCCCGGTGAGCATCTGCCATTCATTGCGTGTGATGGCGTACACCTTTGTAAGCTCGACTCGTCTACCTGGGTACAGCCCCAGCTTTCCGCAGTGCGGCATGACGGCAGGTTCGCCGCTTTCATGTATGAATAGACCGCATTGAACGGCGTATTGCAGAAAGCCCAGTCCCTGACCGCCGAAGCAGATTCCTTTGCGTACCCGCGCCGCTGCATGTCCCTGCGGATATGGCAGCCTATCTCCGGCTTTATCTGACCGTTTATCAGCTGCATAGTCAGCCCGCAGTCGCCTATCATCTCGCCGTTTTCACGGAGGCACACCGCCCACAGTCCGAACCCGAATACACTGTAGCGCTCAATATTGCGGTCTATCCAGCCGCGCACCCTCGCCTCGTCAAACGTGTATGGGTAATGCTGCATGATGTCCGAATCCGCCAGTACGGCGTACAGCGCCTCATAATCTGCGGCTGTCATCTCACGCAGATACAGCCGCTCCGTTTCAATACGCATGTTTCCTCCTCTTACGTCCGGAAAAAACAGCAGGAAACCGGAGTTCCCTGCTGTCTGGTTTACTTTTTGAGTCCTACGACTGAACGGAGTATCGCAGCCGAATCAATTGCATTGACAAATCCGTCGCCGTTGTAGTCGCATGTGTCGTCAAGCTCCATCGTGCCTACGCACATCTTGAGTATCGCGGAAGCGTCCCGGGCGTCTATCGTCGTACTGTTGTCAGCGTCGCCGGGGAGCCTCGTCCTGGTGTCCAGCATGAGAACGTAATCGCCGCCGTTCGCCGGAACTACCTGGGCAACACCGGTGCTCGAAATTATCTTCGAAGTATCAACAAAATCAAGCAGGTGCGAATCCTCGTTATACCTGAACAGATTTGCAAAGCGGTTGTTCACCTTCTTGCCGGTCTTGACGTAAAGCACCGCGCCTATCTTATTCTTGCCGTAGGTGTGCACTCTGACTATCTCGCTGTCTCCGGAGCTGTCGATAAGCACCGTCGGGATATAAACGTCGCTGGTCTTTAATCCCACGCTGAGGGAAGCCACCGTCTTTTTCAGCGCACCGGTGTCGACTACCCAGCTCAGCATGTCGTTTACCACGAACTCCAACGTGATCTTCTTCTTCATCGCGGTGTTGATGATATCAGCGGGTACGGACGTGTTTCCGTTCAGATTGATAACAATGCGGGAATTCTTCGCAGCCGCCGCTATCTTCTTCTGGAGCTGCGTCCAGCCCTTCACCAGGCTTCCCACCATTGTCGGGTCGGATACCGTCCCATCGGTAGTGTTGTCTTTGTCGGTGTCGGAAGTACCCGGGTCGGTGGTAGTATCGTCCTTCTTGCCATCATCCTTGCCGGAATCGCTCGGCTTATTGTCAGAATCAGAACTGCTTGACGAACGTCTGCGCACCACGATATTGAACGCAGCCGTGCAGCCCTGATAATAAACTGTAAGAGTCTGCTGACCCAGTACCCAGCTATCGAAATCCTGGATCATGCTCTCGGTCATGTAAACTGTTTCCGGAGCCTTGGTCTCGTCAATGTACGTTACCTTGATAAGGCCGCCTACGACATTCAGCTTCTCGCCCATGTAGTAGGAATACTTTGCAGGCCGCTTGACTATCTCGATACTCTTAACGCCGTAGTCCTTGCCGACGGTGTAGGTGTACGTCTTTACAAGGCTGTCGTCAATTCTTGGGTCGTTGGACTTCGCATAGGTATACAGCTTGTATGTCACGACCTGATTATTCACGCGCTTGAGGGTTATCTTGGTTCCCGACTTGTACAGAATTCCATTATAGGTGGAGGTTATCGGAGTGTCGATGGAATAGTAAATATCCGCCTTGGCTGTCGCGCAGGAGAGCGTGAGCGTGATCGCGGTTTCGCTGGCGGTGTCAAGAACGCTCGGCACCGGTACCGCCGCCTTTTCCTTGGGCACGGTTATTTTGTAGATAAGATCCTCGCTGATGTCGGAATCCTTCCAGTTGTCATTCGGAGCCTTCGCATAGGTGCGCAGCGCGAATGTCTTTGTGCTGTTCGCAGCAACCTTCAGGTCAAACGGACCTGTGTACTCGATGAATCCGCTGGACTTTGTTGCGTTCGGGTCGAGGGTATAGTATATCTTCGCGCCGGGAGTTTCGGTATTGAGCGTGATCGTCAGCGAGCTGGCGTAGTTTCCCGGCTCCGGAGTTGGCTTCGGGATCTGGGTCTTTTTCTTCTCGATAACTACCTTGTATACAAATGTGGATACGTCGCTCTGCTTCATGCCGGGGGCTGTGGCTATCGCCTTTATGCAGTAATACAGCGACTGCCCGGGCACGCCGGAAAGCGTGATCGGCTCGATGTACTTCGTGCCGCCGGTCTCGGTGGGGTCGGCGAGCTTGGAGATATCGCTGATGTTTTCGTACGCTTCGATGTTATAGTAGATGGTTGCGCTGTTTACCGCGGATTCAAGCGAGATATCCTGCGGGGAATTGAACACGGTGGTTCCCTGACCTTCCACGGTATCGGGAGGGTATGACCAGGGCGCAGGGACCTTCGACGCTTCCTCAACATAGATCTGCGCCGTTACGGTCATCTTCGCGGAGTCCTCCTCCATGTAGTCGGGGACTCTTACCTTACCGGTAAATGTGACTGTCTGGGCAGTGCCAATCTTGGGGTTGTAGGGAGTTCCCTTGTCGGTTATCGCGGTGGTGAGATCCCATGTTACGCTGCATGTCTCGGAAATACGGTTATCCTTTGTGCCGACAACTGTTACCGTCTTGGGGAGGTAGCTGCTGTCCATCTGCGTAACGGTGGTTCCGCTGGGCACGTTGGCGACCTTTCCGGGGGATACAGCTCTGTAGTCGGTGAGCTTGCCGGTCTTTTCGAAGGTGTAAACGATCGTGAACGTACCGGTGTCGTTAGTGGAGCCGGAGCATCTCACTCCATTCACGTAAACGTCGGGAGTACGCAGGAACACGTAGTTCGGGCTGTTAGGGATAACCTCCACCAGCATGGTGTACTCCGTGTTGTACTCAGCCAGGGCGCTGCTTCCAGAGCCGCCCTTCCACTGAACCGCGCCGAAATCGGATATTTCGAACGTCTCGGTCTCGTAGTCGGGAGCCGAGGGGTCAAGCTCTGCGGAGATATCAAGCGCCTGCCCGCCTACCGGCTGGTCGACTATAATGTGTATCTCAGGGATATTGGAGCCGGTGCTGGAGCGCATCGCAACAGTAAACGAGCCGGTCAGCACGTCGCTGTCCTGCTTTTCGTTGTGCTTACCGATGACCTTTATCCAGCTCTGAACTCTCTTGTTTACCACGCCTGTTATCATAATTCCGCGGCTGGAGTAGTAGGTGTGGTCGTTGTCGTAAATAAACGGCAGAGAGTTCAGCTCGTCCTCGCTGGAGGCAACGATGTAATAATAGGTTACGTTATCTTCCTTCGGGAGGTCGAGCTTTATGTAGGTGGTCTTGTCAAACGTGGAGCCGTCGGGGTTCTCGCTTGAGAAAGACGGCTTCTGCACCTTATCCGCAGGGTCAACTGTAATTTTCGCCTTTAGCGTGAACTTTGTCTTTGCACCGGCGCTTGTCGAATCTATATCGTTGAGCTTGTTAGTGGGTACGGTGGCAGTTCCGACTATGGTAAAGGTCATTCCAGTTACGTTTGTCTGGTCGTAGCCGGTGCCCTCGTATGTGAAGCTGCTTCCGGATTTCCAGGTCACCGGAACATTCGCAAAGGAAAGACCGCTGCCCTCTTTGTCCTCGGTGTCAATAGTTACAGTTCCCGGCAGCAGACCTTCGATAACGTCGGTCTTGGAGTGGGAGGGTATGGTAAAGAACACCGTTGTATAATCGGCGCTGAAGCCGTACTTGGGGTCGCCGGACGGCACGAAGCGCGCTCCGGTCGCCTTGGCTTTCTTTGTAGCCTGGTAAGTCGAGAAGTCGAACACGGCGAAGATCGAGCCGGTGTCGCCTATCCACGACTTTGCAGAAACTTCACTATCAGTTGGTTTTATTGGGTCATCAACATAAAAAAACACGGGAACATTACCTACAGCTGATGAACCAGGACCAGGAATATACTCTGCTACCGCATAGTAATGCCTATTATATCCAAAACTGTTTACAGTGTTCGAAGGCAAAACTGCTTTTCCGTCAGAACCGAAAACTGGAGAACCTTCATACCATGACACATTCACGCTACTTATATAATCAAGCCCGGGGTTAAAGTTCTTATTTATTGTTGATAAATCCAATCCAACCTCAGGAACAGGAATTTTGTTAGACTTTGTGTTTACAAGTAAGGACATTATAGAATATGCCGACGCAACGCCAGAAGAACCAATCAGCCCTCCAAGCGCCGCCGGGTCAGTCAACGTGAACATTAGTGCCAGCGCTGTAAACGCTGCCGCGATTCTTTTTCTGAGCTTCATACAAATACCTCCGGGATATTATAGAATGCCAGGCTGCTGTGAGCCGGACTATAATGCATAATTATACACTCTATATTATATAATATTTTCCTCTTTAAGTCAATAGAAAAAGCAAACTTTTACAGCACTTTGGGCAAAATTTCCATAGAAAAAGCCCCCGCCGCATGCGGGAGCCTCTTTGTCAATTCTTCGAGACGGTGAAAACCGTTCCGCCGCCCGTGAATTCCGCCGTTAAGCCGCGCTCCGCAAAGTACCCGGCGATGAACCCGCACAGCGCGTCATTCTCCTCGTCGAGCGAGAAATACTGACCTCCGCAGCCGTCATGAAAGTGTACATGATCCGGGAAATGCTCTGCGCACGCCTTTTTCAGCTCCAGGACCTCGGCGTATTGAAAAGTATAGCTCATTTGTTCTCCTCCTTGTATCCCTCGCAGCCGCTGAGGTACCGCCTTACCTCGCTGATGTAGACCTCCCCGATATCGCTGAGTATGCTGTGCTTTTTCATCACGTAGCCTATCTCCATGACGGTGTTGCGGTTGTTCTCGTCCTCGCGGAACGGCACCGCGCGGTACTCGTTTCCGTTCAGCTCCTCGCAGATTATGCCGGAGCACAGCGTGTATCCGTTGAGACCCACCATGAGATTAAGCTGAGTAGCGCGGTCGGTGCTCCTGATGATGCGCGGATAGTCGTTGTCGGTGAGTATCTCCTCAGCAAGGAACCCGCTCGCACCGTCGCCCTGCTCGAACACCAGGCAGGGGTAATCCGCGAGCTGCTCAAGCCCGATCGACTTCTCGTTCGCAAGCGGGTGATCCTTCCACAGGTAGACGTACGCGCGGCAGTCGATAAGCGGAACGAACTCCAGCTCCAGCTCGTGGAGCATTTTCCCGATTATCCGCCGGTTGTAGTCGCACTGGTAGATTATCCCGACCTCGCTGCGGAATCCTCCCACGTCGTGCAGTACGTCCATCGTGCGGGTCTCACGTATGGCGAACTCGAAATTCAGCGTGCCGAAATTCTTAACCATCTCAACGAACGCCTTTACCGCAAAGGAATAATGCTGCGTGGAAACTCCGAATTTCCGCTTTGCGCCGCCGCTCCCGCCGTACTTCTGGTGCAGCAGCTCGTACTGCTGGTAGACCTGACGCACGTACATCAGGAAATCCGCGCCCTCAGCGGTGACGGAAACTCCCCGGCTGCTCCTGACGAAAACCTGTATCCCTATTTCCTTTTCAAGCTCCCTGACCGCGCTTGTAAGCGACGGCTGCGAGATAAAAAGCTGCTCCGCCGCCTTGTTCATCGAGCCCTGCTCCGCTATTGTCAGCGCGTACTTCATCTGCTGCAATGTCATAGTGTTTCTCCTGTGAATGTGTTTATGCTGCGATTATAGCACATTCAGCGTGGGTTGTCAAGAATTATTATATGCAGGTGGTCATGCAATAGAGCTCGTCTATAGCAAAACGGCGCGTCTCCGGAGAAACGCGCCGTGCTGTCAGCGTTATGAGCGTATTATTTGTTCAGGAACGCCCCGAGCTTCTTGTCCTCGGTGCGGATATGGCTCACCAGCAGGCTCACATGCCCGTTGAGCTTCGCGAGGTCCGCAATGCTGCAATTATCGGACATTCCGGCGGTTATTTCACGCAGGGTCTGCTTGTACTTCTCGTGGAACGCATGATGCGCTTCGTATCCCGGGTAGCCACTCTGCTTCTGAAGCTGCTCCTCATGCGCGAAATGGCGGTCAACGTAGTCGTTCAGGAACTTTACAGTGCTGCTCATCTGGGTGCGTCCCTTGCCGGCGCTGCATGCGTCAAGCAGCGCGTTGACGGCATTCAGGAGTTCACGGTGCTCATTATCAATGATTCGGTTTCCTGTTTCAAGATCCTTTGTGAATTCGTACCTCATAGTATTCTCCTTTTCAGGTTCGGAACATATGTATTCCGGATACTAAAATGACCGCCTATAAAAGACAGCCTGTAAAATAATTTTAGCCGCGTTGAAATCGCGGCTAAATATGGCGGACAGGGAGGGATTCGAACCCTCGAACGGGTTTAATCGTTACACGATTTCCAATCGTGCGCCTTAGACCAGCTCAGCCACCTGTCCATTTCTGAATATATCGGAGCTTTGTTTTCTGTCGAGCCCCTGTCTCGTTTCGACTTGTATATTATAGCACATCATTCCGGATTTGTCAAGCGTTTTTTCAAAATATTTTCGATTTTTTTCGAAAATTTCGGAAACCCGAATAAAATGCCGCGCCGCAGAGTTCCCTCCATCGGCGCGGCGGATAATTCAATGCTTTTTCTTTCTGGAGCGGCGGCGCTGCTGACCGTGACGGCTCTGATTCGCCGAACCGCATGCGTTTCCCTTCGGAACAGAGTCGGCTACCTCGTAATACGCCGCGGAGTACCTCGGGACGCTGAGCTTCACATTTCCGTTCTGATCGGCGGTCATACTTCCGGGATAGTGCGGAGCGCAGCCGCCGTACCTGTCCTCGGTGGAATCAAGCAGCAGCTTCAGCCGCTTGCCCTGCCCGATGTTCAGTACGTAGCCGTCCTGCACGCGGTCGGAGAGATTGAACACCGCAGCCACCGGAGCGCCTCCGTCGCAGCTTCTGAGCATGGTGTAGCAGCGCTTGAGCGCACTGTCGCAGTCCAGCCAGCGGAAGCCCTCCGGAGCGTCGTCCCAGCGGGAGAGCGACGGTATCTCAAGGTACATATTGCACAGCTTCTTCATGAAATGCATGAATCCGTCGTGCATGGGGTACTTCAGGATATCCCAGTCCTGCTCGCGCTTCTCGTCCCACTCGCGGAACTGCGCAAGCTCGCTTCCCATGAAATTCAGCTTCTTGCCCGGGTGCGCGTACATGTACATATAAAGCGCCCTCGCCTGCGGGAACTTATCGTCGTAATCGCCGTACATCTTCTGAATAACGGTAGCCTTGCCGTGTACGTTCTCGTCGTGGGAAAGCGGGAGTATGTACTTCTCACTGTAGTAGTACATCATCGAGAATGTCAGCTTGTGGTAGTGGTTCACGCGCTCGTCCGGCGGGGTGCGGAAGTAGTTGAGCGTGTCGTTCATCCAGCCCATGTCCCACTTGTAGTCGAAGCCGAGACCGCCTTCGTCCACCGGCTTTGTTACCATCGGGTAATCCGTGGAATCCTCCGCGCAGAGTATCGCGGACGGATGGATCCACTTCAGCCCGCGGTTCAGCGATTTCAGGAACTTCACGCCGCACACGTTCTCACCGCGGGACGGGTCGCCCATGTAGTAGATAACGCGGCTGATAGCGTCCATGCGAAGCCCGTCGAAGTGGTATTCCGTCAGCCAGTAGTTCGCCGCAGACTTCAGGAAGCTGCATACCGGTCCCTTCGTGAAGTCGAAGTTGCAGCTTCCCCACTCGCTGAACGCGATGTCCTTGAACTGCGACTCGTAGGTCGGAGTGCCGTCGAACTGAGCCAGCGCGTAGCCGTCCACCGCAAAATGCACCGGAACGTAGTCCATCAGCACTGCAATGCCGTTCTTGTGGCAGGTGTTCACCAGCTTTTTCAGACCCTCGGCGGTTCCATAGCGGGAGGTCGGCGAGAAGAATCCGGTCGCCTGATAGCCCCAGCTTTCGTCGCAGGGGTACTCGTTCAGCGGCATAAGCTCGACGCAGTTGTAGCCGTGCTCCTTGCAGTACTTCACGAGCTGCGGCGCGATGTCCTCGTATTTGTACCAGCCGTTGGGGTCGCCGGGATCCGTGCGCCAGCTTCCGAGGTGGACCTCGTAGATGTTCAGCGCGTCGCCGTGCCAGGTGTGGCGCTTCTCCATCCAGTCGAGGTCGTCAAAGTCGAAACGCATGTCGCGTATTATGGAAGCGAATTTCGGGCGCAGCTCCATGCCGAAGCCCACCGGGTCGCAGTGCTCAACGCAGTTCCCGCCGTGGTAAATCTTGTATTTGTACATCTGCCCCGGTCTTGCGTCGGTTATGCGTATCTCCCAGAATTTGCCGTCGCCGGTACGGTTGAGGTACCAGTCCTGCCAGCCGTTGAAGTCGCCGATGACCGACACGCCTTCCGCATTGGGCGCATAAACTCTGAACGTAGTGCCGAAGCCGTCGAACTGCGCACCGAGCCATTTGTAGACGTCAAAGCAGTCGCCGGAGCTGAAATCACGTAAATTCAAAATATTACCTCCAAATTGTAAAATATAGGTTGACAATCCTCGTATTTTACGTTATAATTAAATATGTACAAAATAATTATAATATATATTGCTAAACTGTTCAAGCAACAAAATCATACCAAAGTCTAATACGCGACGTTTGTACATATTTGTCTATTTTGGAGGACCCACATGGATCTAAGAATTCAGAAAACCCGTGCTGCGATCAAATCCGCTTTTCTGGAGCTTCGCAGGAAAAAACCGATAGAAAAGATCACCGTGACCGAACTGGCGAAGCTCGCCGAGATCAACAAGGCGACGTTCTATCTTCATTACTCGGACATCTACTCCCTCGCCGACGAGATGGAGGACGAGGTGATCGACGATATTCTTTCCGAAATACAGGGTCTGAACAAATTTTTCGACGATCCCCGCAAGTACACCGCAGAAATGCGCCGTGCGCTGCTGAACAGTCTCTCCACGCTGAACAGCGTGTTCTCCGGCTCGAGGTATTCCGGGTTTGCGGAGAAGATCGAGGAACGCATAAAAGCGCGCCTCTACGCGGAATTCCCGAACCTGAAGAGCCGCCGCAACGACATCGTTCTTTCCTTTATAATCCAGGGAACGTTCCATACGATAGCGACGTCCGCCGGGAAGGAAGTCCCGGACAGCGAGGACCTTGAGACCATCGCGCGCCTGACCGATCACATAATTACCGAGCTGAAGCCCGCCGACGAATGACAATTGCTGAATTTTATTGACAATTAGCGATAAGTGTGGTATAATTATGCTGTGAACGATTACAGCCGGTGCTTTTCCGGTCCGTAACCGCAAAAAGCGCATTTTAGAAGGATATAAAGATATGAGCAGAACCAACCAGATCTATTTTGACCACCCCGGCGACTTCGGGCTGTGGGAACAGACCTGCCTTCCGATAGGCAACGGATACATGGGCGCCAGCATGTTCGGCGGTATCGAACAGGAGCGCGTCGTCCTCAACGAAAAGACGTTCTGGGCGGGCGGTCCCTGCGCGGCGCGCCCCGACTACTACGGCGGAAACCACCGTGGCAGATATACATATGTAAAGCAGGTGCAGAAGCTCCTCGCCGCCGGCGAGAATGCACGTGCCGAGGAACTTCTCCCGATGCTCACCGGCGACGGGGATTTCGGCAGCTACCTGCTCCTCTGCGACGCGGTGCTCGACTTCACGCTCCCCGATGGGGAGGTAAGCTCCTACCGCCGCTGCCTTGATCTGGACAAGTCGCTGTACTCCTGCGGATTCACCAAGGGCGGAGTGCGATTCACCCACGAGGCGTTCGCAAGCTACCCCGCAAGGGTCATCGCGTTCAGGTTCACCGCTTCTGAAAAGGGCGCGCTCAATTTCAGGCTCTCCCTCGACAAGACCCACGCAGCGGCGATAACCGCTGAAAATAACACACTCATATACTCCGGCGCCGCCGAGGATAACGGCATGCGCTTCGACGCGAGATTCCGCGTTTTCTGCGACGGAAGCATCACCTCCGCCGGGAAGGCGCTTGAGATCTCCGGCGCTTCCGAAGCTGCGGTGTTCTTCTGCGCAGCCACCGACTACGACATGAAGTTTCCGAAATACCGCACCGAAACGGAGCCTTCCGCAGTCACAAAGCCGCTGCTCCACACCGCGGAGCGCCTCGGCTGGGACGCACTCTACGAGGAGCACTACACGGATTATTCCAGCATGTTCAGCCGCGTTTCCCTCGACCTCGGCGAGGAAAGGGAGCTTCCCGCGGACAAGCTCCTGGAAGCCTACCGCGCCGGCGACAAGTCAGCCATGAGACGCCTCGAAACGCTGTATTTCAGCTACGGAAGATACCTGCTGATCTCCTCGTCAAGGGAAGGCTCCCTTCCGGCTAACCTCCAGGGCGTGTGGAACGAGAGCAACACTCCGCCATGGTGCTGCGACTATCATATAAACGTAAATCTCCAGATGAACTACTGGGGCGCATATAACACGAACCTCGCGGAAACAGTCCCTCCGCTGACGGATTTCCTCGATTCCCTGCGGGAGCCGGGGCGCGTCACCGCGAAGGAATACTACGGCATAGAGAGCACTCCCGAGAACCCCGAAAACGGCTGGACTGCGCATACGCAGTGCTCACCCTTCGGCTGGACGGCTCCCGGCTGGGAGTTCTACTGGGGCTGGTCGACCGCCGCGGTCGCATGGCTCATGCAGAACATCTGGGAGCACTACGAATTCACCGGCAACAAGGACTACCTCCGTGACAAAATCTACCCGATAATGCGCGAGAGCGTGCGGTTCTACGTTCAGTGGCTCATCTACGATGAGAAGCAGGACAGAATGGTGTCCTCGCCGACATACTCACCGGAGCACGGTCCCGCGACCATCGGAAACACCTACGAGCAGAGCCTTATCGAGCAGCTTTTCATCGACTTCCTCAAGGCCTCCAAGGAGCTTAACACCGACCCGGAGCTTGCAGGAAAAGTCAAGGATATACTCCCAAAGCTGAAGCCCTACCACATCGGCAGGACCGGACTGCTCAAGGAGTGGTTCGAGGAGGACGAGCCGGACTTCGACCGCAGCAGGGTGCAGAAGAATCACCGCCACATCTCCCACCTGATGGGACTTTACCCAGGCAAGCAGATTAACCACTCCAGACCGGAGCTGATGAAGGCGGCGATCGCCACGATGAACGACCGCGGCGACGAGTCCACCGGCTGGGCGAGAGCGTACAAAATCAACCTCTGGGCGCGCACCGGCGACGGCGAGCGTTCTTACAAGCTGCTGCGCGGGCTTCTTGAGAGCTGCACGTTCCAGAATCTGTGGGACTTCCACCCGCCTTTCCAGATCGACGGAAACTTCGGAGCCTCCGCAGGTATCGCAGAAATGCTGCTGCAAAGCCACGAGGAGTCTATCAGGCTGCTTCCGGCATGCCCTGCCGACTGGAACACCGGTAAATTCACCGGACTGTGCGCCCGGGGCGGTTTCGTCATCGACGCTTCTTGGGAAAAGGGCTCGGTACGGAAGCTCCGCATAATGCCCAAACTCGGCGGAAAATGTGAAATTGACGTTCCTGTAAACGGCGAGGTGCGTCACATGTCGCTTGATACCGAAAAGGGCAAGGCGCTCGAATTCACATTCTGACATAACACGGACGGAAGGTTTCTGCACTTTTCGTCCGGTTTTTTTGCAAAAAAAACTGTATTTTTTCTCCAAAACCCCTTTATTTATTCGTGATTATATGATATAATAAATAATAGTATATAGTATCATACTACCATGAGAATTATGTTTGGAAGGTGAGGAAATGGCATTCTGTGACTTACGCCCTGTCAAGATATACAACGAGGGCGCAGGAGTGACATATATTATTGGCGAGGTATTTGCAGTCTACGCGAACGGACCTCAGCCACTTGTTTATAGCTGGGATCTTGTGCAGACGGTTACGGAGGACAAGCGCGCCATTACGATACATACCGAAAACTGCGATTTCATTATCCCCAAGAAGGATTTCGGCGACCAGTCGGATTACTTCCGCGCCATCGCGATAATCGAATGCGCGCAGAAATCCGGCGGATTTGAGTATGTACACCAGCGGCGCATTTTACCGCTGAAAAGCGAGTACATCGAGACTGACCCCGGCAAGGAATCCTACTACGGCTCCTGCGAGATAGACGAAAACGACGCGGCGGCGACGTTCATCATGCTGATGAATTTCCGGCTGATGAAGGTTCTGTGGCTGCTCGCGGTAATGCTCATGCTCGTTATCCTGCTGGCGCTCCACATTTTCGTGGGGATAACCCGCAGCAACGTTCTGTACTTCATACCCATCTCGATGATCGGCGGCGCGATCCTGACCCTGATCGTCTACATGATATGCCACGCGGTCGCACGCAGGAAGTACACCGCAGTTTCAAGCTGCGACCCTGCTTCAAACGAGCCGATATCGTTCATAATCAGCCCATACGGCTTTTCAGCCTGCGAAAGCTGCGTCGCCGACAATCAGGAGCTGATACCGTGGTCGTCCCTGGACTACTTTATAGAATCAGACAAGATGTTCGTTTTCTATAAGGACGGCAGCACATCGGTTTTCGTTCCCAAGAAGGCATTCGACAAGAAGTGTATCGGCGGTATCGCGGATATAATTTCACTTCGTCTTGAACAGCGTTAAATGGAGGTAACGGCAAGTGGGAGTTGAGATAAAAAGCGAACATATCGACATCGGAGGCAGCAATGTTGTGCTTGCCTCCGTGCGCGGCGGCAAGGCGGTAATAGGTACCTGCTCGGCAGGCTACGGAGCCAAGCGCGGCGATACCTCGGCGCAGACCCGCCTTTTCTACATAGGCAACGACCCGGTTGCCGAGATACTCTGTCCGAATCACGGCAGCAAAAGCTCCGATAAGCTCATTTCACTGTGCACCGGCTACTCCGCGATGGACAATGAGATACACGACACGCTCACAGAAAGCTTCACGCGGCTGAACAAGGGGGATTCTCTCGCGGCGGGGCTGCACGACGTGCTTGCGCTGCTCCCCGACGGGGTTTACACGATCTACTATTCCGACTACTACCCAACCGACGGAGCCGGTACGTTCTTCTGGGGAGCCTACAATCTCGCCCACGAGATACACGGAACCGCCGAGCACAACCGCACCATCGGCAGGAGCAAGACATTCCGCCCCTGCTTCCTGATACCCGGCACACCGCTGGACACCTACGACTCAAAGCTGCTCCCCATGACTAACGAAGCTGCGAAGTCGAGGGTTTGCCAGGGAATCGTGTACCACCTGTCCGGGCTGCACTCCGTGCTTCTGAAGGGACACCATGGCGCGGTATCCTGCGTTGACGCGAAGATACCATACAAGTGCGCAGTAATTGAAAAGATAAACGAGCCATATACAGACGAACCTGTAAAGCCGGTGACTGCTCCTGCGCCCGCGGAAGCTACCGCTCCGGCTGATGATACGGAGGCTCCTACGGAAAATGCCGCAGCAGAGGAAGCGGCTCCCGAAGCCGAGGCAGCTCCTGCTGAACAGCCGAAGCCCGCGCCGGAAACTCCAAAGCAGGAAGGAATTACCGGATTCCGCAGCGCGTCAGTGAAGATACCGCTGGAGCTGTTCCCGCGGGAAATGCTTAAGATACTGCTTGAAACCAGGTTTGAGTATAAGCCGGAACAGTACCGTGCTCTGACCCGCAAGCTGGGACTGGTTCGGAAAAAATCCTACAGCAACAAGGTAATTCCCCGCCCCGTGCTTGACCAGTGCGAACAAATGCCTGACTGCGAAATGATGGAGTCGGTATTCACCGTTGACAAGCTCACGCAGGGACAGTTGAACGCGCTGCTTGCCGGCGAGGTGGAGTACAATGACGAGATAATTATTTCGCCGAACTTCTACGCAAGTATCGTGACCGCATGCAACTACCTGCAATTCACCAACCCGAAGAAATTCGTGGAGTTCTCCCTCGCGATACTCGACAATCCTGAGCTGTACGCAACGCACGAGTACATCGCGAACCGTATTTCCCGCGTCACCAGCAAGGACGTGTACGCGTTCTTCAAGGCGGTGCTCACTAACAGCGACCCGGGCTACGAAAAGATCGCAAACATCGCCGATAAATACGTTACAGCTTACGACAAGCAGAAAAACAGCAAATAAACAAAAGGCAGGAACTTTGATTCCTGCCTTTTATATTATTTAGTAGTTGTCGAGCCGAAACCGCCGTTTCGTACTCCCGACGCGTCGTCGTCCACCGTGATCCCATACTCAACGAAGATTCCCTGTGCGAAGCCGGTTCCCGCCGGAATGCTAAGCGTTTTGCCCTCGTTGGAATCATTTGTAACCTTAATAAAAATGTGACCCTCGTTATCCGATCTTGAATAGTCGCTGTCGATAATCCCGACCGTGTTGTTGAGCTGTAGGCGGTACTTGAATCCCAGACCGCTGCGCGGGTAGATTTTCAGCACCCAGCCGTCCTCGATAAGCACCCGGATACCCGTCGGGATATTTGCGGTCTCACCGGGATTCAGCTCAATATCGAACGGGGCATAGAAGTCGTACCCCGCGGAGCCCGCCGTTGCGCGCTTCGGGAGCTTTATGCCCTCGTAGACCTTCTCTGCGTCCTCGCGCGTGCAGCCTGCCTTGAACTGAGTCAAGCTTACCTTTTCAAACTTTGCTATTCTTTTCATAGTCATCACCTTTCAGTCAAATAGTACCACTTTGCCAAGCCTCAGCGTTTCCTGGACGTCGATAACGCGCTGGTTGGAGCTTCCCTTCCAGTGCAGCTTCGGGTCGCGGACCGCCTCGACATATTTTCCGTCAACCAGCACGTCAAGCAGCGGGATTATCTCAAGGTCACTGATATCCTCCCAGCTATAGCCGGTGTAGAGCCAGATGGTTTTCCCAGGCAGAGTCTCGCGAACTTTCTTCGCAAGCCTGGTTATCTCGTCGCGGTTGCGCTTGTGGAGCGGGTCGCCGCCGCTGAACGTTATTCCGCTTATGTAATCCGCGGAGAGCTTCTCGAAAAGCTCCTGCTCCGCGGCTTCGTCAAACGGTACGCCGCCGTCGACGTCCCACGTAATGGGATTGTGACAGCCCCGGCAGCGGTGCTCGCACCCCGCCACCCACAGCACGGTGCGAAGTCCGTCGCCGTTCAGCATATCGTCGGTAGTTATGTTATGGTAACGCATTGTTTAAGTTCACTTTCGTTTTTTTACATGCTCTTGCGGTCGGCTATTTCCGCCATTTTCGCCGCATTAAGGCGCGTATCGCCCTTTACCCTCGAATAGCTTAGGTAGCCGTTCATGCGGTCGATTTTCGTGAGGTTCGTACTGCCGCATTTCGGGCAGACGTCCATCTCAAGCTGCTGATAGCCGCAGTCGTCGCAATACGCCAGCGAGAGGTTCACACCCTCGTAGAAGCCCTTGTTCATCGCACGGCGCACCAGCGTTTCTACAGCTCCCTTGTTGTAGTCGATCGGGTAGCGGACGTACTGTATCTTTCCGCCGTTGAACAGATCCCAGAAGCGCTCCTCGCGGTCCTGCTTCTGTATCGGGGTGATGTCCTCGGTAACGTGGCAGTGGAAGCTGTTGCTTACGTACTCGCGGTCGGATACGTTCTCGATAATGCCGTACTTCTTGCGGAACTGCTTTATCTGTAATCCGCAGAGGTTCTCCGCGGGAGTTCCGTAGATGGCGTAGAGGTGTCCGTCCTCCTTCTTGAACTCAGAAACGCGCTTGTTGATGTACTCCATGACCTTCAGCGCGAAGCTTCCGTCCTCCGCAAGGGACTTCTTGTCCGCAAGCTGCTCAAGCTCGTTGAGCGCGGTGATGCCGAACGAAGCCGTAGCCGACTTCAGCAGCGGCTTTATCTTGTCGTGAATGCCAAGATGACCTCCCAGGAATCCGCCTTCGCAGTAAGCCAGCGGATTTGTGCTCGCCTTCATCTCGCCGAGGTAATCATAGGTGCGAATGTGTATTTTTCTGATAAGATTCAGGTAGTAGTCAAGCACCTCGAAAAAGTCCCTGCTCTCCTGCTGAGCCTTCGCGTATATCATCGGAAGGTTGAGCGAAACCGCGCCGATATTGAATCTGCCGACGAACACCGGCTTGTCGTTCTCGTCCGCAGGCTCCATTCCGCCGCGCTCGAACCACGGGGAAAGGAATGCGCGGCAGCCCATCGGGCTGATTATCCTGCCGTATTTCTTGTAGATGGAGGCAACATAGCCGTCTCCGGTTAGGCTGAGCCAGTCGGGGTACATAGCCTTGGAGCTGCACTCAACGCCAGCCCTGAACACGTCCTCAAGTGGCTTTCCGGGACCGTGGAGGTTCTCGTCGTAAAGGAACACGATCTTCGGGAACAGAACCGGCTTCTTGCAGTTCTTCTTTCCCTGACCCTTGCGGCGGACGTCCAGCATGGTTATGCTTGCCATCTTCGCGAATCTTCCGGTACCTGTGCCGGCAGTCATGGTGATGAACGGATAGTCTCCGCGGCTGGAGCTTACGGAGTTGAACTTGTACTCCCAGCCCTGGAATCCCTGCTCGAAATCCACCTTTACGTCCGCCATCGCCTCGCGCTCGGCTGCCTCGTCGGACAGCCCCAGGCTCTTGTAGCGGTCGTACTGCTTCTTGTAGGATTTCTCCGCGTACGGTTCGAGCAGCAGGTCAACGCTCGGAACCGTGAACCCGCCGTACTGCTGGCTCGCAGCGGACAGCGTGATATCGCCGATAACGTCGAACGCAACGGCAAGCGTCTTGGGCTCGTTGTACCAGAGGTTTCCCATCTCGAAGCCGCCCTCAAGCACGCTCTTTACATCGAACAGACAGCAGTTCATCGTGTCGCGGCGGGCGCTCATGTCGTGGACGTAAATGTAGCCGTCACGGCACGCCTGGAGCTCCTCGGTGGTCATGAAGAACTTCTGGTAGAGTTCCTTGTTCAGTTCGTTGAAAATAAGGCTCCGCTTGGTGGAAACAAGCGCGGAATCTGTGTTGGAGTTCTCCTTGTCACCGATGTACATGATGGACTGGCTCTTCTTGTACACCTCGTCCAGCATGCTTACAAAGTCCTGCTTGTAGTTGCGGTAGTCCTTGTAGCTCTTTGCAACGTCCGGATTTGTGGCCTCCAGAGCGCCCTCAACTATGTTGTGCATCTGGGCGATGGTGATTTCGTCCGTGTGGAACGCCTCTGCCTTCTCGGTGACGTAGCTGCAGATATATTCGATCTCAGTGGGGGTAAACTCGTACATCACGCGGGTGGCGGACTTATTTACCGCGTTCACCACCTTCTGGACATTGAATTCTTCCTTTGTATTGTCCTTTTTTATTACCCTGATCATTGAGCCGACAGTCCTTTCGAATTTTCAATATTTGTATCATTCCGGATACACATGTTCTATATCTAGTAGCAGTATATCTATAATAGCACTTTTTCTTGTATAAGTCAACATATAAAATGCGATATGCAAATATAGAATATGTAGAATTAAATCCAAAGAATTCGTATAAATTTACCCTTGACAGCAATAAACCGCGCTGCAATGCATGAAACTCCGGTTACACGAAAACCGGACGCAAAACGAAACGTCCTGAATGCGGCATAGAGATCCCGCCGGAGCTTTGAACCTCCGGCAAGGCTGTTTTCCCCATTCAGGACGTAATAATTTCTTCTATATCTGTAATTACTTTGTGCCGAAAAGTCTGTCGCCGCAGTCGCCGATGCCGGGAACTATATAGAGGTTCTCGTTGAGTCCCTCGTCGATAGCGCCGGTGATGATGTCAACGTCAGGGTGAGCGTCCTGCACTGCCTTCAGACCCTGCGGACAGGTGACGATGCACATGAACTTTATCTGCTTTGCTCCTGCCTTCTTCACGATGTTGATGGCCTTCACAGCGGAGCCGCCGGTAGCGAGCATCGGGTCGAGAATGATAACCTCGCGGTTTGCGATATCGAACGGCAGCTTGCAGTAATACTCGTGCGTGGTGCTTCCGTTGGATTCGTCGCGGTACAGACCGATGTGACCTACCTTAGCGGCGGGAACCAGCGCGAGAGCGCCCTCCATCATGCCGAGACCGGCTCTCATGATCGGTACGAAAGCGACCTTTCTGCCGCTGATGATCTTGGCGTTGGCAAGCGCGAGGGGAGTTTCGATCTGAACTTCCTTCAGCGGAAGGTCGCGGGTAGCCTCGTAGCACATGAACATCGCGATCTCCTGAACCAACTCGCGGAACTCCTTGGAACCGGTGTTCTTGTCCCTCAGCAGGGATATCTTGTGCTGAACCAGCGGGTGGTCGCAAACGATAACGTTACTCATATTACTTTTCCTCCAGCTTCATGATCTTTTCAACGCGGCGCGCATGACGTCCGCCCTCAAATTCGGTATCAAGGAACACGTCCACGATCTCAGCCGCAAGACCTGCACCGATAACTCTGCCGCCCATGCACAGCACGTTCGCGTCGTTGTGCAGGCGGGTGTACTTCGCGGAATACCAGTCGCCGCAGAGCGCAGCGCGTATTCCCTTTATCTTGTTCGCAGAAATGGAAATGCCCACGCCTGTGCCGCAGATGAGTATTGCCTTGTCGGCCTTCCCGGAAGTTACCTTTTCGCAGGTTTTCTCCGCGATATCGGGGTAGTCGACGCTCTCGCCATTGCAGCCGCAGTCGATGAACTCAACGCCCTTTTCCTCAAGGTGCTTTATCATTTCGCATTTAAGCGCGTAACCGGCATGGTCGGAACCTATAGCGATCATACAGATACCTCTTTTCAAAAGAATATATTATTATTTTATCACAAATCTCCAATAAGGTCAATATAGTTTTTGAAATAATTTCACAAAAGCTGCGGGGGAAAACTCTTGCTTTCCCCCGCACCCCTTTAGCGCTTTTGAAACGTTTAGCTGCGCGCCGGCGCGCAGAGTAGTGAAGGCTCTGTTCTCACACTCCCGCTTCCTTTTGTAGGCAAAAGGAAACGAAAACCAGTACTCCGCGGCCTACCGGATTCAGAAACGCACTTCCCCGGGGATCTCCGCCGGGGCGCTTACCAGCTCGGTGAAAAGCTCGCTGTAGCTGAGCTTCCCGGGTCGGAGCATTACCGCGCCGGCGCGCATGCTGACCGGAATATCCGTGCCGCCGTGGGATACGCTCTCGCCGTTGTGCGCCAGTATCTTCCCGGCGAGGGCGGCGACCTCCGCCCTGTCCGAAAGCCCGGTCATCATCACGAATTCGTCGCCGCCTATGCGGAACATCATCATTCCGTCGGAGCACTCACGGTCTATGCGGCGGATACACTCAAGTATCACCTTGTCGCCGGCTTCGCGGCCTAACGTATCGTTTATCTCCATGAGATGCGAGGCGTCGAATGTGACGGCGTATGTCCCCTGCCTGGACCTGATGTAGTCGTAAAGCTCGGAAATATCGTATTTACTTGTCATGATAAGCTCTCCTTCACGCATAAAATGCCGGGGGAAATCCAGGCGCGGACAGAGACCGGAAAAGTGCCAGCTCCTGCGGTACTCCGACGGAGTTACGCCCCACACCCGGGAAAACGCCCTGGTGAAAGCCTCCGCGCTTCCCCAGCCGAATTCCACCGCGATGTCCAGCGCGGTGCGGTCGGTCTGCTGAAGCTCCCTGGCAGCCGCGGTGAGCCGCCTGCGGGCGACGTAATCCCCAACGCTCCTGCGGAACACGCTGCGGAACAGCTTTTGCAGTCCCGACAGGGAGCAGCAGGCGTATCTCGCGCACTTCTCCTGCGAAAATTCCGAGGTCAGGTTCTGCTCGACGTATTCAAGCGCGGCGGCGAGGGAGGTCAGCTTGTCGGCTTCCATGTCATTCCCCTTTCGTTCAATGTAAGCTTACACTTATATTATAGCGTTCCGAGGAGCATTTGTCTTGATAATTTGCGTAAATCAGATAATTTCGGCGGCTTTTTCGGGAAGCTCGCAGAACTCGCGTATTTCCGGCACCGGGCGGTTCATCTGACCGAACCCGTAAGCCGCGCGGATAAACGGGATCCCCGCGAAATCAGCGGAATCTAGGTCGCCCTGGGTATCGCCGACATACACCGCCCTATCAATTGAATTCCGCTCTATCACCAGCTTGATGTTCTCGCCCTTGGAAAGCCCCGTGCCGCCCGCGCTCTCGAAATCGCCGAACAGCCCGCGCATATCCGCAAAGTCGAGGAAGTCCTGTATATAGCCGTCCTGGCAGTTGCTGACGATGATGAGCGCGTAGCTCCTGCGCAGTTCCACGAGGGTCTCCCGGAGCTTGGGGTAGAGCCGCCCGCCGTGCTCCGCGATGTATTCCAGCTCGTAATGAACGCACTCGTTCAGCGCCTTCCGCCGGAGCTCGTCCGGAGTATCCGGCAGCGCGATGGGGAATATCTGGTCGAGGGTCTTTCCCATGAAGCCCTGGACGTCCGCCGGGGTCAGGCGGCGGGTTATTTCGGGGTATCTGCTGAAAACAATGTTCCAGGATTCGCAGACGCTCGCGGAGCTGTCCCAGAGAGTTCCGTCGAGGTCGAAGATAATTGCTTTTTTCATGTTGTTTCTCCTTTGAGTTTTATAGTACTATTATAATTGCTTGCCGGAGATTTGTCAACGTTTTGCTTTGGTACTTGCATTTTTTTTCAAACTGTGATATACTAAAAATGATAATGCGGTTTTTTGCCCGTCTGTGGTTAACCGCGGTAAACAGGAGATGCATAAATGCCAAAGGAAAACAACTACAACGACCTCGTAGCGCTGAAGGGTCCTGACCAGGTTCGTCTGCGCCCGGGCGTAATTTTCGGCTCGGACAGCGTCGACGGCTGCCGCCACTCGGTGTTCGAGATAATTTCGAACTCCATCGACGAAGCGCGCGAGGGCTACGGAAAGCGCATTATAATCACGCTTCACGAGGATAAGTCTATAACTGTCGAGGACTTCGGAAGAGGTATCCCGATAGATTTCAACAAGTCAGAGGATAAATACAACTGGGAGCTTGCATTCTGCACGCTGTACGCGGGAAGCAAGTACAACAACAACTCCGGCGGAAACTACTCCTTCGCGCTGGGTCTGAACGGTCTGGGTCTGTGCGCTACGCAGTTCTCCAGCGAATACATGGAGGTCGAGAGCCGCCGCGGTCAGTGGAACTACTCGCTGCGGTTCGAAAAAGGCTTCAACGTGACCCAGGACGAGCGCGGATTCAAGAAGTCCCGCGGCAACGGCACCACCGGCACAAAGATACACTGGAAGCCCGACCTTGAAGTATTCACAGATATCGACATCGGCGCGGACTACCTCGCGGATATCCTCCGCAGGCAGGCTGTAGTCAACGACGGCGTGGAACTCGTGCTGAAAAACGAGCACGAGGACGGCACCTTCACCGAGCAGATATTCTGCTACGAAAACGGAATCAGCGACTACCTGCTTGAGCTGGTCGGCGACAAATCGATGACAACTCCGCAGCACTGGACCGCCGAGCGCCAGGGCCGCGACCGCGAGGACAAGGACGAATACAAGCTGAAACTGAACGTCGCGTTCACGTTCAGCAAGGAAGTGCAGTTCATCGAGCACTACCACAACTCAAGCTGGCTGGAGCACGGCGGAAGCCCGCAGAAGGCGCTCCAGAAGGCGTTCCTGTCGCAGATAGACGGGTACCTCAAAAACGGAAACAAGTACAACAAGGGCGAAAAGAGCATAAAGTGGGAGGACATCGAGGACTGCCTGGTGTTCATCTCGAACAACTTCTCGACCCAGGCGAGCTACGAAAACCAGACCAAGAAAGCCGTCACCAACGAGTTCATAACCGAAGCCATGACCGAATGGCTCAAGCATCAGCTCGAGGTATACTTCCTTGAGAACCCGGACGAAGCCGTAAAGATAGGCACCCAGGTGCTGATAAACAAGCGCTCCCGCGAGAACGCCGACAAAGTGCGTCAGAGCACGCTGCAGAAGCTCACCGGCACGCTCGACCTCACCAACCGTATCGACAAGTTCGTGGACTGCCGCAGCAAGGACGTTTCCCGCCGCGAGGTCTACATCGTGGAGGGTGATTCGGCGCTGGGCTCGGTAAAGCTCGCAAGGGACGCTGAGTTCCAGGCGGTAATACCGGTTCGCGGTAAGATACTGAACTGCCTCAAGGCAAGCTACGACAAGATATTCAAGAGCGAGATAATAACGAATCTGATAAAGGTTCTGGGCTGCGGCGTGGAGGTCAAGACCAAGGCGAACAAGCAGATATCCACGTTTAACCTCGACAACCTGCGCTGGAACAAAATCGTGATATGCACCGATGCCGACGAGGACGGATTCCAGATACGCACGCTGATACTCACGATGATACAGGAGCTTTGCCCCACCCTTATCGAGAAGGGCTACGTCTACATCGCGGAATCCCCGCTGTACGAGATAAACACGAAGGACCGCACCTACTTTGCCTACACCGAGCCGGAAAAAACCAAGATACTCGGCATGATAGGCGACGCGAAGTACACCATACAGCGAAGCAAAGGTCTTGGTGAGAACGACCCCGACATGATGAGCCTCACCACCATGAACCCCGACACCCGCCGCCTTATAAAGGTCAACCCCACCGATTTGGAGGCTACCCGCGAGATGTTCGACGTTCTCCTCGGCAACGACCTTGAAGGGCGCAAGCGGTTCATAAAGGAAAACGGCAGCAGGTACCTTGCCGCCGCTGATATCAGTTAATTCCACGATAAAGGAAGATAGATTTGAAGAAAAACACTCCAAAGAAGCAGCCCAGGAAGTTAAGCTCCCCCATAGCCGGGGCTTACATCGAGGGCAGCGGAATAGTCGAGCAGAAGGACATCGTGAGCACCCTTGAGGAGAACTACATGCCCTATGCGATGAGCGTTATCGTCAGCCGTGCGCTGCCGGAGATAGACGGCTTCAAGCCATCTCACCGCAAGCTGCTCTATACGATGTACAAGATGGGTCTGCTGACCGGAAACCGCACCAAGTCCGCGAACATAGTCGGTCAGACCATGCGGCTCAATCCCCACGGCGACGCCGCCATCTACGAAACGATGGTAAGACTCGCGCGCGGAAACGAAGCGCTGCTCCACCCATATGTTGACAGCAAGGGCAACTTCGGCAAGGCGTACTCCCGCGATATGGCGTATGCGGCTTCGCGATACACCGAGGCGAAGCTCGAGCCGATAAGCGCCGAGCTTTTCGCCGAGATAGACAAGGAAGCCGTAGATATGGCGCCGAACTACGACAACACCATGCTGGAGCCGAGCCTTTTCCCGGTGAGATACCCCGCGGTGCTGGTCAACAGCAACTTCGGACTTGCCGTATCAATGGCGAGCAACATCTGCTCGTTCAACCTCAGCGAGATTTGCGAAACCACTATAGCCCTCATGAAGGATCCGGAGCACGACGCCCTTTCCACGCTGAAAGGTCCGGATTTCCCGGGCGGCGGCTACATCGTCTACGACGAGGCGGAGATGAACAAGATATACCGCACCGGACTTGGCGCGGTGAAGGTACGCGCCGTGTACAGCTACGACCCGGACGCGCGCTGTATCGAGGTCACTCAGATACCGCCCTCGACCACCATCGAGGCTATAATCGACAAGGTGGTCGACCTCGTTAAGGAAGGCAAGCTGAAGGAAATTTCCGATGTCCGCGACGAAACCGACCTTTCCGGTCTGCGGCTGGCGTTCGACCTCAAGAAGGGTCAGGACCCCGACGCGGTTATGAACAAGCTGTTCAGGCTGACTCCGTTACAGGATAACTTCAACTGCAACTTCAACGTGCTGATAAACGGAACTCCCCGCGTAATGGGCGTTTACGAGATACTGAACGAGTGGACGGTATTCCGCCGGAACTGCGTAAAGCGCCGCGTAGCCTTCGACCTGAAAAAGAAGAAGGAAAAGCTCCACCTGCTCAACGGTCTCAAGAAGATACTGCTCGACATCGACTATGCGATAAAGCTTATCCGCGAGACCGACGAGGAATCCGAGGTAGTTCCCAACCTGATGATAGGGTTCGGCATCGACGAGGTGCAGGCGGAGTACGTTGCTGAAATCAAGCTGCGCCACATCAACCGCGAATATATCCTCAAGCGCACCCAGGAGACCGCCGACCTTGAAAAGGAGATTGCCGACATGGAGGATATCCTCGGCAATGAAAACCGCGTCAACAAGCTGATAATCGACGAGCTGCGGGAGATCTCCAAGAAATACGGTCAGCCCCGCCGCACGATGTTCCTCTACGACGTGGAGGAATCCGCGGACATTGCGGAGGAGCCAGTGAAGCTGGGTCCTGTGAACATCTTCCTGACCCGGGAGGGGTACTTCAAGAAGATAACGCCGCAGTCCCTGAGGATGAGCAATCAGCACAAGCTCAAGGAAAACGACGAGATAATCTGGTCCGGCGAGGTCAACGGCAGCGCGGAGCTGCTGTTCTTCACCGACAGGCACCAGGTCTACAAGACCCGCTGCACCGATTTCGACGAAACCAAGGCGAGCGTAATGGGCGACTATATCCCCGCGAAGCTCGGATTTGACGACGGCGAGAGCATAATCTTCATGGCGGTGACGGAGGACTACAGCGAAACGCTCGTAACGTTCTACAGGAACGGCAAGTGCGCGAAGGTACCGCTGTCAAGCTACGAGACCAAGACCAAGCGCCGCAAGCTCTCCGGCGCGTACTCCGACCTTTCGGAGCTTGTCGGAATGTTCCTGATAAAGCAGGATTCGGATTTCGTGCTGCGCTCGACCGCCGGAAAGGCGCTGGCGTTCAATACAGCGCTGGTGCTCCCGAAGGCAGCGCGCGACACCCAGGGCGTGCAGGTAATGCGCCTTACAAAGGCGGAGCTTGCTGGGGCTTATCCCGCGGAACAGAGCGGCGTTAAGGACATCGAGTCGCTGCGCATAAAGTCGATACCCTCTGCGGGAACGGCTACTGACGAGGACATAACTCAGCTCACGCTGATGTAAGGGGCACCTCTAAAAACCTCCTTCACGGCAGATTTCTATGATTTATATCATCTGCGTCGTTGTCAAACCTTGAAATACAGATAGTATTGCTGCGGTTTGACGCCTAGCATCTGATATAAGTCATGTACGAAATCTGCTCGTGTCCCGGTTTTTAGAGCTGCCCATAATAGGAGGACATAAAATGCTTACAGATATTGAGATCGCTCAGCAGGCGAAGATGAAGAAAATCGGCGAGATAGCCGCGAACCTCGGCATTGAGGAGGACGAAGTAGAACAGTACGGCCACTACAAGGCAAAGCTGAACCAGAACCTGTTCAACCGCCTCGCAGACAAGCCCGACGGCAAGCTGATACTCGTTACCGCGATCAATCCTACTCCGGCGGGCGAGGGCAAGACTACCACTTCGGTAGGTCTCTGCGAAGCCATGACCAAGACCGGCAGAAAGGCTATCCTGGCTCTGCGTGAGCCGTCCCTCGGCCCGGTGTTCGGAATCAAGGGCGGCGCCGCAGGCGGCGGATACGCTCAGGTAGTTCCCATGGAGGACATCAACCTGCACTTCACCGGAGATATGCACGCCATCACAGCGGCTAACAACCTCCTCGCGGCTCTTATGGATAACCATATCCAGCAGGGCAACGCGCTGGGTATCGACGTCCGCAGGATACTTTTCAAGCGCTGCCTCGACATGAACGACAGAGCCCTCCGCAACATCGTTATCGGCATGGGCGGCAAGGTCAACGGTATCCCGCGTGAGGATCACTTCCACATCACCGTTGCAAGCGAGATCATGGCTATCCTCTGCCTCGCTTCCGACCTTGAAGATCTCAAGAAGCGCCTGGGAAATATCCTCGTTGCCTACACCTACTACGGCGAGCCGGTTTACGCCCGCGACCTCAAGGCTGTCGGCGCCATGACCGCGCTCCTCAAGGACGCCATCAACCCGAACCTCGTGCAGACCCTCGAGGGCAACCCCGCGCTTATCCACGGCGGTCCGTTCGCGAATATCGCGCACGGCTGCAACTCCGTAAGAGCCACCAAGCTTGCGCTCAAGCTCGCTGACTACACCATCACCGAAGCAGGATTCGGCTCAGACCTCGGCGCTGAGAAGTTCTTCGACATAAAGTGCCGCTGCGCTGGATTAAAGCCTGACTGCACCGTGCTCGTAGCGACTATCCGCGCGCTGAAGTACAACGGCGGCGTTGCAAAGCCCGACCTCACAAAGGAAAACGTTGAAGCACTCGAAAAGGGTATCGTAAACCTCGGCGTTCACATCGACAACCTCAAGAAGTTCGGCGTGCCCGTCGTAGTTGCGATAAACCACTTCTACACCGACACCGAAGCTGAGATCGCAGTCGTTAAGAAGTACTGCGAGGATCACGGCGCAAAGGTGGCGTTCTCAGATGTGTTCCTCAAGGGCGGCGACGGCGGAATCGAGCTTGCGAACGCAGTCGTTGAGACCATCGAGAGCACCAGGAGCGAATACAAGCCCCTCTACGATGAGAAGCTGTCCATCAAGGAAAAGCTTGACGTCATCGCAAAGGAGATCTACCGCGCAGACGGCGTTAACTACACCGCAAAGGCCGACAAGGCAATAAAGGAGATCGAGAGCCTCGGTCTTGACAGAGTTCCGGTCTGCGTTGCAAAGACGCAGTATTCCCTGTCCGACGACCCGACAAAGCTCGGCAGACCGGAGCATTTCACAATCAACGTCAGCGACGTGAGAGCGTCTGCGGGCGCAGGCTTCGTGGTAGTCTACACCGGCGACGTTATGACAATGCCGGGACTTCCGAAGGTTCCCGCCGCCGACAACATCGACGTTGACGCAGACGGAAGGATCACCGGTCTGTTCTGATGGAAGAATACGTTGAATACATCTCCCGCAGCCCGGAGGACACCGCGCGTATTTCCGCGGAAATAGCCACGCAGCTCCGGGCGGGAGACATCATACTTTACGAGGGCGACATGGGCGCGGGAAAGACCACCTTCACAAAGGGTATTGCCGCTGCGCTGGGTATCACCGACCCCGTAACCAGTCCGACCTTCGCGCTGGTGAACGAGTACACCGAAGGACGGCTGCCGCTGTTCCACTTCGATCTGTACCGTATCGACAGCTACGACGACCTCTACGCTATAGGGTTCCTCGACTACCTCGACCGAGGAGGAATCATCGCGGCGGAGTGGAGCGAGAACATCGAAGGTCTGGAGCAGGAGCTTGCCGGAGACAGCTCCCGCACCATAATGAAGATACGCATTGAAAAGACCGGTGAGAACGAGCGCCGCATAAAGGTCCGCGGACATATCGTCTGCCCGCTGTGCGGAAGCAATGAGATCTCCAGGGCTGTGGTGAAGCAGACCGGTGATACGGTGCGTATCTGCGAGGGCTGCGGCGCGCTGTGGACGGAGCCGCGCATTTCCGCCGACAACAGCACAACTTTCGAGCACTATATGGAAAGCCGCGGACTGAAGCCCTACTGGAACGAGCTTGAGGGAAAGCAGTATCTTTAAGCGGCTGAAAGGGAGTGACTACATGATATTAGGCATAGACAGCTCCGCGATATCGGCGGGCTGCGCGCTGATGGACAGCGACGGCAGGATAATCGCCGAACAGTTCCTGAATACAAAGCACACGCATTCCCAGACGCTGCTCCCGATGGTGGAAAGCATGCTGAAATGCGCGGGCGTGAAGGTATCAGACCTCGACGCCGCCGCTGTAACAGTGGGTCCGGGGTCGTTTACGGGACTTCGTATCGGGGTTTCCACCGTTAAGGGAATGTGCTACGGCGCAGGGAAAAAGTGCGTGGGTATCTCCTCGCTGGAGGCGATAGCGTACAATTTCACAGGAACTGACGGCACTATCGTCTGCTGCATGGACGCCCGCTGCGGGCAGGTCTACAACTCGATATTCCGCAGCGAAGGCGGAATCATCACACGTCAGTGCGCCGACCGTGCGGTACGTCTTGAGGAGCTTGCGCAGGAGCTTTCCGGCATGTCCGGCAGGATAATACTCGCAGGCGACGGCGCAGAGCTTGCGCATAAGTCTACCGGGGAAAAATATGAGCTTGCTCCCTATATTCTGCGCTACCAGCGCGGAAGCGGCGTGTGCTACGCAGCACAGGGCAAGGAGCTGATCGACCCGGCGGCGCTCATGCCGAGCTACCTCAGGCTCCCGCAGGCGGAGCGCGAGCGCCTGGCGCGCGAAGGCAAACCGGTAACGGAGTAAATCATGGTATCCATGGTATCGCTTCGCGATGGATTAAAAAATATGCAAGCCGCAATGCGGCTGTATAAATACCATACGGTCGTTTCATAAATGAAAGAGAGGTAATTAATATGGTAAATCTGGTCAAGGGTCAGAAAGTGGAACTTACAAAGAGCAACCCCGGGCTGACGAAGATAAACGCGGGGCTCGGCTGGGACGTCAACGCGTTCGACAGCGGCTCTCAGTTCGACCTCGACGCCGAGGTGTTCCTGCTCGGAGACAACGGCAAGGTAACGTCAGACGGCGATTTCGTGTTCTACGGAAACACCGTGCATGCTTCCGGCTCAGTTGAGCATACCGGCGACAACCGCGACGGTGTGGGCGACGGCGACGATGAAACAATAAAGATCGACCTCAGCAAGGTTCCGCAGAATATCTCCCGCATTACATTCGCCGTAACCATTTACGACGCTGCGGTGCGCAACCAGAATTTCGGTCAGGTGAACAATGCATTCATTCGCATTTACAACCCCGATACTAACGAGGAACTTCTCCGCTACGACCTCACCGAGGATTTCTCAATCGAAACCGCGTTGGTCATCGGCGAGCTGTACCGCCACGGCGGCGAGTGGAAGTTCAACGCTGTCGGAGCCGGCTATCAGGGCGGACTTGAAGCGCTCTGCCGCGCATTCGGGGTTAACGTCTGACGAATTTGCAAATTCCTGAATAAACTTAAAAGTGGGAAAACTGATGTTCTCCCACTTTTTATGTATTGAATCACAGCTTAATCAGCGTAGTCCGAGCCGTACTCGCGAACCTCCAGCGCCTTTATAGCCGCTACGGCGTCCCAGTAGAAATGCTCCTCGCCGATACGCTCGCGGAATCCCGCTCTTTCCATCATCTCGCTGACCGCGGTCTGCACGCCGGTGAAGGAAATCTGCGTGCCCTTCTCACGGAGCGTGTTGTAGAGCCGCTCAAGCTCTGAAAGTGAAATATCGTCCGCAGTGGGAACTCCGCGCATTGAGAGTATCACCTGCGGGTTGCCGCCCAGCGCCTCGAGCTGATTTATCAGCTTCTCCTGAGTTCCGAAGAACAGCGGTCCGGAAACGTACACCACCTTGAATTCCTCGTGATGGCCGGAACACACCTTGCCCTTCAGCTTGTCCTCGTCGATATCGCTTGAAGTAACGCGAAGCTCGGAGCTCTTTACAACGAAAACGATCATCGCCGCAACAACGCCGATAACGATCGCGACCGTCAGGTCGAATACAACGGTGGAAACCATCGTCAGCACATACTGTAAGATGGAGGACTTGAACTTCTTCTTAAAAATGCTCTTGATCGCCGCCCAGTCGTTCATTCTGAAGGCAGTTACCATCAGCACGCCCGCAAGCGCAGCCATCGGGATACGGCTCATAACGCCGCCGAGCAGGAACATCGAAAGAATAAGCACAACCGAATGGAAAACGCTTACAAGTCTGGTCTGTCCGCCGGACTTTATCGCAACGGAGGTTCTCGCAATAGCCGCAGTGGCGGGAACTCCGCCGAGCAGCGGGATAACCATATTGCCGATTCCCTGCGCGATCAGCTCGCGGCTTGCGTCAAGGCGCTCGCCCTTCATCTTGCCCGCGCTCGCGCCGCACAGTAGGCTCTCGATCATTCCCAGCGCCGCAATTGACACCGCCGGCATGATGAGGTTGGTTATATTCGCGAAGTCAAAGCCCTTGCGGATTATGCTGTCGTCGGTGACGAGGCTGCTCGGGATAGCGCCGACCTCGGCTACAGTCCCCTGCTCAAAGAACACCATGTTCACGATAAGCGCCACGATTATTCCCACAAGCGACGACGGAACCACGGCGTTCCACTTCTTCGGGTAGACTATCATTATCAGCACGACCAGTCCGCCGAACATTACCGCCCACCAGTTGGGATTAAAGTTTCCGGTGCCGCTGAAATAGGAGCCTATCTTCGCTATCTGGTTCTCGCCCACCGAATGAGTGCCGAAGAAATTGTCGATCTGACCCAGCGCGATGATTATAGCGATACCCGAGGTGAATCCGGTGATGACCGGAGCGGGCAGGTAGCTTACGAGCTTACCGACCCTGCAAACCGCCGCGATAATGAGTATCGCGCCGGAAAGGAATCCTGCGGTCAGCACGCCGGTTATGCCGTACTTCGCGGAGACAGACAGCAGGATAGCCGCCATCGCGCCGGTAGGTCCGGAGATCTGGTAGGACGCGCCGGAGAGTATTCCGATAACGATACCCGCAACGATAGCGGTGACAAGTCCGGAGGCTGCGTCCGCGCCGGAGCTTACGCCGAATGCCAGAGCCAGCGGCAGAGCTACCGCGGCTACGGTCAGACCCGCCATGAGGTCCTGCGTGAGCTTCTTTCCGTTGTAGCCCTTGAATTCGGCTTTCAGGTCGCTTACATATTTTTTGAACATTATTTTCCTTCCTTTTTGCCTGCCGTTTATCTTTTGTCTTTATGGCAGACCATACGCGTTTTATTATACTACTGTTTAAAACTGCTGTCAATGAGCACTAACAACAACTTTTCCGAACAGTTCCCCGGTTTTTTGTTGAAAACGCTTTGCACTGCGAAAAAACTATTGAAAAATGCCGCAGAATATGTTACAATATACAGTGTGCTGTTTTCGGCAGTAATTTTTCCCGCGAAAGGAAGCGCTCCACTTGGAACTCAACATCGTACTGGTAGAACCTCAGATACCCCAGAACACCGGCAACATCGCCCGAACCTGCGCCGTCACCGGAGCAAGGCTCCACCTGATACGTCCGATGGGCTTCACCCCGGATGACAAGCAGCTGAAACGCGCCGGGCTCGACTACTGGCACTATCTGGACATCACCTACTACGACGGTCTGGACGACTTCTTCTCAAAGAACGACGGCGCGTATTTCTACTTCTCCACAAAAGCGGTGAATACATACAGCGACGTCAGCTACCCCGACAAGTGCTTTCTGTTTTTCGGCAGGGAGGACGCCGGGCTTCCGGAAAAGCTGCTTTTTGAAAACAAGGAGAGCTGCGTGCGCATTCCTATGCGCGAAACCCTACGCAGCCTGAATCTCTCGAACAGCGTCGCGATCGGCGTTTACGAGGTGCTGCGGCAGTGGGGCTTCCCAGAGCTGCAAAATCAGGGACGGCTGCGCGAATTTGACTGGAACAATGCGGACTGACCCGCAGTAAAGGAGTAAATCATGGACAACACTATCAGAATAATCACGGACAGCGGCTGCGATATCTCAAAGGAGAACGAGGAAAAGTACAAGGGTCTGCTCGAGATAATGCCCTTCATGGTGACTATCCAGGGCAAGAGCTACGTCGACAGGCAGGATATCCAGGCTGAGGAGTTCTACAAGGTGCTCAAGGAGCAGCAGGAGATCCCGAAGCACTCCCAGATAACCGCTATCCAGTTCGAGGACAAGTACCGCGAGCTGTACGCCCAGGGCGTCCGCACCATTATCGTGGACGTTATCAACGGCGCAGGCTCCCAGACCTGCTCAAACGCGCAGCTTGCAAAGCAGAACGTCGCTGACGAGCTGAAGGATCTCACCGTTTACGTCGTTGACAGCCAGAACTATACTCTCGCCTACGGCTACCCCGTTATTGAGGCGTGCAAGAAGCTGGAAGCAGGTCAGAGCGCGGAGAGCGTAGTTTCCTACCTTGAAGACTGGGCGCGCCATTCCGAGGCGTTCATCGTGGGCTTCGACCTCCGGCACATGAAGAAATCCGGCAGAATAACCGCAGCCGCAAGCTTCCTTGGCGAACTCATGGGACTGAAACCGCTGATATACCTCGCGGCTGAGAAGACAGAAGTTCTCCGCAAGGCGCGCGGCGAGAAGGCTGTGATCGACGCCGCAGTCGATACCATCACCTCCAGAATGATACCCGAGACCCCCTGGTGCGTAGTCACCACCACCCGCCCCGACTGCGAGAAGGAATTCATCGACAAGATGACAAAAAAGCTCGGCTACGGTCCGGCAATGGTCGAGAAAACCGGCGTGGTAGTTTCCTGCAATGCAGGTCCCGAAATGATCGGAGTACTTATCAGAGGTCAGGAACGCCCCGCGAAGGATTGATTTTCACCTAATTTTTACCGAATAACTATTGCAAATTCCAAAACTTTGTGGTAGAATAAACTCAAGGGCGAGGTACCCTGGATACCCAAATTCTGAAAGGAGTTTTTACTATGAGTTTTTTCGATGACGTTATCAATACCACTAAGAATGCAGCGCAGACCGCAGGCAAAAAGACCGACGAGGCAGTGAGATTCACCAAGCTGAAGATCAAGGAATCCCAGACCTCCAGCGACATCAAGGCGCACTTTGAGAAGCTGGGTCAGATGGCTTACGAAATGAAGAAGGCTGAGAACCCAGACGCAGCCCTGTTCGACGCTGAGATCGAGGAGATCGATAAGCTCTACGAAAAGCTGTCCGAGATCAACCTGCTGCTCGACGACCTCCGTCAGGAAGTGACCTGCACAGCATGCGGCGCTAAGACCAAGAGCGACAACTCTTTTTGCCCGAAGTGCGGCGCAAAGCTCCCCGAGAAGCCCGCTCCCGCTGAGGAAGAGCCTGTTGCTGCCGAGGACGTTACCGCCGAGCAGACCGCCTCTGAGGAAGAGAAGAAGGACGAGGAGTAATTCCACGCTCATATAACGATACCCTCCCGAAGCCCGGGAGGGTATTTTTATTCAGTTGACCTCGACAATAGTTATCTGGTCGTTGGTGAACTCCGCCTCGGATAGCAGCGTGCTCTTTATCTTCGCCGCCCCCGCCGCGTCAAGTCCCGGGGTCTTTACGATGATGTTCGCGCTGCTGTCGCTGAGGTAGCACAGCGCGTCCTCGAAGCCCTGCGCTTTCAGCATGCTCTCGATCTTGTTCTCGCTTTCAATGTAGCCGCCCATCTTCATCGCGTCCACCTCGACAGCCGCAAGCTCGTCTTTCGTCAGGTCGCCGCCCTGATACATGCTCTGGAGCACCTCGGCTGCTTCCTCGCGGCTGCTCTGCTTGTCGAGCCTTGCCTGCGCGAAGTACGCCGAGCTGTCTGCGGCTTCCCCGGATTTATCCACGCTGACAAGATCAGCCTCGCCGTATGTAGTGCCGGAGACCTCCGCCGCCGGCTCGGTCAGCTTCTTGTCCTTCCCGCCGGAATAGATGAAATTCACGGCTACCGCAGTTCCCAGCAGCACGGTGAGCCCCGCAGCTACGAGCTGCTTCTTCCCTAAAATAACATTCAAACGCTTCATGACCTTGCTTCCTTTCTTATCAATTCGTGACATACACCTGTGATACGCCGATATCCAGCACCCGCGCCGCGGTATTCACCACCTTCTCGCGCACCAGCATGTTCTCCGCGCCGCCGCATACCACCGCAACGCCCCGCACCTTCGGAAGTATCACACTCTTTTCGAGCGCGTCCTTGGAGCCGGTCAGCGCCGGACTGTTCTCCGAACTCAGGGAATCCCCCGAGCTGCTGGACTTCACCTCCTCGGCGAAAACCCGCTCGCTGGTGCGGTCGAGCGTCACCATCACCTGCGGGGACGTCACGCCGTCTATCTGCGAGATGATGTCCGTCAGGCGCTGCTCAAGCTCCCGCTCGACGCGGGCGGCGTCCTCTGCGGAGCTGTCCTGCGGCTGCTGCGCGCCTCCCGCGGGTATCACCGTGCTCAGGAAAAGCAGCGCTATCGCGGCTATCCCGGCGATGATGACGAATCTGCGCCACCTGCCGTTCCCAAGCCTGCTGAAAAATCCTCCGAAACGTTCCGTGAGCCGCTCCATGTCATCACTCCCTTATCACCGATGTTACCCGTATTTCCTCCGGGAGCCGACCCGTGAGAAACTCCTCCGCAGCCTCTGCCGCCGAGCACTGATCTCCGCTGAATACAAGCTCCACCTGTGTAATAGATATGCTGTACAGCCCTGAAATATTAACCGCAATGTGGACTTCTTCAGGACAAATTCCCTGCTCGTTCAGCAGCGCGTACACCTTGTCCGACATTTCGGAGCATATTTTCTTCTGAAGCTCCCTGTTTACGTCGCCGGAAAACCCGATGTAGTCCGCGCTGTCCTCGTAGCTGTACTGAGCTGCGCCGAAGCTGAAATCCGTGCCCCGGAGCGCGTTTACCCCCGCGAGAATGAACAGCCCCGCCGTCAGCAGCGATATCTGCTTCGCGAATCTGTTCTCGGGTATCAGCATTCGGAACAGCGCCGAGGCTATCGCCGCCATGCAAACCGTTGAAAAGAACTGCATACCCCGTCCCCCTACGCCTGGCTGCTGCCCGCCGCCAGCATTATCACTGCGGATATAGTGTTCAGCAGCAGGAAGCACACTATCACCGCCATTATTATGGACATGACCGCCCCGCACGCCCGGAAAAGCGAGGAAAGCTCCTTCACGCCGAAAACCTCGCTGACCGCCTCCGCCGCAGTCAGTGCGAACCGATAGCACACCACCGAGATCAGCGATGGCAGCAGTATCACTATCCCGGCGGCTATACCATACGTCCCAATGGAGCTGTGCATCAGCGAAAGGCTCGCATGCACCGTGTTCACCGCGTCCGAGATCGTTCCGCCGACGATGGGTACTCCGCTGGAGACCGCGAACTTCGCCGTGCGTATCAGCACGTTGTCTGCGGAATTCGTCACGAATGTCTGCGCGGAAAGCACGCTCATGAACACCGTCATCAGCAGAGAGAGTCCCCACACCGCAGCCTTGCGTATCAGCTCGCCGAGCTTGTCCGTGCTCATTTCAGGGTGGACCGCCCCGGTGACGGAAAGCCCCATCACCGTCCCGCAGACCGGGGTCAGAAAATTCACTGAGATCTGCGAAAAGAACTGCGCCGCCGCCAGTATGACCGTGTTAGCCGCCGAAGCGGCAGCCGCCTTCCCCATCGCCGCAATAACTCCGGCGAACACCGGCACGAACACCAACATGAACTCCGAAGCCGCCGAAAGCACGTCCAGCGTATCCCGGAGCGCTCCGGATATCGCCGCAGTGGTCATTCCCGCGCCGGCGAGGACTCCCACCGCCGAAAACACCCCGGACATGTTCCCTCCCGCGCCATCGGCGGAGCTGCGGGAAAGCGCGCAGAGTATCACCACGCCGCACAGCGACGCGAACAGCCGCAGCGGCTCGGTGAGCTTGTCCATCAGCATGTCCCGCAGGAACTCCAGCACTCCGCCGAACGACAGAGCCGCCGCACCGTTGTTGTCGGGGGTTATCCCGCCGCCCTCCAGTATCTCGGAGGCCTCCGGCGGAACTGCGTCGGATAGCGCGCTGTTTATATCGCCGTATTCCCCGGAGCCTTCAGCCCGGGCGCTCCCGCACAGCAGGAAAGCGGCGGCGATCACCGCGAGGAGCTTCGCCAGGGTCAGCAGTATCCTGCGCATTTTTCGTCCTTTCTCATCTCGTTCCGGTTTCACTCAAGAAGCCCGGTGACTATCTCCGCAAGCGCCGAGAACACCGGCAGGGAGATCACAACTACCGCGGCTTTTCCGGCTAATTCTATCTTCCCGGCGATGGCGGATTCCCCCGCGTCCCTGCAGCAGTCGGAGCCCAGCTGAGTTATGTAGCACACCGCCAGCGCCTTGAACAGCGTACGGGAATAGCCGCCGTCAAGCCCTGCCGCCCCGGTAAGCTGCGAGATAAGCTCCACGGACGGCGCCAGCATCGCAATAACCGCGCCCATTATCAGCACCCCGCAGGCTATGCTTATACCGAGAGCCATCTCCGGCTTGTACTGCCGGACTATGATACACAGCACCGCGGACAGCACAGCGATCCCCACAAGCGTTGTTATATCCATAGCGTCACCAGTTCACCAAAGCCCGAAAACCGAGCGTATCGTGCCGAAAAGCTCATCGATAGCCGGTATCAGCATCATCAGCACTATAACCAGCCCGGCGACGGTAAGCATCATCGCCTGCTCGTCGTGATCGGTCTTTTTCAGGATCTGATTCAGCACGGCGACGATTATTCCCACCGCCGCTATTTTAAAGATCAGGTCAAGTTCCATTGCACGCCTTTCTTTTAAAGGAGCATTACCGCCGCGCCAAGCCCCGCAAGAACTCCGCCGGAACGGTACATTCTGCCTTGCTGCTCCGCCGATTTTTCCGCCGCCGATATCAGCTTGTCGAACCGCGCGGAATACAGCTTCAGCAGCGCAAGCTGGCTTTCCGCCGGGCATGTCCCAAGCTCCCGCCCGAGTTCCCGCAGCAGGGAGACCTCCTCGCCGCCGCAGCCCGGCTCTGCGGAGAGCCTGTCCACTGCATTGCTCCAGGCGCGGCGTATATCAGTCTCCGAACCGGAGCACTCGCACAGAAGCCGCCCGAATTCCCCGCCGCTGTTCCTTGCAAGCTCCGCAAGCGTGGGAGCGGTGCAGGATATCTCGATCGAATACTGCTCAACCAGCAGGCGAAGCTCCCGAAGCAGGGTACAGCGCCGTTTCAGCAGAAGGCTCCGGCGGAATCCCCACGCCGAGCATATCACCAGTATCAGAAGCCCCGCCGCGACCCTCATGAGCGTATCTCCGGTATATCTGCAAGCCCTGAGAGCCTCCCGCGCTCCCCAAGCAGAGCCGCCCTTTCAAACAGCGGGAGCAGTTCCTGAAGCGCCGGGCGGCTCATAAGCTCGCGAATACTCCCGGCGTGGGCGGAGACTATCAGCTTCACGCCGCAGTTCATGCACTGACGGATCTCCTCCGCGTCGCCGCCTATCTCGTCGCATATAATGACCTCCGGGCTGAGGGAGCGCAGAGCGCACATTATTCCCTCGCCCCTGGAGTACCCGTTCAGAACGTCGGTGTTCTCGCCGATATCCAGCGCGGGAACTCCACCGTACACTCCGGCTATCTCGCCGCGGGTGTCGACGACCGCCACGCGGCGGGTATCCCCGAGGATACGCGCGATATCCCGCAGAACGGTGGTTTTTCCGGAAAGAGGCTTCCCGCAAACTATGAGCGAGCAAAGCCCGCCGCTGAACGCCCTGGCGCACAGTTCCTCCGCGCAGCCGCGCACCTCTCTTGCGAACCGGATATTCAGCGACGAGATGTCCTTGAGCGTGGACAGTCTGCCGCCCTGTTCGACGGCGGTTCCGCAGAATCCAACCCGGTGGCCTCCCGGCAGAGTTATGTAGCCCTCGGAGATCTCCCGGGCGAAGCTGTGCACAGAATTCCCGCACAGCTCAAGGAAGCACTCGCCGATGTCCTGACGGCTGAACGGCGCGGAGCATTTCACGAGCCTTCCGTCGGTCATGACCGCGCAGGCGCTCCTGCCTGTCCGCAGGCGTATTTCTGCGATACTGCCCTGCGGAAGCGATATTTTCCCTGCGGCGAACCGCAGCGGGACTGTCCTGATGTTTTTAGCGGCTATCATGTGCCATTCCTCCCCGTTTCATTTGTACAAGTCTATTCGCGGCATGTCCGGATTATTACATTGAAGTGCGGGGACGTTTTGATATGATTGTCGAAAACTATAATTTGCTCAATGTGGAATAGTTTCGTCAGAATAAAGAATGAGCAGGACAAAACGCCCTGCTCCAGAAGTATGAAATTTGTACGGTATCTTATTCAGCTGCGTAATACTGCTCGTTGGTGACAGGCTCCTGCCACTCGTTGGAGCAATTCTCCCCCGGAACCTCCACCGCAAGGTGAGAGAACCAGCTTCCCTTCGCGGCTCCGTGCCAGTGCTTGACGTTCGCCGGGATTGTCACTACAGTGCCGGGAATCAGCTTCTGTGCGGGCTTGCCCCACTCCTGGTACCAGCCCTCGCCGTCAACGCAGACCAGTATCTGACCGCCGCCCTTATCCGAGTGATGAGTGTGCCAGTTGTTCCGGCAGCCAGGCTCGAACGTCACGTTTGCTATGAAAACGGTCTGCTTCGGGTCGGTCAGCGGCTTCAGGTAGGAATTCCCCTTGAAGTACTTAGCATAGGCTGTGTTGGGTTCGCCCTGACCGAAGAATCCGCCGTGCTGCTCTGTGATGTCGTCCGCGTAGACCTCCTTTGCCTGACGGAATGCCGCCCAGGCGTTCGGCCAGCCTGCGTAAAATGCAATGTGCGTGAGTATCTCAGCCATCTCGGTGCGTGTTACGCCGTTCTTCCTGGCTTCGCTCAGGTGGTATGTCAATGTCAAATATCTGTTTCTTATCGCAGAATATGCTTTAAAGTAATAACTTGCCGCTATCCTGGAATTACTTTACAAGCTCAGCCGCTCTGTCTGCGATCTGCTCGGGAGTGATGCCGTTCTGGCGCAGAACCTCGTTTGCGTCGTAGCGGTCGAGGAACTCCTTCTTCAGACCGAAGTTCACGGTGCGCATGTCGGAATCTCCGTAGAATCTCGCGATCTTCTCGCCGAAGCCGCCGTCGAGAATGCCGTCCTCAAGCGTGACGACTGCCTTGTGATCCTTCTTCAGGGACTCCAGCAGCTCCTCGTCGATTCCGGTGATGTAGACAGGGTTTATGAGCGTAGGCTTTACGCCGGTCTTCTTCTCGATGAGCTCCGCAGCCTGCTTTCCCATGCCGAAGAACGTACCAAGCGCAATAATTGCAGCGCCGCTTCCCTTCTGAACTGTCTCGTACTTATTCAGTATTCCGTAGTCCTTAGTGGGCTTCTCGCCGTGGATAACCGCGCCGGGAACCCTGATGGCAACCGGATGCTCGCGCTGTTCCGTGCTCCAGTCGAGCATTGCGATGTACTCCTCGTAGGTGGTCGGCGCAAGGTAAACCAGGTTCGGAATGTTCGACATCATCGGGATATCGTAAATTCCCAGGTGAGTAACGTCGTTCATTCCCCAGACGGATGCCGCGAACGTCAGGATAGTTATGGGGTTGTTGTTAATGCAGAGATCCTGCTGGAGCTGGTCGTAGGTCCTCTGGACAAACGTGCTGTAAACTCCGTAGACCGGCTTGCCTCCCCGGGCCGAAATGCCGGAAGCCAGTGCTACTGCATGCTCCTCAGCAATTCCAACGTCAATGAACTGACTGCCTGCCTCGTCGCGGCGGCTCTTCCAGAATCCGCCGACAGCGGGGGTTCCGGAGGTTATCATGCAGACCTTCGGGTCGCGCTTCATCTTTTCAAGCATGTACTTTCCGGTGAGGTCGCCGTAATCCTCGCCGCCGCCCTGCATGGTCATCTCGCCGGTCTCAATGTTGAATGGCATGTGCCAGTGCCAGGACTCCTTGTCCTTGACCGCCGGAGCGTATCCGCGTCCCTTCTCGGTGACGATGTGGACTACTACGGGCTTCTTTGAATCCTTAACGCTTGTGAACGCCTTTATAAGGGCGTCAACGTCGTTTCCTTCGCCGACGTATACGTAATCGAGGTTCATCGCACGGAACAGATTGCACTCAGCCTTTCCGCCGGTTTCGCGCAGGAGCTTCAGATTCTCATAGAGACCGCCGTGATTCTCGGCAATGGACATCTGGTTGTCGTTTACAACGATGATAAGGTTGGAGCCAAGCTCGTATGCGTAATCCAGACCCTCCAGCGCTTCGCCGCCGGACAGGGAACCGTCGCCGATAACCGCAACTACGTTCTCGGAGCCGCCGCAGAGATCGCGCCCCTTTGCAAGTCCGCATGCGAGGCTCACGGAAGTAGATGTGTGACCCATCGTGAAATGATCGTGCTCGCTCTCATGCTGGCTGGAATATCCGGTAACGTCGTCGTACCTGGATTCGTCAAGGAACGCGTAATTTCTGCCTGTGAGCATTTTGTGGCAGTAGGTCTGGTGCGATACGTCGAACACCAGCTTGTCCTTCGGGGAGTCGAAAACGTAATGGAGCGCGATCACCGCCTCCACCATGCCAAGGTTCGGGCCGCAGTGACCGCCGTGTACGCTCAGCTTCTTTATAAGCGCGGTGCGCATTTCCTCCGCGAGCTTCTTCATCTCATCAGAGCTGAGCTTCTTTACGTCCGCCGGGGAATTGATTTTCTCAAGATACATGTTTTTTCCTCCATTTTATTCCGGATATGCCCGGTTATTTCATGAAATTATTGTAGCACTTAGAGTCCACTCTAAGTCAAGGGGCGTTATTAAATTTTCATCATTTTTTCACAAAAATACCGGAGGCCGTAAAACCTCCGGGTACACATTCAAATAAAATCACAGCGGGATCATTACTATCTCGTTGTCGCTGATGGTCGCCTTGGAGTGCGGAGTCATCACGTTCACCGGGTACACGTAGGAATTTATCCTCAGCGTAACGCCTGGGTAGAACGCCTTCTTGCAGGAAATGGACAGATTCTGCTTGCGCTCGAGGGTGGTCTCGATCTCCGCGATGCGGTTGTTGAGCCGCTTTATCTCGCCCTGAATCTGGAACCGTGAACGCATAGCTTCAACCTTCATCTGCTCGCGCTGCGGCGAAAGCTTGCTGACCTTCGCCATCTCCGTCAGGGTCGTAACTATCTTCCCCAGTTGGTCGAGCTTGTCTTCAAGTTCGGCTACCTTGTGCTTGTGACCCTCCATCTCCTCGGAGAGGACCGCGTTGTTGCCGAGGGTTATCATCGTCTTGGTGTAGTTGTCGGAGCCTATCACCGACGCGGAGATATCCTCAAGCGCGGTGTATTTTCCGCCGACAAGTATGCCCTTGCCGCTGGCGATGAGCTTCTTGCCCGCATAGACGTCGCCGCCTATGAACGAGGACGCTTCCACGTTGAACGCCGCCCATACGCTGCTGTTCTGGCAGAAATCCAGCTTTATGCTGCCCTTTTCACTGCGAAGCTTGGAGTTTATGCTTCCCAGCTTTATTGTAATGTCGCCGTCGGCTGTGACCGTGCCGTTCGTCACCGTTCCGAATATCGTGACGTTCTTCTTGGACGTAACGGAGAACCCCTCCATTACATTGCCCTTAACCATGATGTCGCCGATGAAGTCGATATTGCCGCTGGATACGTCGACGTCGCCGCGTATCAGCAGTGATTCCTCAATGCAGAACGAACCGTTTGTGTACACAAGATTGCCGTCAACGGAGGCTATTATCTCGGTGCCGTCGTTCACAAGCTCGGTGCCCTTGCCCACGCTGAATTTAGCCGGGACGCCATGCTTCTGTGCGACCGGCTTTCCCATGATGTCCGTTCCCGGAGTTCCCTCCGTCGGGGGAGTTATCTTCGCGATCGGAGTTCCATGGTAGATGTTGCGTACTAACCCCAGGTTCTTGTAATCCACGTTGCCGTTTTCGTCCTCGATCGGCTTGAACGTGCTTTCCTTCTTGAAGTAATACTCTATTGTGCCGTCTACGCCGTTCACCGGAGGCTTCCAGCGCGCAACGCAGACGTTCTCGCCATAGCGACGCTGCTCCACAGCTTCGCTGACCGCGCTTTCTATCACGCCGAAGTCTATCCCCTTGGCGCGGATAGCCGCCATTGCCTTCTCAGGGGTCACGTCAAGCCCGCCGCCCGCGGGTTCGGATATGGTCATAAATGCGGTGGTGCAGTTGGGATCAACCGATACTTCCACCTCCGAATGGATAATCTTGCCATCTGTATTCTCTGACATGACAATGCCCCCTTTTCTATTGAATATTACCTTAATTATATTGTAGCATAAATCGGCTGGTATTGCAAGTGCTTTTGTTATTTTTTACGAATTCTTTTCATTAAGGTACTCGGACACCACTCTGACGAAGTCCTTCCCGTAGCGTTCCGCCTTGACGCTGCCCACGCCTGAGATACACAGGAACTCCTGCTTTGTGGCGGGCTTTTTCGCGCACATATCCCTGAGCGAAGCGTCCGAGAACACCACGAACGCCGGAACTCCCAGCGTGTCGGCGAACTTCTTGCGCAGTTCCCTGAGCCGCTTCATCAGCTCTGGATCCTCAACGCCATCGGAATTGCTGAACTGCGTTACCGCGCTGATGTCCGCAGCGCGCTTGGAGCGCTTCATCAGCAGCGTGCGCCGCGACCTTATAAACTCGTCGCCCTCCGGAGTTATCTCCAGCGTGTGGTAATCATCGCTGACTGAAAGCAGCCCCTGAAGCTCCAGATGGTCGATTATCTCCCGGACATAGGTCTGTCTGACGTCCTTCATTATGCCGTAGGTGGAGAGGGTATCGTAGCCGCCTTCCTTTATCTGTTCGCTCTCGCTGCCGCAGAGTATCCCGCTTACCAGCACCTTCCCGCCGGAACGCCCCCGCTGTTTGAGCCGGTACACGCAGGATATCACCTTCTGCGCCTCCACCGTGATGTCCAGAGTGTCCATTTCGGCGTTGCAGCTGCTGCACTTTCCGCACTCCGCCGGGGAATCCTCCCCAAAATAGTTCAGTATGAAATGCCGCAGACACCGCGGGGTCGTGGAGTAGAACGTCATCTGCTTCAGGCGCTCGTGGTCGCGCAGCCGCATTTTCTCCTGCTCCGCCGGGGTCAGCCCGGACTCCTCCCTGCCGTGGTCGATGATGAACTCCGCAGTGCGGACGTCCCCCTTGCTGTACAGCAGTATGCACCGCGCCGGACTTCCATCGCGGCCGGCTCTGCCCGCCTCCTGGTAGTAGCTCTCAAGATCCTTCGGCATGTTATAATGCACCACCAGAGCCACATCGGATTTGTCGATGCCCATTCCGAACGCATTTGTGGCGACTATCACGTTACAGCGGTCGTAGGTGAAATCCTCCTGGGCGCTGCGGCGCTCGTCGTCGGGCATTCCGGCGTGGTAGCTCCGGACGTTAACGCCGTTGAGCCGCAGGAAGTCCGTCACCGCCTCCACGTTTTTCCGGGTGGAGCAGTACACTATCGAGCTGCGTCCCTGCATTTCGCGGATTATTCCCAGGAGCACCGCGTTTTTGTTACGCTGCTCGGTGGGGCGTACCTCGAAATATAGGTTCGGGCGGTCGAATCCGGTGGTGACGGAAAACGGCTGCCGCAGTCCAAGAATGCGCACGATGTCGTCCTTGACGATATCAGTCGCGGTCGCAGTGAACGCAGCCAGAACCGGGCGCTTCGGGAGCTGCTCCACAAACTCGGAGATCTTCAGGTAGCTCGGACGGAAATCCTGCCCCCAGTGGGATACGCAGTGCGCCTCGTCCACTGCCACAAGCGGAATATCCAGTCCCCTGCACATGCTCAGGAACCCGTCCGCAGTCAGTCGCTCCGGCGCTACGTAGAGTATTTTGTAAAGTCCTGAGGAAGCGTTGTCCAGCACCTGGCGGTACTCCCACAGGTCAAGGGAGCTGTTGATAAACGCCGCGTTGACGCCGGACTGCCGCAGACCCTCCACCTGATCCTTCATCAGCGAGATAAGCGGTGAAATAACGATGGAAGTCCCGCTGAACATCAGCGCCGGAACCTGGAAGCAGACCGATTTTCCCGCGCCGGTGGGCATTACGCCGAGACAGTCCTGCCCGGCGAGAATGTGGTCGATTATATCGCCCTGACCAGGGCGGAATTCGCTGTGTCCGAAATACTGTTTCAGAACCTCGTTTTTATCCATGTCTGCCTCTCAAAAACAAAGGGCGGCAGCTTTCGACTGACCGCCCTGTAATTCAGTTTGCGTTCTGTGCGGTTAGTTGCCGCACTCAATGCTTATTTCGTTGAACTTGCCGAGGATATCGTCCACAACAAGGTTCTTCTTAGCCTCGCCGTCGATATCCATAACAGCGCTGCCGCCGTGCATCATAACAAGTCTTGAGCCGTACTCCACCGCGAAGCGCAGGTTATGCGTGACCATCAGCGTAGTGAGGTGCTTTTCCTTGACGACCTTCTCGGTGATCTTCATGAGCGTCTCGGAGGACTTGGGGTCAAGCGCCGCCGTATGCTCGTCTAGTATCAGCAGGTCAATGTCCGCCATAGTCGCGATTATCAGCGCAAGAGCCTGTCTCTGTCCGCCGGAAAGCGAGCCTGCCAGCACGCCCATGCGGTTCTCAAGACCCATTCCGCAGCTTTCGAGCAGCTTCTTGTAATGCTCCTCGCGCTTTCTGTTCACCGCCGGTGAAAGTCCGAACGGGTGGAGCTTATTGTCCGCAAGCGCGAGGTTTTCGAGGATAGTAAGGCTGCCGCAGGTTCCCATCTTCGGGTCCTGGAGCACTCTGCCTATCTTCCGTGCGCGCTCGTACTCCTTCGAGAGCACGATATTCTCGCCGTTGAACACAACCGCGCCGGAATCCGGCTGGATACCGCCGCAGACGATATTCAGCATGGTGGTCTTGCCGCTGCCGTTGGAGCCTACAACGGAGATAAAGTCCCCGTCGTTGACGTCGAGCGTGAAGTTGTCGAACAGCTTGCTCTCATCGACGGTCCCGCGGTTGAACACCTTCGTGATATTGCTGAGCGCAAGCTTGCTGTCAGACTTCACCGGCTCGGGCTTTTTGCCGAGGGAGGTTATGAGCTTCCTCAGCTCGCTTCCGCCGAGCACAAGCGCAACGAGGAATATCAGCGCCTTCATCAGGTTGTTGAAATCCGTCGGGATACCGAGGGAGAGCACGATCTGGTAAGCCGCCTTGTACACGAGGCTTCCCAGGATAACCATTGTGGTGCCTTTCATGAACTTCACGCGTCTGAACAGGCTGAGTCCGATAATTACGGAAGCAAGACCCAGAACTACCATGCCTATACCCATCTGCTGGTCAGCGGAGCCCTTGTTCTGCGCGATGACCGAACCGGCGAGCGCCGCGAATCCGTTGCCGAGAGCAAGACCGAAAATCTTCATGGAGCCGGGATTCCTGCCGAGCATTACGGTGTACTTATCGTTGGCGCCGGTGGCTCTCAGGAGCAGTCCGTGCTTGGTCTTGAGGTAGAGATCCAGCAGGAGCTTGCACACGATAACAAGAATAAGCGAGATCACCACGGTTCTGATGTAGAATCCGCCCTCGCCGACGTTCTTGGGGATAAGCGAAGCAATGCCGGAATTGAATATCGTGTTCTTGGTGAAGAAGGAAGCGACCGCCTTTCCGTCAGTACCCGCCTTGAGTATGACGAGGTTCACGGAGAGCATCGCGGTGTACATGATGATACCGCAGAGCAGCGGAGTAATGCGGAGCTTCACATGCATAAGTCCCGTGAGGACTCCGGCAGCCATTCCAGCCGCAAACGAGATCACCAGGCACAGCCATGGGTCGACGCCCTGAATTATCAGCACGCCGCTTAGCACCGCGCCTAATGGGAACGTGCCGTCTACAGACAGATCCGGGAAGTCCAGAATACTGTAAGTTATGTACATTCCCATCGCAAGGAGCGCATACATCAGCCCCTCGTTGAGAATGTCTATCAGGATGTTAATTACCAGTGTCATTATCTGTCCCTTTCCAGATCTGAAATAACGCGCTTATTACGCAGCGTCTGCCTCGGAGTTTGTGGTCACCATCTCGGCGTCGGCGTACTTCTCAGGAACCGTGAAGCCGAACTTCTCCATTACCTCGGAGTTGATGACCGGTGTGCCGTCGGAGATAGTACCTACAGCCATGGTCTTGGGGTCGGTGCCGTTGAGGACCTCAACGCCCATCTCAGCGGTCTTTTTGCCGAGCGCGATGTAGTCGATGCTGATGGAAGCGAGGCAGCCGTTCTTGACCTGCTCGATCTCGGAGCCGTAAACCGGGATATTAGCGGCGTTTGCCTTCTCAAGAACGATAGAGAGGTTGTTTACAACGTTGTTGTCGGTGAAGTTGTTGATGCAGTCAACCTGAGAAGCCAGAGTTGTGGCAGCCTGCGGGATATCAGCCGCGCCGGAAACGCCCTGGTCAACTACCTCGATGCCCTTCTCTGTGCATACTGCCTTGAAGGACTCGAGCTGAGACATTGAGTTAGCCTCGGTGGTGGTGTAGAGCACGCCGATCTTCTTTACGTCCGGCTGAATGGACTGAATGAGATCCACCTGAGCGGAAAAGTCGAGGATATCAGAGGTGCCGTTGCAGTTGTTGTAGCCTGCCTCCAAGCTCTCGGTAAGACCTGCGGCTACCGGGTCGGAAACTGCGCAGAAAATTACCGGGATATCTGACTTGTTCGCTGCGGAGTACGCGGAAAGCGCAGCCGGAGTAGCGATGGCGTAGATCATGTCGTAGCCCTTGGAAACGAAGTTTGCGGATATGGAATCGCAGGCAGCGCCGTCGCCCTGACCGTTCTGGAGGTCGATGATAACGCCGTCCTCGCCGTAAGCCTCTACCAGACCCTGTCTAACGCCCTCGTAGCAGTTGTCAAGGGAGGGGTGAGAAGCGTACTGGATAACGCCGATCCTCTTTGCGCCCTCAGCAGCGGAGCCGTCAGCCGCGCCGTCGGAAGCGGTGCTGCTGGTTCCGTTGGAAGCGCAGCCGGTGAACGCCATAGTCAGCGCCATTGCAGCGCCCAGGAACTTTGCGATGTGTGTCTTTCTCATGATGTTTCTCCTTTTGTTCGTGAAAGTACCCGGAAAATAAAAAAATCCTGCCCCTCTAATGGGACAAGATCTCTCCTGCGATACCACCCAAATTCGCCCTTTCGGACGCTCTCGCCTGCGGTCTGCACTATGTACTCTAATGCAAAACGCTCCTGCTGTAACGTGCAGCCACGTCGCCCCTACTCCGGAAGATCTGCCAAAGCCCGTTCAATGTGTCAGCCATGCTGACCGCACCGAACAGCCCTGAACCCTGACCGCCCGTTTCAGTTTGCCCTCGCAGGTCCATTCGTGAATGCATACGCACCGTGCTCGCACCATTGCACGGCTCTCTGGAGCGCATCGGCAGACCCTACTTCTCCTGCTCAACGGTTTATGTGCTTTTATGTACATCGTTATTCTACCACACTTCCTCCACTTTGTCAAGGGGTAATTTCGGTTTTTTATGGGAACCTCTAAAAACCGGTGCGAAAAGCAAAAATGGGCAGGGTGTGCCAGATTCTAGGAAAGCCGACGAAGTAAGGCTGTATGCCTTACGAGGAGGTGCAACACGATGTTGCAGAGCGAAATAACCAAGTGACGGCATGGACGCCGTCACATCAGAAATTTCGCTCGTTGACAGACGAAGATGGCGCGCACTGCACATTTTTTGCTCACATGAGGTTTTTAGAGGTGACCACTAGTTATTAACGTATACCTCCTGGAGTATCTTTGCGAATTCCTCAATGGAAAGCCCCTTTGCGGTCACGGTGGTGTAATTTCCGTCGTCGGAATCGTTTATCGCGTACAGCCAGTAATCCCCGGTTGGCACCTTCGCGCCCGCTGCAACTACCCTTACCCGCTTTCCGGTTTTATCAAGCCATGTGCGCGTAGGCTGTATGTTCTCCGTGCCGAACTCCTCGCCGTAGCCGGGAAGCGCGTCGCCGTTGGTTATAAAGTTAATCTTCAGCAGTTTTGTATCTCCCTGTTTCCAGGTCACGCACTCGGAAACGTAACCGCCGTCTGCGGCCGCGGTGCGCTTCGTAACGCTGTCCGCCTCAAAGGGTACGTTCACAGGTCCGCCGGGCGTATTTGCCGCAGCAAATACCGCCGCTTTCTCAGCAGAGATTTCCTGCTCGCCGGTATCGGAGGTAAATCTCATATCGGAATCGTCATACCTCACCATCGGATTCGGAGTGATATAGCCATATTCCGTGTCAAACTCCGAGCCATACTCGTACCCGCTGATGTCGAAGTCCTCGCCTACCTTGCTGCCCAGGGAAAAATGATCGCTGTCGGAAACGCCGTACAGAGCCATTGCAATAATATCCATAAGGTCGGATTCGTCAGCGCCGCATGTCTCTACGCTCCATGCCACCAGCTTTGAATCACTCGCTGTCGCAAAGCGGTAGAAAGGCACGCCGCAGTCTATTCTGCCGCAGAAGCCCGCCTGCCAGTCTCCGGAAATATCAAGATAATGACGCTCCATGAATACATCGGCGCTGGTTATGGAGGATTCGTAGCCGTCGCCGCCCATACGCAGCACCCTGCCGTCCGGAAGAGTTATGCGCAGGTCGGAATAGATGTCGAACTTACCAAAGTTCACGCGCGCGACCTTTCCACCCTTGTCGAAATACAGCGAAACGCCTGCGGGAGCGCCGTCGCCGTTGGTCTGTAAAACCGCGGAATCGCCGGGCTGGAGCACCCAGCCGCGCTTCTTCATGAGCTTAATGAAGTCCCTGCCGAGAACCGACTGCTCCGCTTCCGCCGCTTCATCGGCGCTCTTGAAGTACTCAATATCGTCTGCCGGAGCGTAGTCCATCAGCGCAGGCTGATTGAACCAGATACGCCCGATTGGAGAATCTATCTGATATCCATAGTCAATATTGAACGCGTAGTCAGGGTAACGCACCATAGCGCCCGCCGGCGGGTCGACCTCCCCTGTGTAAAGCTGCGCCAGAATCCTTGTGAAATCGCGGCAGCCTACATTGCGCGCTTCAACTACCACGTACCTGCCGTCCGCATTCCTGAAGCCGCCGATGTAAACATTGTCGCCGTTCATTGCGCCCCAGCCTGCGCAGACCTCGCCGTTGCCCTCCGCACCGGTAATGAACTCGGGGCTTTCCTTGACGGGGTACCGCCCGAACGTTGCCAGGCTTCCGTACATTCTCCAGTCGTCCAGCACCTTAACGGAAATCTCTCTTTCGCCGCATTTGAAAATCAGGTTCGCATAGAAGCTGGTGCGCTTCTTGTTCTTGAAGTAATCGACCTTATCAGTGAGGTAGTGGTCGGGAATTTCAGTTTCAACGCCGTTGTCGTCAATGTTGATATAGGTACCGACATACTTCTGAGCCTCCGCGAATTCCTCCGGGTCGTCGCCGGGGAGCATTTCGGTGTTGATCCCCGTGTCCTTAGCCCAGTCCGCCGAGCCTTCATTATAAATCCCCTCGTACGCCGCGCGGTATACGAGCTTTGTTGTCGAGCCGCTTCCGGTCGCAAATTCGTCCGGTATAGTCAGCTTGTTCATCATGTCGACGCCGGTAAGCTCCGGTATCTCTTCAAGCGTGTAGTAAGGAACATCGCCGCCGTCCACAGGCTGGTCATACTCAACATTCCAGCAGTTTCCGCCATAGTAGTAGGCATCGCCTGTCAGGCAATAGAAAGTAAGCTGATTGAGATTCAGCGTGCCCCACTCGGTCTCCTGCTTTTTCGGGCCAGGGAGAATTACTTCGAATCCCTTGTCGTCCGTTTTGGTGTACCCGGTGTATATCGCCGTTCCGTCAGCGTCATACAGTCCCATGTGATCCTGTATGCGGTACTGATAGGTGTTCTTCGCGATACAGCCGATGAACTGATCTCGGGTGATGTTCTTCGCGTCTATGCGGACGTACGCCTCGGGACTTGCCGAATCAATGTAATAGTACGCCGTGTAGTAGGTGTCCGTGCCGTCGGTGTAAGTCCCGACGCACATTTCGAGGTCATATGCCGGGTCGATGAAGTTAGCGTAGCTTTCACGCGAGAAAAGGCTCTCCGGCTCGCCGGGCGCGGTCAGGTAGTTTCCGTCAGGCAGGGTTATCGGAATGAACTCATTCTCCGCCGTGGAAATGCTGAGATTAGCCTGCTTTGTGCCGTCCTTGCTGCGGTAGATGAGGGTCATTCCCGTGTCGCTGTAGCAGCCGTCCGAGTAGGGGACTTCCTCGCCCAGCGGGCGCGTATCGGTGATATCATCGCCGCCGTCGGTATCATCGTACATTTCAAGCCCGTGGTTCTGTGCGTATATCTGATCCCAGCCGAGGGAGCTGAATGTTCTTTTGAACCACCTCGTGCGCATTTCCGTGACCGCCGCCGCGCTGTCCGCGAACTGCTGTCCCGGCTCTGAATGCTCCGCGCTGGTTTCGGAAAGCTCCTGGAAACGCATAATGCCGCATGCGGTCTTTATGCTGTTCCCGTCGTCCTGTTCTTCGAACGTCTCCGGCTCGGTGGATTCCGCAGTCTGCGGCATATCGGAGGTTTCATGCGTGCCGTTTGAGGTCACCGGCTGCGGCTGAGGCATGCCGTTCCGGCTGAGCATTACGCCCGCCCCCACTGCGAACACCGCGATGACTGCCGCCGCCGAACCTGCTATCGCGGCGGTTTTCCCGGCGCTGCGCTTCCTCGGGGCGAGCTTTATTTCCTGCGTGGAGTGGAGCAGCCCGTCGTCCTCGAATTCGCCGGAGGAATTCTTCTGCTCCATCGCCGCCATGAGCTTGTTCTTCATTTCCGCTCTGCACTCATCGGAGAGCGTGATCTTATCATATGCCGACTTAAAATCTTTTCTGTTCATATCGCGTCCTCCTCTAAACTTATTTTAAGTGCGCTGCGTCCGCGCTCCAGGCGCTTGTAGACCGTGTTCTCGCTTATGCCGAGCGCCCCGGCTATCTGCGCCGCGGTCATATCCTCGTAATAGAACATGTAGACTGTGGTTTTCAGCTTGTCCGGGAGCCTCATCACAAGGTCGAGCAGCTCGTGCTCGCTGTCGCTTGCCGGAGCGCTGAGCGTGTTCTCAAGGAATTCGTCCAGCGGGACGTTCCGGCGTATCCTGCCGGATTTCATGACGTTCAGCGCCTTGTTCTGCGCCGTGCGTATCAGCCACGCCTTGACGTGGTCCCCGCTCTCGAAATACTCCTGCTTTATCAGCGCCAGGAACGTCTCCATTACGATGTCCTGAGCCTCCTCGCGGCTTTTCACGATATTCAGGGCGATACGGTAGACCATGTCCGCGTATTTATCGAACATGCCGCCTACGGTGTCCTGAGTCAGATTGATCATATATTTCCCACCTTTCCGGCAGACCTGCTGCCTGCGGAAGTATCCGCTTTAATAATAACACAAACCGGGGGAGTTTTTCCTGACATCTGCAAAAAAATATCGAAAATTCACCTTCCAAAAATCGCCCTTCCAAATTATGAAATATGTACAATTAGTGACTGCACAGGGAATAAACCGTGAAAAGCCCTTGAAAATAACCGGAAAACATGCTATAATAAATTGTATCTAAAGCCAATACCCAAGCTATCTTACAGGAGGTTTTTATCATGGTTTTAAAAACATCACAGAAAGCCGGGAGCTTTCTGCTGGCTCTGGTAATGCTGCTGTCCCTGACATCAGTTTTCTGCTTTAAGAGCGCTTCCGCCGCTACAGACGGCGAGTGGAAGTACGAGCTTGAAAACGGCGGTGTGACTATCACCGGATTCATCGGCACGAGCAGAACCATCTCGGTTCCTTCAAAGGTCAACGGTCAGCGTGTTAAGAAGGTCACAGCCCTTAACAACAACAATACTAAGGCTTCCGTAACTACCGTGTCGTTTGCAAACGGCATTGAAGAGATCGGCACCGGAGTCTGCAAGGGTTATATCTCACTTGAGAGAGTTGCTCTTCCTGACACTCTTGTTACCATCGGAAGCGACGCATTCTTCAACTGCTCTTCCCTGACTGGTATCACGATCCCGAACTCCGTTACGACCATCGGCACCAACGCATTCAACGGCTGTATCGCTCTTATCAGCGCAGACCTCAGCTGCAAGGCTACCGTGATTCCCGACGGATTATTCACCGGGTGCAAGTCGCTGACTACAGCTGCGCTTCCCTCCTATACCACTGATATCGGAGTTGCCGCATTCTCCGGCTGTAGTTCCCTTGCGTCCATCAATATTCCCGATACAGTAAAAACTATCGCCAAGGACGCATTCAACGGCTGCGCAAGCCTCAAGCGCATTTCCCTTTCCACCGAGCTCAAAACCATCGGCGAAATGGCTTTCAAGGACTGCACAGGTCTTACCGAGATCTTCATTCCCAACAAGGTAAAGACCATCTCAGAAGAAGCGTTCTCCGGCTGCACTTCCTTACAGAATGCATACATCGGTTCCAGCGTTTCCGTTATTAAGAAGTACATCTTCTCCGGCTGCACCGCTTTAAAGAATATCGTATTCGGCGGCGACTACTACAACTTCACAGACCTCTCCAGCACCGCAGTGACCGGTACATATACATATTACCCCTCAAAGTATGCTGACGGCTGGTCTCACTACGATGTTGTAAACATGAAGAGCTACAGCGCTCCCACAAGCGTTGCAATATCCGGTACCACCGAAGCTGCTCCCGGCGCGAAAGTAACCCTCAAGGTAACTGCAACACCCGCAGGCGGCGAGTTCAACAACGTTTACGTGCTCAAGAGCTCCAACCCTAACGTTGCTTCCATATCCGACGACGGCACCATTATCGCGAGAGCGACCGGTATCACTACCATCACAGCCTATACAGTAAGCGGCGCTTCCGCTTCCGTGACCTTCTCGGTTACACCGGATAAGCCCCAGAACCTTACTGCAACAGCAAAGACCACTACCTCGGCAGAGCTGACATGGAAGGAGATCCCGAACGTTACCGGCTACAACATCTATCGTTCCACCTCCAAGAACGGCACCTTCAAGAAGGTCGGCAGCGCAACAACCAACTCCTACACCGACAAGGGCCTTTCCAAGGGCAAGACCTACTACTACAAGGTCGCATGCTACGTTAACTCTGACGGCAAGCAGGCGATTTCCGCGTACAGCTCCGTTGTATCCGTTAAGGCTGCGGCTCCGGCTCCGGCTCAGGTAAGCGCTAAGAAGGCAAAGAGCGGCGCTGCGAAGATCACATGGAGCAAGTCCACCGGCGCTAACGGCTACGAGGTTTACATGGCTGCCTCCGCGAACGGAAAGTTCACCAAGGCAGGAACTATTTCCAAGTCCGCTACAGTTTCCTTCACCAAGAGCGGCCTCAAGAGCGGCAAGACCTACTTCTTCAAAGTCCGCGCTTATACCACTGTTGGCGGCAAGAAGGTCTACAGCGACTACACCAAGACTGTTAAGGTCAAGGTTTGATGTCCTAAAATACGAAATGCGTCCTGCGAAAGCAGGGCGCATTTTTTATTTGAATTCGCATTGAAGTACTCGTTTAAACCACTTGCTGGCGTAATTCATCGACTTCTCGGCACAGAAAATAAAAAGCGGAGAAACCTAAGCTCCTCCGCCTGATATTCAGTCAAACCGCCTTGCCGTAGATATGCTTAATAAAACCCGCTACTCAGCAGGGTGGGTAAGGTCGCCTGATGGTTTCACGCTCCCTATCTTCCGCAGTACGGGAGGTCTGCAATCCGCCGCCAGAGTCGAGATCCCAATTAAAACATGTTCGGATTCATAACAACATATCCGCACGAACAAGGCAGTAAGTCAGCTTTAATAGTATCTACAGAATACTCTGAATTATTACTGTAAGATATCGTCTTCTCCGCCGTCCATTTCTTCCATCGAGAACAGACCTTTCAGGAAAAGCTCCCCTATGCGCTGGTTCTCTTCCTCGGAGTCTATCGAGGAGAACAGAAGCTCGTCGCCGTCTTCCTCGCCCTTCAGAACTACAAACTCTTCCGGCTCGTCGTCCTCGTTTTCCGGCTTAGGTAGCAGCGCGTAATAAATCACGCCTTCGTACTCCATGCTTGCGATACACTCGAACTCTGTAGTAACGCCGTCCTCATCGTCGAGGGGAATGTAGGTCTCCTCAAAGAAATGGAAAACTGCGGGCTTCCCAGAATCGTCCTTGATGGTAACAGACTCGCCGTTTTCGTCGATGATCACATTATCATTATCTGCCATTTTGATTCCTTTCTGCAAAGCCGCAATTCATCTCACGGATCCTTCGCTATCTATATTTTACATCAAAGAACCGATCTTGTCAAGGACTTTTTTCAGACAATTTGTACATTTCCGTATTTTTCATTGAATCAGCATTTTTAATTCTGAAACTCGCCCATTACGTGAAAAGACCCTTATACGCAAAAACGGCACCGCCGAAGCGATGCCGTTCAGTATTGAACTTTTGTATCAAGCTAAGAGCGCTTAAATTAGCCTCTCTTCTTGGATACGATAACAGCACCAGCAGCCAGAGCAGCTACGCCAGCAACTACTGCGATACCCTCAACGCCGGTGTCAGGAGAACCCTTGCCATCGGAAGCTGCAGCGTTGTCAGCAGGAGCCTCAGCGTCAACGGTAGCAGCATCAGCAGCGTTGTCGTCAGCAGCAGCAGCGTCGCCCATGCCAGTACCAGAAACGGTGAAGGTTACGGACAGAGCGTCATCGAAGGAGAAGCCAGCAGGGTCGATAGGAGCGTCCTTAGAGGTGTCGCCGTATGCGTTGTAGATCTCAAGTCTGATCTTGCCGTTGCCCTCGATGTCGCCGTAGTAGAGCTTGCTCTCGTCAACAGCAATGTCAGTGGAAGTGCCGTCAGAGTTTGTAGCAGTGATAACTACGTCGGAGATGGTCAGACCAGTAGCCTGAGCGAAAGCCATCTTCTCAGCCGCAGTCTGGAGAGCGTCGTAGCCCTCAGCGTCCTTGCCGCAGCCAAGTGCGTTTGCAAGACCGTCGATATCTACGCAGAATACAGTAGCGCCTGTAGCGGTAGCGGGAACCATCTCAGCGGTCTCCTCGTCTTCCCACTCAAAGCCGCTTATTGCTACGGTGTATGTACCATCACCGGTAACATCAGCTGTAGTAGCGTTAGCAGATGTAGCTTCCATGCACTGTACAGACCAGTCGGAAGAAGCGTACATCAGGAATGCTTCGTAAGCGCCTGCGGAAGCTGCCATAACGGCTGCGCTTACTACTGCTGCAGAAGCAGCACCAAGAATCTTAGTAATCTTCATGATAGAAAATCCTCCATAATAATCTCGAACGGCATATTTATCCATGCACGTCCATACATATATTTTATAATATTACGAACCTTTTTTCAACCGTAATATCATACAAATTTCAAACGATTACATCACAGATTTTTCACAATTCTGACAATAAAATTTCCGTAAAGTAGTATTAAACGATGATTTAGCTAAGCAAAAGCGCAAATTCACTTAAATTACTTTTTGCGGAAATTGGGGTTATCGTCAGACTCGCGCATTATCGCGTCGAAAAGGCGCTGAGTCTTGCTCGACCTGCCGCGCTTCTTGTCCTTGAGCAAGTTCAGCTCCTCATGCGGAGTCATTCCGTGATCGTCAGGATCGAAAAGGTGGCGCTCCTCCGTCCATATTCCCGACGGTATCTCCTGCGGCTCTGCGTGCGCTTCCGGAGCCTTCGGCTCGGGTTTCGGAGCCTCAGCCGGGGCACTACGCTTCTTGGCCTGGCGGCGCGTTTCGCCTGGGTCTGCCTGTGCGGAAGTTTCCTCCGGCTGGTGTAGCGGCTTCCTGTGCGCGGTACGCTTCGCCGCCGGTTTCTCAGCCGGCGCGGGACGTTCAGCCGATTCAGCCGGTTCAGTCGGCTGAACCTGTTCCTGCGCGACCGCTGTTCCATGCGGCTCGGAGGATTCCGGCTCGCTCAGCGCGTTCATTGTCGGACTGCGGCTCATGTCGTTTTCGGACTGCTCCAGCACGTCGAATATCGAACCTATCTCCCAGAACGGATCCTTTTCGGCGGATTCCGGCTCTGCGGGCGAATCCACAGGCTCAGAGGGCTTCGCAGGCTCCAGCGGCTCCACAGGCTCCGGACGGGATACCGCCTCGTAGCCGTCAGCTCTTGCAAGCGGAGTTCCCGCGATCTTTCCGTAGGCTGAGATAGCCGCGGCGTTCTTCTTTATCACCTTGGGGCGTGGCGCAGGCTCCGTAACTGGCTCGGGCTGAGACGGCTCCTCCTGGGGTTCGGAAGGTTCAGCAGATTCCACTGGTTCTTCCCACTCGGGAACTGGTTCCGGCTGGAAATCTTCAAACGCGTCGCGCGGCTCCTGCGTAATTTCCGGCTCAGCGGCGGGTGCGTCGAAATCAGAACCGAACTCGGTTCCGCCGAACGAAACGAACTTCGGCTCTTCATAGCGCTCCGACGTACCCTGCGGCTCTGCGGCTCTTACGATGTGGTGGATCTCCGGCTCCGCGCTGCGCGGAGGTTCTGCAAACGGTGTGAAGCCCTGCTCCCTTGACTGCCTCGGTGCGCTCTGTGTATACCCGGGAACATTCGGAGCGCTCGGAACGTTCGGAACGCTCTGAACATTCTCATTATGCTGCTGATAAGCCCACTGCGGTGCCTCGGCACGAGCAGGCTCCCTGGTTTCCGGCGCAAACGCCGGCTCCTGAGCGCCCGTCAGATACTCCGGAACAAACGCGGGCTGGGACTGGTAGTCCCTGGGCTCCCCGGCGCGGATTATATGCGACACCGGCGGCTTCCCCTGGCGCTGCCTTTCAACGCTTGGCGAGGTGAAAAATCCCTCGCGGCGGGGCTGCGGTCTCGGGATCTCCACCGGCTCGGGCTGCGGCTCCTCGGGCTTGCGCTCCAAGTCGCTGCGGCTGATGCGCTCCGGCACGAACGGCTTGACTACGCGTCCCTGCGAGCGCTCCGGCTCCCTCTTCGGCACCTCGGACACCGGATTGCTCCGTGTAATGTCCATTGTGCGGGAGTAATTTACGAACGCAGTCAGATCCTCCGGCGGTATCTCGCCGTTGTTGACCTTCCCCTTCATCGCTTCAAGGTACTGCTTCCAGCTTTCGTACTCCTTCAGGCTCATCGAGCCGGAGGCGACGCGGCCGTACATTTCGTCGGTTATCTCGCTACACAGCTTCTCCGCTTCGGGAGTTACCAGGCTGCGCGGGTACTCCATTTCGTACAGCTCCAGGCAGGTTTTGCCGTTCGGCACGGGAAGCGAGCAGTATTCCTCAGTGTGCTCCCCGTCGCGCACGAAGTACCTTCCGCAGCGCTTGCACCTCGTGAGCCAGCCGCCGCTTTCGATGAGCGCGTCTATCTCAAGGTCGACCACCGCTTTCAGACCGCATGGCATGTACACCCTCATCGGCGTATGCTCCATCGCTGAGCGCGACATATTGTAGCTGGAAAGTTCCTGCGCCAGACCCGCCTTCATGTGCGAAAACGCGTCCATCGCTATCTGGTCGGACAGGCACTCATACGAGCCGATGTCCGAGTAATCGTCGTTGTAGTCGAAATCGGGAAGCAGGTTTTTGATTATGTCCTTGGAAATATTAGGATACATAAAAGGCGCAGAAGGAACCCTGCCGGTGGAAAATACCTGAGTTACGCCCAGGTCCTCGAGGCGGCAGCCAAGCTCCCGCGCCGTGACGCTGAACATAAGGTCAAAATAGTTCCTCCGGGCGTTTGCCTCTTCTACGCCGGAAATCTCGCGTGAAAACAGGAAATAAACCTTGCTCTTTGCGTAATCCTGCACTCTGACAAGGTTCAGCCATTCATTGATACCTTTGTTGTAGCGGTACTCGCAGAGCCTTACGAAAACCGCCTTTTCAAACGTGGTCTTGCAGTCTATGAATCGGTTCCACAGCGCGGCGGTGCCGATGTTGTCCCTGCGGCATACATAGTCTATCCAGCAGTCCAGCACGATCTTATCGTACACCGTGCGGAGATTATGCTCTATCCAGACGTGCATGTTTTTCAGGGAGTTGCGGAGATCCGTTGCTCGGTCCGCGTCGAGCGTGCCTGAGCGGAGCGCTTCGTCGCAGACTGCGATGGCGTTTTCGGCAAAATACGACAGGTCGTAATCGCAGAACGTCAGCAGCGAATAGGGATAGCGAAGCTGAAATATCTCGTTGCTGTTCTTCCCTGCTAAATTGAGAACTCTTTCCAATTCAAGGCTCCTTTGTCATTCTGCGGTCTGCGCTTCTGCGGAGCTTCCCTGGGAGGAAGCGTCCTCTGTTCCATAGTAAAGCGTTATCGGCACGGAGCTTTCCTCAAGCTCCTCGGTCGCGGAGATCTCCGCCACGAGGTAGGGGTTTTCCTTTAATGTGCCCTCGACGCTGAGCATTTCAACTTTCTTTCCGTCTACTGTTTTAGTCACCCAGGACACAGGTGAATCGGACTTGCTGGTGTACTTCGCGGTGACTACCCAGCCGCTTCCGAGCACACGCTTCGCGCTGCCGAATGGTATCTTCTTGTCCTTGGAGATATCCTCGACGTAGTAGCTGGCGGTGCGGCGCTCTCCGGTGGGCTTGTCGACATAGCGCACGATACGGTACTGACCGTCGGCGGAAAGCACCTCATAGTTACGGTCGCGCAGGTCGAGGTCTACTCCGGCAAGGGTTATCTTGCCCATGAGGAGCGTGATGGTGATGTAAGCCGCCGCGCCGATCACGTACATCAGGAGGTACATCGTACCCAGTACGGTCTTGAGCGTCTCGTTGGCGGTGCAGATGAAGAACATCGCGACCAGGACCACCAGCGGCGGAAGTATCATATACCAGTTTCCGAACGCAAGCAGGAACGTAGCGAACACCACCGGCGGAAGTATCATGACATTTACCTGCGTGATGACCTGACGGCGGGTATATATGAGCAGAGCCAGGGCGGCGATATTCACAAACACGTACACCACGAAAAGCGATGTGGGGTTCTCATACTCGAGAAAAAACGCGCCGTTGAGCCACGCTATCCAGATAAGAAGCCCGGTATACCCCCAGCAGAGCAGAGCTACGCCCCGCTTGAGCCAGACATTCTTGAAAAGCGCGACCAAAGTATCCATGAAACTGCGGTTTTTTGCTGCCTTTGAGTTCATATATTCCCTCCTGCTTCAGAAGCCTATCAATAGAACTTCTTCTTTCTGTAGATCATGTAACCGATGATAGCACCAACGACTATTACAACTGCAACACCCACGATGATAACAATGAGCATTACCGGGGATTCAGGCTCAGCGTAGAGCTGACCGTAATTTATCGCGGAAGAGGTCGCCTCGGTCGCTGCAGTGCGGATAGTTGTCGCGGCAGTCTCGGCGGGAGTGCTGCTGGTGCCGGAAGGCTCCGTTGGCTCGGTGACTGCGGCTTCCTCGGTCTGCTCCTTTGTGCCTGCCTGCTCAGTCGCAGGTGTCTCAGCGGCAGCGCCCTCGGTTTCGAGGGTGTTCGCAGGCTCTGCGGTCGCAGCGTCGGGAGCTGAAGTCTCTTCGGGTGTCGTGGACGTCTCCTCGGGAGCTGAAGTTTCCTCGGGCTTGGTCGTCGTGGTGGTCTGCGTGGTGTTTTCGGTGGTAGTCTGAGCGGACTTGTCGTCAATAATGCGGAAGTTTCTCACGGAAACCGTGATCTCGCCCTGTGAAGGCGAACCCCAGTTGGTCCTTACCTGGAACAGCAGGTAAGCGGGCTGCCCCTTCGCGAATTCCTCGTGGAAGTGGGAAGCCTTCTCAGTTACAGTCACCCACTCGCCGGACTTCAGCGGTGTGTAGTCGGACGGGTTCACCCAGCCCCATTTGTTGTTGAATCCGGGAATACATGCGATAACGTCCTTTCCGGCGGTCTCGAGCTTTACGTCAACGGAAACTCTCGCGTCGTCGGACTCCCAGAATTCCTGGTCAAGGTACTCGTTGAACAGCTTGAAGCGCAGGGAAACATACTTTTCCTCGGTGCTGTCGCCGAGGGTCGCAGTGAATCTGCCCTCCGTGCCGTAGATCTCGTAGTCTGTCGCCTTTATCTCGTCGAGAAGGTCAGTGTTGTTAAGGTCGTATATGTAATCAGCCGAGGCCGTTACCGATACGACTGTCATGACTGCTGCGGCGATAATACACCCAACAGCTTTTCTGAATTTTCTAAACATCTTTTGTCCTCCAATATATCTCTATACGCGCGGCAATATATACTGCCACATATAACTATTGTATAACAAATCCCGGAAAAATGCAAGGGATTTCAGCAACTTTATAATGTTTCACAAATTTATGCACACTTATCCCGACTTTGTTGTTCCAACTGTAAAACAAACGGAAACCCACGCCTTACCGACGTGGATTTCCGGAATGTTCGATTTTGTTCTGTGCATTATGACCGCCGAAGCATTCGTGACTTCGATCAGTTATTATTGTTGTTGAGCAGGTTGATGAGCTTGTCGATGTCTGCGTCGGTGCCGTCGTAAACGGGCTTATGCATTGTGGCACCGAACACTGCGTCAGAAGAAGCCGCCGGCTGAGATGCCGGAGCGGGCTGAGCCTCAGCCTCGCCGTGCTCATCGTCGAGGAAGTCCGTAGCGATAACGATGATGGAAACCTCGTCCTCGGCAAGGTTGTCGTCGAACTGCATACCCATCTTGATCTCCGCGTCGGGAGCCGCGTTCTTGGTTATCTCGGTGGCGATGATGTCTACCTCGTCTGCGGAGGTCGTCATCGGAATGCCAATGCTGATAAGCAGTCTGCGCGCGCCGCTGATGGAAGTCTCAAGCAGCGGGCTGTGAAGCACCTGGTCGAGCGCGTCGGCGTTCTTGTTGTCGCCCTTGCCCTGACCTATCGCCATGTGAGCGATTCCGGAATCCTTCAGCGCCATGGTAACGTCCGCGAAATCAAGGCTGATGAAGCCTACGCCCTTTACGAGGTCGGAAATGCTCTTTACCGCCTTGTAAAGCACGTTATCTACCGCCTTGAACGCGTCAGCCATGCTGAGCTTTGCGTTGGATATCTCCTTGACTCTCTCATTAGGGATAACGATGAGGGAGTCAACGTACTTTCTCATCTCTGCAATGCCCTTGAGAGCCTGGTTCATCTTAGCCTGACCTTCAAACGCAAACGGCTTGGTGACAACGCCGACAGTCAGCTTGCCCATTTCCTTCGCGATGGAAGCAACTACAGGAGCCGCGCCCGTACCGGTGCCGCCGCCCATTCCGGCAGCGATAAACACCATGGACTCGCTCTCCATTACGTTCTTGAGATCGTCGCGGTTCTCCTCCGCAGAATCCTGACCTACAGAAGGGTTATTGCCAGCGCCCTGACCTCTGGTGCGCTTCTTGCCGATCTGAATACGGCGCATTCTGCTTCCGTCTTTGGAGCGGAGCGCCTTGACATCAGTGTTGGCAACAACGTAGTCAATTCCGGTCATATCCCCCTCGACCATGTGGCTGACTGCGTTTCCGCCGCCGCCGCCGACGCCGATGACCATTATTTTGGTCTGGTCCTCGAAATCGTCGTCCATCACGAACTCATCATCGTGTGTATCTATTTCAAATGCCATGTCTTTTTCCCTCCAAATTTTTAGACGCATGATACGCAAATATAATACTACTTAATATTATAACAGATACAACAAATAATTGCAACTGTTTTTTAAAAAATATTTTGACAAATTATTCACCCGCCGGGTATTTTTCCGGCAGAATCACTCCGCCGGTTCGGAGGTGCCCGCCGCTTCCGCAGTGGATTCTCCTGTGGATTCCGCAGTGCCGTTCAGCGACGGGAGCGCCGCCGATACTATCTTATCCTTTGCGGATGGCTTGTTCGGGTTCTTCAGGTTTATCGTGACGTTCGCCTGCTCATACTGGAGGACCTCCGCTCCGACCGCGAACTTGCTGTCGATATCCGCGATACCGCCGAGCTGGAGCGTTATATTATCGCCGCAGTCGACGCTGATGTCAAATCTGTCGGTGAGATTCACACGGGTTATTCCGGTTATCCCGCAGTGCTCCGCCTTTTCGAGGATCTGAAGCGGGAGCTGCGTCTTTCCATTCTCGCTGGAAGTCAGGGTCGCTCCCGGAGTAAGCTCCACCGCGTCGTAGCCGACGATCGTCGGAAGCCCGCTTTCCGAGCCGAGCTCCACTATTCTGCCCATTCGGGAAACCGCCGCGGTAACTCCGTCCTGGCTCACCAGGAACCACTTTTCCGCCTCCTTGACGGTAATTTTTATCTTCGTCGGGAATACCTTGCTGACATCTACCATATCTATATAAGTAAGGGCGGCTGAGATACGCTTCTCAGCGTCGCCGGAGTCGATGTGCAGCAGGTTCTGCCCGGTCTCAAGCCCCGACGGAGCTATTATCTGCTCCGCAGTGTAGCGGGAGTTTCCCTCTACCTCGATGGAGGTGCAGTTGAACAGCACCGTATTCGACAGCACCGCCAGAACGATGATGATGATTATTGCCGCCAGGATATAGTACATTATGTAGTTCCCGCCGCGGCTTCCGCGCCGCCTGCCCTTTACGCTGCGGTGAACTGTCGCCTGGTTTATCGCGCGGTCGGTGCGCCTGCGCTGCGCCCTGTCAGGCTGCGGAGCCGGTCTGCGGGCGGCGCTTCGCGGCGGAGCTCCCTGCGGACGGGCGGTGCGTTCCTGTGCTGATCTGTTCTGGGGGCGCTGAGTGCGTGTGCTCTGCGCCTTTTTCGCGCTCTGAGCGGGTCGCTTCCGCTGAGCGCTTCCACCCCGCGCCGCTGGTTTTTTACTGCCCATGCTTTTACTCCTCCGTTAATTTCTGCTTTGCTGCCCTACCCGGGAAATATCCGCGCCGACTGAACGCAGCGCCTTTTCAATGCTTTCGTAGCCCCGGTCGATGTACCCCACGCCGGTTATCTCGCTGGTTCCCTCAGCCGCCAGAGCCGCCGTGACCAGCGCCGCGCCTCCGCGCAGCTCCCCCGCGCAGAGCTTCGCGCCGGAAAGCTGCTCAACGCCCTGCACGACCGCGACCCTGCCCTCGACCTTTATCGACGCCCCGAGCCGTATAAGCTCCGGAATGTGCCGGTAGCGGTTCTCAAATATCGTCTCCACGAACACGGCGGTGCCCTCCGCCGCGGAGCACACCGCCGTGAACAGCGCCTGAATATCCGTCGGGAATCCGGGATAGGGCATCGTGCGTATGGTCGGCGGAGCGTTCAGCCGCCTGGGACAGTTGACGTACAGCTTCCCGCCGCCGTAGGGGTAGATACGGCACCCCATGCTCTCCAGCACCGGGAGGAATCCCGTCATGTGCGACGGCTCGCACCGCGTAAGTATCAGCTCGCCCCGGGTCATCGCCGCCGCGCAGAGGTACGTCCCCGCAACTATGCGGTCGGGGATCACCGTGTGCTCTGCAGGGGAAAGGCGGGATACGCCCTCGACGCAGATGGTGCTGCCGCCGGCGCCGGTTATTTTCGCGCCGCATTTCACCAGGAACTCCGCCAGGTCGATTATCTCAGGCTCCCGGGCGGCGTTGTGTATCTCGGTGCGGCCGGACGCTGTAACCGCCGCGAGCATTATGTTCTCCGTAGCTCCCACCGACGGGAACGAAAGCGTTACGCTCCCGCCGCGGATACCTCCAGCCGCCGTGCACTCCAGCCAGCCGTGCTCCTCGCTTATCGTGACGCCCATGTCCCGGAGCGCGGCGAGGTGCAGGTCGATAGGTCTTGCGCCAAGCTCGCAGCCACCCGGGAAAGTCAGCTTACAGCGGCGCGTCCTCCCGAGGACCGCCCCCAGGAACACTATGGACGACCGCATTTCCCGCATCAAATTGTCTGGTATCTCATTGCCGCAGACGTTGGAGGCGTCCACGCACACCGTGTCGCCGCTGCGGGTACACCTGCACCCAAGGCAGGAAAGTATCCTGCACGCCGCGTCCACGTCGGTAAGCTCCGGGCAGTTATGCAGAACGCATTCGCCGTGCGCCAGCACACACGCCGCAAGCAGCGGGAGCGCGCTGTTCTTTGCTCCGTGCACCCTGAGTTCGCCCTCCAGCCGCCGCCCGCCGTTAACGACGAGCTTCTGGCAGTTTGCCATATGATCATCTCCTCCTGCATTACTGTGTTTCCATAGTATGCGGGAGGTGTTATTTTGTGATTAGTTCTCGAACTTTTCCTTGCCGAGCAGGTCGATTATCTCGCCCAGGATACGGTCTGCGGCGTCGTTCTTTGCGCTGCGGCGGGAGTTCTCCTCCATGAGCGCCAGCCTGCCGCGGTCGTTGTAAAGCGCGGAGACCTCCTCCACCAGCCTAGCCTTGGTGAGATCCTTGTCCTCAATAAGTATCGCGGCGTGCGCGTTGCTGAGCGTCAGCGCGTTGTAGTACTGGTGATTCTCAGCCGCGTTCGGGTATGGTACCAGTACCGCCGGCCTGCCTATCGCCATCAGTTCGGTGATGGTCATTGCTCCGGCGCGGGAGATTATCAGGTCAGCCGCGCACATGCAGGTGTACATATTGTCGATGTAGTCCCGGAATATGTGCTTCGACTTGTCCTCGTGTGCTCCGCTCTGCTCCAGCGCGGAGTAGAACAGCTCCTTTCCCTTGCCGCCGTAGGAATGTATGTGATTTATGCCGCCGGTCTTTTCCTCCCAGGCGATGAGCTCCGCGACCGCCTCGGTTATGCGGTTAGCTCCGAGGCTTCCACCAAACGAGAGTATCGTGAACTGATCCGGCAGACCCAGCCGCTTCCTGGCGGCGGAGCGCTCCTCTATCTTGATGTTGGAGCGCAGCGGGTTTCCTGTGACTACACAGTGTTCCGTGCTGCTGAGGTACTTCTCGGCGTCGGCAGTTGCCAGCAGCACCTTGTCGGCCTTCTTCGCGAGCATTTTCGTCGCCATGCCCGGGTAGGAGTTGCTCTCGTGGGTGACGGTCTTTATCCCGAGAGCCGCCGCCTGACCAAGGACTGTTCCGGTGACGTACCCGCCGGTGCCGATAACGATATCCGGCTGGAATTCCTTGAGTATCTTCCGGACGGCGCGCTTTGCCGCGAAGAAGTACAGATACGCCGCCTTCGCGTTGCGCCCGATGTTCTGTATCGAGATATGGCGCTGGAATCCCGCCATTTCCACCGGCATGAAGTTGTAGCCCGCTTTGGTCACGAGGCGGGCTTCCATGCCCTGCGGAGTTCCGATGAACATTATCTCCGCGTCGGGAAATACGCTCTTGAGCTTATCGGCGATGGCAAGCGCCGGGTTGATATGTCCGGCGGTGCCGCCGGCTGCGAATATAGCCTTCATTTCAGTTCCCCCATTAATTCAGATTTGCACGTCTTGATATCGAAAGAAGCACGCCTATCTCGCACAAGAGCACGAACAGCGCCGTACCGCCGTAGCTGAAGAACGGCAGCGATATACCCGTATTCGGGAGCGCGCACACGTTAACGCCGATGTTGAACAGAGCCTGCGCTCCGACCTGAAGCGAGATACCGGTAGCGAGCATAAGCCCGAAGCGGTCCTGAGACTTCCTGCCGATGTAGAATCCGCGGAGCAGGAAGATGATGAACAGCAGAATGATGAGCGCTCCGCCGATAAAGCCGAACTCCTCGCAGCAGATGGCGTAAACGAAGTCGTTCTGCGCCTCCGGGAGGTAGTAGTACTTCTGCGTGGAGTGGTCGAAACCCTTGCCCCACAGTCCGCCGGAGCCTATCGCCAGTATCGCCTGGTAGGTCTGGTAGGTCGTGTCGGAGGGGTCGGCGAGCGGGTCCATGGTAAGGCGCTCCCAGAAGTAGCTGTATCCGGACACCTGCATGAGCAGGAGTATACACGGAATTCCTATCGCGGCGCAGGTCAGCACCTGCCGGAGATTCGCGCCGCCGACCAGTATCATCACGATGAAGATAACTCCCATGATGATAACGCATGAAAGATGCGGCTGCATCATCAGCAGCACGACTATCACGCCGAGCACCAGACCGGGTTTCAGCAGTCCGGTGACGAAATGCCGCATTTTCTGATAGTTCTTCGAAACGTACCAGGCGAGCCAGATTATCAGTCCGAATTTAAGCACGTCCGAGGGCTGGAATGAGCCTCCCGGGATAGGAAGCCAGCGCTTCGGGCCGTCTGCGATGTTCCTTATTCCGAACGGGATTACAAGGGCTGTAAGTCCGAGCGACACTGCCAGTGCCACATGCGAGAGCGTGATCGTGCGTACCTTTCCGAACAGCTTCGGGTGCCACTCGCGGACAAATATGCGGTAATCCACCAGGCTCAGGAAGAACATCGCAATCAGTCCGGCGCCCGCGAAAAAGAGCTGCCTCGTGGCGTACTGATAGGAGTCGCCGCCGTTGTCGCGGTAGGAAAGCGCGTGGCTGGCGGAGAACATCATCGTGATACCCAGAACCAGCAGCACCAGCGTGATGACCAGCATTGGCATGTCTACCGCGCCTGCCGTTTTATCGTGAAAGAAGCCGATCTTTTTCTTTTCCGGCGGACGCTCCCTTCGCTTTCCGCGCTCGCGCGGCATGCCGGGATTCTCCCGGACTGCCCCGGTGTTATGACCTACTGCCATCGTGACCTCCTGTCATCTTGCAAACATGTTCATCGCAAGCAGTACGGCGCCTGCGCCTAGTACCGCTGCGGTAAGAGAGAATACGACGTCTATCTTGAGTTCGCTCCAGCCGCTGAGTTCAAAATGATGATGGATAGGCGTCATCTTGAACAGCCGCTTGCCCTCTTTGGTGTGGTAAATCTTCTTTGTTATCTTGAACACAGTCACCTGGATAACCACCGAAAGCGCCTCGCAGATGTAGACCAGCGCCGCCATCAGCATGAGGAACTCCGCGCCGCAGCCCACGCCCAGCGCGCACACAACGCCGCCCAGGAACATCGAGCCGGTATCGCCCATGAACACCTTAGCCGGCGGAAAATTCCACATCAGGAAGCCTATGCAGCCTCCGGAGGTCAGCAGCGCGAGAAGCGTCTCACAGTACATTCCGAGGATACCGGAAATGCAGGCGAACGCCGCCATGTAAACCACGGTAACGCAGGAGCACAGCCCGTCGATGCCGTCGGTGAGGTTCACTGCGTTGACGAGGTAGAGGATAACAACGCCCATTATCGGGTAGTAGAGCCACCCAAGCTCCCAGGTCCAGCCCCAGGGGAACAGTATCGCTGTGCGGGTCATTCCGCTGAGGTAGAGCGTCGCGAAATATGCCGCGATTATAAGCACCTGAATGACGATCTTCTGCATTACGGTGAGACCCTCGTTGTGCTTCTTCTTGACCTTGATGAAGTCGTCGAGGAATCCCATAAAGCCGAACATCACAGCCATTATCAGCCCGGAGACCGCGCGCACAAGCTCCTGCCTGTCCTCGCCGGCGAAATTCTTCCCGCCGAGCGGGCCGAACAGTATCACCGCGCAGGCGAAGCACACGCTCACAGCGATGATGAACATGATACCGCCCATCGTGGGAGTTCCCTGCTTCTTTGCCTTGTGCCACTTGGGACCTATATCAAGTATCGTCTGACCGTATTTCAGCTTGTGCAGGAACGGAATGAACCACACCCCCGCCAGCCAAGTCAGCCCGAACGCCAGAACCGCAGCGATAACGCTGATCCAGATAACCATAACTCTTCCCCTTTGTTTTTATTTCACCTTTTCGGCGATCTCCTCCATGCGCATGCCGCGGCTTCCTTTGAACAGCGCGATGTCACCCGGACGCAGCCAGCTCAGCAGCTCCGCCGTGAGCGCCGCCTTATCCGTGGAATGATGTACCTCAAAGCCGGAGCGTTCCAGCGCCTCGCGGCAGTTCGCCATCTCCGCGCCGTAAAGGAACGCGCAGTCGGCATTTTTCGTGATGTATTCAGCCACCCCGGCGTGGAGCTGCGCGGACATCTCGCCAAGCTCCAGCATATCGCCGAGCACAGCGCACTTCCTGCCGGAGCACTCCATGCCGCCCAGCACGGAAAGCGAGCTTTCCATCGAGGTCGGGCTTGCGTTGTAGCAGTCCAGTATCACGGTGATATCGCCGCGCTTTTCGATCCGCTGGCGCATTCCGGAAGCCTCGTAGCGCAGGAACGCCGGAATTATCTCCTCAGCCGTCATGCCCGCCTCTATCCCCGCAGCGAACGCCGCGAGCGCGTTCATAACATGGTGCTCTCCGACCACCGGGAGCTTCGCGGTATACCTCTTGCCGCCGTAAACCAGCGTGAATTCCTGACCGTCTGCGGTCTGGATGATATCCTCCGCCCGGACGTCGCAGTTATCTCCCCTGCCGTACCGGACTATCTTCCTGCCCGGGATATCCACGGTTTTCAGAAACTCGTCGTCGCCGTTGAGTATCAGCGGAGCCTCCGCAGAAGCGCCGTCGAGTATCTCGAGCTTTGCCTTCAGGATATTTTCGCGTGTCTTTAAGTTTTCGATGTGGCACCAGCCGATATTCGTTATAATGCAGATGTCGGGAGCCGCCGCCTTCGAAAGCACGCTTATCTCCCCCAGACCGGACATTCCCATTTCGATGACCGCCGCACCATAGCTCTCGTTGAGCCGGAAAAGCGTACGCGGAAGCCCGATGTCGTTATTGAAGTTTCCCTCGGTCTTGAGCGTGGTGTACTTCGCGGAAAGCACCGCGTACACCATATCCTTCGTGGAGGTCTTTCCCACGCTTCCGGTCACGCCGACCAGCTTCAGCGGAAAACGTTCGCGGTGGTAGCGGGCAAGCGCAAGCTGAGCCGCGCGGCTGTCCTCCACCAGTATCACCGGAATGGAATACCCGTCCGCGCCGGAGCTCCGGTCGGATATCGCCGCAGCCGCGCCCTTTTCAGCCGCCGCGCCGACGTAGTCGTTGCCGTCGAAGCTCTCGCCCCTTATCGCAACAAAGAGCATTCCCGGAGCTATCGTGCGGGTGTCCGTGGAAACTCCCGTAACCGTAACGCTGCCGCCGAGGAGCTTTCCCCCGGTGACCTCTGCAATTTCAACTGTTGTAAACATTTCGCACCGCCTTATATTATTCCGCGGCTTTTCAGCCAGTCCAGAACTATTTCACGCTCGTTGAACGGGACGTTCTCGTCCCCTATCGCCTGGTAATCCTCGTGCCCCTTGCCACAGAGCGCTATAAGCTCCCCGGGCTGAGCCGTTTCAAGCGCGCGGTATATCGCAGCCTTACGGTCGACGAACTCCTCGCACTCCTTGTCCGCGGGGACTCCTCGGCGCACGTCGTCGATGGTCTGCTGCTGGGGTTCGTGACGCGGGTTGTCCGTGGTTATTATGAGCCTGTCGGCGTACTTCGCCGCTATCCTTCCCATTTCGGGACGCTTACTGGAGTCGCGCTCTCCCGCCGCACCGAATACCGCAGTGAGCCGCTTCGTCAGCGGTCGGAGGGTAGACAGCAGCTTCTCCAGACCGTCCCCGGTATGGGCGTAGTCCCGGATAACCGTGAACTTCCCCTGGTAAATCGTCTCAAGCCGCCCAGACACTCCCGGTGACTTCTCCAGCGCCGCCAGCACGTCCTCCATCGGGAAGCCCATCATGCGGCACATCACCGCCGCCTGCACCGCGTTGCTGACGTTGTAAAGCCCGGTCAGCGGTATCTTCGCAACCCAGCTTTTCTGCTTCTCCGGGCAGGTCAGCAGGAATTCCGCGCCGTGCGGGTGCAGTCTGATGAACTCCGCGAAGTAATCGGCTCCGGACGTATTCACGCTCGTTGTCACCGCCTGTATCCCGCTCATGCGGCAGTAATCTGCGGTGCGCCTTCCGTACTCGTCGTCGATATTGATCACCATGGTCCTCGACATATCCGCGAGCATTCGCTTTGCGAGGTAGTACTCCTCCATCGTGCCGTGGTAGTCGAGGTGATCCTGCGTTAAATTCGTGAACGCCCCCACCGCAAAGCTCTCAGCGGCGAAGCGGTGCTGCGCCAGCGCCATGGAGCTTGCCTCCAGGAAGCAGTACTCCGTGCCGATATCCGCCATCTCGCGGAACAGCTGGTACAGCTTCCGCGGCTCCGGAGTGGTGGGTGGGCCGTCGTGGGAGTACTGAAGTCCCTTTCCGGTGTCGCAGCCAACCGTGCCGATAACTCCGGTCTGATGACCCAGCGCCCTTGTTATCTGAGCGCATAGGTTCACCGTGGTGGTCTTGCCGTTGGTGCCGGTGACCGCGCCCAGGCAGAGCTTCTGAGTGGGTCTGCCGTAGAACGCCGAGAGCAGCTCCGGATATAATCTGCGGCTCTCATTCACGCATATCTCCGCCGGAAGCCCCAGCGGGCGCTCCGTCACGACGGCGCACGCGCCCTTTTCGAGCATTGCCGCCGCCACGCTGTGGCCGTCGAAGCTCCTGCCCTTTACGCACACGAACAGGAACCCCGGCTCCACCTCGCGGTTGTCGGAGGTCACGCCTGATACGACGCGCTCCGTTAATTCCTGCGGTATATCCGTGATACCGCTGAAAAGCTGTCCTAAAGTCATGACCTCGCCTCCGTCAGTCTGAATATCCGTTGACCTGGAACGTTACTTCCACGACATTTCCCTTGTAGCCGTCGGTACCGCCCACAGGGTACTGCGCGGAAGCCACAGCGTTGGCGTTCTCCGCAGCTCCGCCGGATATCTTGATGTTGAATCCCGCGTTGGTTATCGCCTCGTTCGCCTGGGAGACCGTCATGTCGGTAACGTCCGGAATGACCGCGGATTCCAGGTCGTATTCATTGCCGAGGTACAGCACCACAGTCGAGCCCTTCGGGATACTGCTTCCCGAAGCGGGTATCTGCGTGGAAACGGTGGCGCCGCTTGCCGGGTCGCCGACATAGCGCACCTCGAAGCCATCCGCATTGAGCTTTGCCTCCGCACGCTGAGCCTCCATGCCCATTACGTACGGCACCGCAGCGTCCATCTTGGCAAGCTCCTCCGCAGTGTAGGTCGGGTAAATTCCAAGGTGGGGCAGACCCTCCTTGAACACCGCCGAAACTACCGGGGCAGCGACCGCGCTTCCGTAGTACTGCGTGCCGGTCGGGGTGTCCGCCATTACCAGCATTACTATCTGAGGGTCGTCAGCCGGGGCGAATGCCGCGAAGGACGGAACATATGTCATATGATCCACGCCGGTCTCGGCCTTGAGCTTGTTGTATTCGTCGATTTTCTCAGTTGTACCGGACTTGCCGCCTATACGGTAGCCGTTTATGTACGCGTTGCTGCCGCCGTTCTCGTTAACTACAGTCTCAAGTATCTGGCGCATCTGCACGGAGGTTTCCTCGGAGATGACCTGGCGCTTTATGCGGGTCTCGGTGGTCTTTACAACATTTCCGTCGGAATCGAGCATTTTGTCCACTACGTACGGAGTTACCAGGTAGCCGCCGTTGACGATGGCGCACAGCGCGGTGGTCATCTGGAGCGGAGTTACCTTGTTGGTCTGACCGAAGCTTGAGGAAGCAAGCTCGACAAGACCCATATTCTCCCTTGAAACATAAAGGCTTCCGGATTCGCCCGGGAGGTCGATGCCGGTGGGTTCGGTAAAGCCGAACGCCTCGAAGTAATCGCAGAATTTATCCTTTCCAAGAAGCTGACCTATCTGGATAAAGCTAGGGTTGCAGGACTTTGTTACCGCCTGCTGGAGCGTGAGCGTACCGTGGCCGTAGCTCGACCAGCACTTGATCTTGGTTCCCGCGACCATCTCGTAAGCCGCGCAGTGGAACGTGGAATTCAGCGAAACGACCTCCTCCTCAAGGGCGCTGGCGCATGTAACGGTCTTGAAAACAGAACCGGGGTAGTACAGCTCGGTTATAGCCTTGTTCTTCCACTGCTGCTCACGGAGAGACGCCTCCTTGGCGTCAAGCTCCTCCTCGGTGGCGCCGGATTCCTTCATCTCGGCGAGGGTCTGGAGGTCGAAGCTGGATTTCAGCTCGGACGGGTTGTTCAGGTCGAAGCTGGGAGCGGTCGCCATCGCGAGGACGGCTCCGGTATTGCAGTTCATTATGATACCGCAGGCGCGGTTTATTACCTGGTGCTGAGAAACGCACAGCTCCAGGTTCTTTTCAAGGTAGTGCTGGAGCACCTCGTCCAGCGTGAGCACCAGGCTGTAGCCGTCCACGGCTGAGTAGTACGCGTCGCTGGAATTCTGGAGCTTCCTGCCGTCGGCGGCTACCGCGTAGACCGCCTTGCCGTCAGTGCCGCTGAGGTAGTCGTCGTAGTACGCCTCAAGACCGTAAACGCCGTCGCCGTCAAAGTTCGTGAATCCGATTATGTTCGACGCCAGCGAATCGTTGGGGTAGTATCTCTTGGAGGTCGGCCAGAGGTAGATATCGTCGGAGTTCAGACCATTCTCGTTCATGAACGCGGTTATCTCGTTCGCCTCGGGCTTCTCGACCTTGCGCTTCACCATGTAGTACTGCTTGGTGGTATCGGCGCACGCGGTCTTGATTTTGGAATAGTCAACGCCCAGCAGCTCGGATAGCTTTTGTGATATCAGCTCGGCGCGGTCAACATACGGCTCGGGAGTTTCGCCTTTTTCAATGAGCGCCTTCGCCTTGATGTCGTACTGCTCCTTGGCTTTCGTGTTGGAAAGATCGATGTTGTGCGGGGAGATGGTGACGTCCCACACGGTGGAGCTCTGCGCGAGGGTGGTTCCGTTGGCGTCGTAGATGGAGCCGCGGTTCGCCTTTATGACCACCGATGAAAGCTGCTGGTCGGTTGCCATCATGCGCCACTTGTCGCCGTCCAGGATAGAGTAGCTCAGCAGCTTGTAGCCCACCCAGAACGAAAAAATGATTATCAGCACCAGAAAGATTATCTGCTTCTGGCTGGAGCCAAGTATACGCGGCTTCTCAGCGCTTTTCAGCTCCATCTCGTAGATAGCGCTGCCGATTTTTTTTGCTGCATTTTTGATTTTCATGAAGCTGTTGACCTCCAGTCAGAAAAGTACGTGCCAATAAAACAAAAAGCAAAGCCGGGCTGCGTGGCTGTGCAGTCCCGCCGCACAGCGCATAACAAGCCGACCTTGCCGTTAAAGTCCGTTGCCGGCAGAGTATAGAGAACGGACAGCGTGTCCCGATGTCCTGTCACCTCTATATTATGCCTTCAGAAACCAATGTATTCCAGAAGATCACCGAACCAGTCGGCAACGGCGCTGAAAATGCTTCCGTTGTTCTCCGGAGTGACCTCGATAAGGTTTTCCGTGTTCACATCAAGGTAGTTGATCTGTGAGTTAGTGACCTTTGCCATGCCAAGCTCGTTTGCGGCGTATTCCTCGATATAGCTGATGTTCGCCTTGCTGTCAAGCCTGCTCTGGAGCAGCGAATTCTCCTCCTGCGCCTCTGCAAGCAGAGCCCTCTGATCCTCGACCTTTCTCGCGATATCGTCTACCTTCGTGAACTGGACGTTCACCGCCCACAAAGCTCCCAGCGCCACCGCGGTCACGGCAAAGAGCTTGAGCTTCGAACCGCTGCGCGAAACCGAATGCATATTCATTTTGATCTGCCTTGCCCTGCGTTCTCTTTCCCTTTCCTGCTCACGCTCCTGTTCGCGGCGCGCCGCATTGTCGTACATGGAAAGGTCGTATGCGAGGTTTGATCTGTCAGTTTCGGGAAGCATAGGCTCACCCTCCTTCTTTTGCTGCGCCGGTCATGCCGGGCTGTTTTGCGTTTCTGTTATCCGTCAGTCCTCAAGAGGGCTTCTGCGGATCTTCTCTATAATTCTGAGCTTTGCGCTTCTGCTGCGCGGATTTCTTTCCAGCTCCTCCGGCGAAGCTGTTATCGGCTTCTTGTCCACAAGTCTGCCCATCGGCTTCCTTCCGCATACGCACACCGGGAACTCCGGCGGGCATGTGCAGCCCGTGCAGAACTCCTTGAAGCGGTTCTTAACGATCCTGTCCTCAAGGGAATGAAATGTGATAACGGACATTCTCCCGCCGACCTTCAGCACGTCGAAACCGTCTGTCAGCGCCGTTTCAAGCACGTCCAGCTCATGGTTGACCTCTATTCTTATCGCCTGGAAGCTCTTGCGGCAGGGGTTCTTTTCCCTGCGGTACGCCGCCGGAACGCTTGATTTGATTATCTCAGCAAGCTGCCCGGTGGTCTCGATCGGGGCGGTGAGCCGGGCGTTTACTATGCCTCTTGCTATCCGGTTCCCGAATTTTTCTTCGCCGTAGTCAAACAGAATCTTGGCGAGTTCCCCCTCGTCGTATTCGTTCACCACGTCGCGGGCGGAAAGACCCTCCCCGCTCATGCGCATATCAAGCGGTGCGTCGTTGTGGAACGAGAACCCCCGCTCCGCAGTATCGAGCTGATGAGAGGACACGCCCAGATCAGCAATTATGCCGTCCAGTTCTTTTATCCCGAGGTCAGCCAGCACCGACTTCATTTCGCAGAAATTGCTCCGGACAAGCGTAACAGGAAGTCCCTTCAGCCGCTCCCCAGCAGCTTCCAGCGCCTCCTTGTCCTGGTCGAAGCATATTAGACGGCCGCCGTCCAGCCGCTTTGCAAGCTCAAGGCTGTGACCGCCGCCCCCGGTAGTGAGATCCGCGTAAACGCCATTCGGGTCCGTGAACGCGCCGTCCACCGTTTCTTTCAGCAGCACTGAAACATGTGAAAACTCCATTAAATACCGATCTCCTCAGCAAGCGCGGCGATATCCTCGGCGGATACGCTCTCTGTATAAGCTATGTAAGCCGCCTTGTCCCAGATCTCCGCGTGGTCGTCCATTCCGACGACTACCACCTCGGAGGTGAGTCCCGCGTAAGCTCTCAGCGCCGGCGCAATGGCGATTCTGCCCTGCTTGTCCGGCTCGACCTCGCATGCTCCGCCGAACAAAAAGCGCTCCAGCGGGAGCCTTACCTTTGTCGGCTTTCCCCTCAGGCTCTCCCTGAGGTCGTTCCAGCTCTGCTCTGTGTGTACCGTCAGACAGCTCTCACCTATAGTCTTGGAAATATAGAAATGTTCTCCCAGCTCCTCGCGGAGCTTCGCCGGAAAGTTCATGCGCCCTTTTGAGTCTATGGTGTGCTCGAACTCGCCGTACATTCCTGTTCCCCCTTTCCAAAGCTGTAGTCCCCTGTGAAAGTGTCCTGCCGCCTTCCTCAGACGGCTTTTCCGTAGATGAAATATATTTTCCCAGTAATAAAAAATCGGGTCGGCGAAGTTGAAATTGTGGAAAACCAGTGTATTTTTATGATATTTAACCCACTTTAGTGAAAACTTCACCCTTTTCCCCCACCAATAGTATACAACGAATTCAACATTTTTGCAAGTGTTAGCCCGAATAAATCGCCAAAAAACTGAAATAAAATTTCGTTCATATTTTTGTGCACTTTCAACAAAAAAGAGCCTTCGGAATGAAGACTCGAAAGATATTTTTCGTTGAAAAAGCACTATATATCGGAAAGATTCAACAAAGTTTCAACTATATCTTGTGAAACGGTTGAAAAAACGGCGGCAATCGGCAGAGTACTTTTTTATCCGCTTATTTCGCCGTGAATTTTCAACGATCCGGAAAACGTTGAAAACTCAGAACCACGGAAGGAACGCGCAGACCACCGCCAGAACAAGCCCAGGGAGCATATTTGCAACGCGGAATTTCTTCCCCCAAACGAGATTTACGCCTACGCAGAAGATCATCACGGACCCCACCAGCGATAGATTATCGAGCGCATGCTGAGTCATTACCGGCTCCAGCAGCTTTGAGAGGGCGGTTATCGTCCCTTGGAAAATTGCAACGGGGATCGCGGAGAAAATGCAGCCCTTACCGCCTGCCGCTGTCATGACCATAACGATGATGAGGTCGAGCACCGCCTTTGCGAACAGCGTTGAGTGATCTCCGAGGATCCCGTCCTGGATCGACCCGACGACCGCCATCGCGCCGACGCACACGGTCAGCGAAGCGTTGACGAATCCCCCGACGAAACCGCCGTCACCCTCGCTGTGGGAGACCTTTCTGAGCCATGCTCCGAAGCGCTCCATAGCGGATTCGATGTTGATGATCTCGCCGATGAGCGCTCCGAGCACAAGACTTGATATGAGCGTCATCGTGCCCCCGCTTGAGAGAGTTCCATCAGCGGCGGCGCTGAGCATTTTCTCCATTGCTCCGGCTATCCCGAGAAATATAACGCACACGCCGCACGCCATCGTGAGGGATTCCTGTATGCGCGGCTTCATGAGCTTTCCGCACAGCAAGCCGAAAAGTCCGCCCGCGACTATCGCAGCGGCGTTTACTATAGTGCCAAGTCCCGGCAATTACATCGCCCCCAAGAGAAATTCGGAATTACTGCGTCCCTCTTCGCGGGACTGTATTATGAAAGACGGGATTTGAAATCCTCGTAGCCGAATTTCTTTATCAGCTCGACTTCCCCGGATTCTTTCAGCAGGTAGATAGACGGCAGGGGCATTCCGTTGAACGTGTTGTTCTTGCACATGGAATATATCGCCATGTCGCCGAATACCAGCCGCTCGCCGCCATTCAGCGGTTCATCGAACGAGTAGTCCCCGATGACGTCTCCGGCAAGGCAGGTGTTGCCGCCGAGGCGGTAGGTATACGGCTTTTCGCCGGGCTTCCCCGCCCCGGTAATCTCCGGGCGGTAGGGCATTTCCAGTACGTCCGGCATGTGGCACGCCGCAGATGCGTCCGTTATCGCGATATTACAGCCGTTCGCGAAGGTATCAAGCACAGTCGTCAACAGCCAGCCGGCGTTCAGTGCGATGGCTTCGCCCGGCTCAAGGTAGACCTCCAGACCGTAGGTCTCGCGGATACGCTTCACGCACTCTATCAGCTTTGCCACGTTGTAGCCGGGCTTTGTGATGTGGTGTCCGCCGCCGAAGTTCAGCCACTTTATTTTATCGAACATGAAGCCGAATTTCTCCTCGACATGCGGTAGCGTACGCTCAAGAGTATCCGCGCCCTGTTCGCACATGGTGTGGAAATGCAGTCCGTCTATCCCCTCGTACAGCGCGGGGTCTTTCCGGAACTCCTCAAGCGTGCAGCCGAGCCGCGAACCGGTGAAGCAGGGATTGTAGATGTCCGTTTCTATCTCGCTGTACTCCGGATTCACGCGTATCCCCGCCTGTATGTAACGTTCGTTTGCGCGCACTCTGTCGCGGAACTTCGCCCACTGCCGCGGGGAGTTGAACACCATGTGGTCGCAGATTTTCAGCAGTTCGTCGAAGTCCTGCTCGGGGTACGCCGGGGAGAACACGTGATTCTCGCGCCCGAACGGCTTCGCCATCTCCTCGTAACCTAGCTTTGCTTCAAATATGCCACTGGCGGTCACGCCGTCGAGGTACTTTGCTATCAGCGGGTAGACCGCGAACGCCGAGAACGCTTTCTGCGCCAGCAGTATCTTACAGCCCGCCTTTTCGCGGACGTATTTCAGCAGCTCAAGATTCTTACGAAGTGCTGCTTCGTCTATGACGTAGCAGGGTGTTTCTACTTTGTATTTCCAGTCCATGGTGTTCCTTTCTTGTTTTCTGAATTATTTCTGAACGACAAACGAGAATTTAGAGATTCCCTTTATATATGCCTTTGTAAATACACCATATCTATTAACTGTACACCGCCCTCATAAATTGGGTGGTCATAATTGTCAGGAAAGAAATTCGGAACATTATGAGAACGGACAAATCCACATCTTTCATAAAATGGTATCGTCAATGGACTGTCGCCTGTTCCAACCTGCAAAACAGAATATTCATCTGCATAATTGTTGGCAAGAAAATCAATCAGTGCTTTGCCATAGCCTTTCCCCTGACACTTCGGATCAACTGCAATATTCTTGATTTCAAGTATTCCGTTACCCTCATCTGTGACAACACATTCAGCTTTTACATTATTGTCTTCAAGTACATACATAGTACTTTTTTCAAGATAGCGATCAACCATACTCTCCTGCTCATCAGCTAATAGCAATAATGATATAAATTGCTTTTTATTTTCGTTCACTTTTCGAATTTTCATGTCCATCACTCCGTCATATCCCGATTTATCGAACACTTATCATCACTGCACCCAAAAACGCAGGCAGGCAAACGCCCGCCTGCGCGCGATGATCGTTTATCAGTCAACCAGCACGGGGTTGAAATCCTCCTCCCACGGAAGTCCCCACTTGTTGAGGTTCTCCATGAAAGGATCCGGATCCATCTCCTCGACGTTGTAGACGCCGGGCTTCTTCCACTTGCCGGTAAGCACCATAGCCGCGCCTATCATTGCCGGAACTCCGGTTGTGTAGCTTATAGCCTGGGAACCTACCTCCTTGTAGCACTCCTGATGGTCGCAGATGTTGTAGAGGTAATAGTGCTTCTCCTTGCCGTCCTTCTTTCCGATGAAGATACAGCCGATGTTCGTCTTGCCGACTGTTCTCGGGCCGAGGGAAGCCGGGTCGGGCAGAACAGCCTTCAGGAACTGGAGCGGAACTATCTCCTTGCCCTCATACATGATGGGCTTGATGGATGTCATTCCGACGTCCTCGAGGCACTTGAGGTGCGTAAGATAACTCTGACCAAATGTCATAAAGAAGCGGATTCTCTTGATGCCCTTGATGTTCAGCGCGAGGGACTCCAGCTCCTCATGATGGAGCAGGTACATATCCTTTTCGCCTACGCCCTTGAAGTTGTAGACGCGCTTTATCTCCATCGGCTTGGTCTCGACCCACTTGCCGTCCTCGATGTAGCTGCCGTTCGCGGACACCTCGCGAATGTTAATTTCCGGATTGAAGTTGGTGGCAAAGGGATAGCCGTGGTCGCCGCCGTTGCAGTCAAGGATATCGATGTAGTTTATTTCATCAAACTGGTGCTTCATGGCATACGCAGAGAAAACTCCGGTAACGCCCGGGTCGAAGCCGCAGCCGAGGATAGCGGTCAGCCCCGCCTTCTCGAAGCGCTCACGGTAAGCCCACTGCCAGCTATACTCAAACTTCGCGGTGTCCTCCGGCTCGTAGTTTGCGGTGTCGAGGTAGTTCACGCCCGCCGCAAGGCACGCGTCCATGATGTGAAGATCCTGGTACGGAAGCGCTACGTTAATTACGATTTCCGGGTTGTAGCTCTTGATGAGCGCGGTCAGCTCCTCAACGTTGTCCGCGTCCACCTGGGCGGTTGTGATGACCGTCTTTGTGGTGGGCTGGAGCTTCTCCTTGAATGCGTCGCACTTAGCCTTGGTGCGGCTTGCTATCATGATTTCCGTGAAAACGTCGCTGTTCTGGCAGCACTTGTTTATTACCACACCTGCGACGCCGCCCGCGCCGATTATCATTGCTCTGCTCATTAGTTTATTCCTCCTGTATTCAGATATCGTCCGGCAAACCCGGACACATTCAATTGCGAATTACGAATTCCGAATTTAATTGTGGTGCTCGGGTACGACCGCGTAGAAAATCAGGTCGCCCTTGCTATCGTTGATAAGGCTGTGCTCGTGACCCTCCGGGCAGTAGGTGCAGCTTCCCGCAGAAAGCTCCTCGTATCTGCCGTCGCACAGCATTTTGCCCCTTCCCTCAAGAATGAACACTATCTCGCTGTTCCCCTCGTGGGTGTGCAGTCCGATGGAAGCTCCGTGCTCCAGCCTGCCGCGCATTATCTTGACTTTGGGGTCGGTGAACATTCTCGCGAAGAACGTACCCTCGCCTCCCTTGAAATGCTCCAGCGGCTTTTCTTCGATGTCGGAAAAATCTATCAGCATATTATACCTCCGTCATGTTGCGGGCTTTGTTTCCCGGAGTACGTCCCGGACGTTGTTCGGCAGCGCGAAGCACCCGCTGTGGACGTACTGATTGTAATACTTGGTTTTCAGCCCCTGAGCCAGCCACCATTCCGCGTGCTGGTCCGCGACCGGGTGGAACCGCTTGCTCGCGAATCCGAACAGCCAGTGCCCGGAGGGGTAGGTCGGGATATGCGCCTGATAAACCAGCGATATCGGGAAAAAGCTCTTTATGCGGCTGTGGGCGCGCTTCATTATCTCGGCGTACTCGTCGTAGAACGTGCTTTCGTGCTGGTTCACAAGTATGCCGTTCTCATTGAGCGCCTTGTAGCAGTTGCCGTAGAACTCCTTTGTAAACAGACCCTCGCCTGGTCCGAACGGGTCGGTGGAATCCACGATTATCAGGTCGTATTCGTTATCTTTACCGCGGACGTATTTCAGACCGTCCTCGTAGAAGATATTCACGCGCGGGTCGTCAAGCCTGCACGCGGTCTGTGGGAGATACTCCTTGCAGACCTCAACGACGCGCTGGTCTATCTCCACCATGTCGATGTGCTCGATATTTTTGAAGCGGGTAAGTTCACGGATAGTTCCGCCGTCGCCCGCGCCTATTACAAGAACTCGTTTTATATCGGGATTCGTCGCCATCGGAACGTGGGTTATCATCTCGTGATAGATGTACTCGTCCTTTTCCGTCAGCATGATGAATCCGTCAAGCACCAGTATCCTGCCAAGCTCGTAGCTGTCGAGAATATCTATCTGCTGATAGCGGCTCTTCTCGCTGTAGACGTGCTGTTTTATCTTTATGGAGAACCGTATGTTGTCCGTATGGTTCTCTGTAAACCATAATTCCATAGGATTTCCTTTCTAACGTTCAGCGCCGATAATTCCCGGCTCTGAACATTTTAAGCTGACCAACAACTCCGAAGTTTTTCGGTTTCGCCGAAGGCGAAATTGATTTTCCACTCCGGAAAATCAAAGAAAAACCGGATGTTCAGCGCCGGTCGTTCCCGGCTCTGAACATTTTAAGCCGACCAACAAATCCGAGGTTTTTCGGTTTCGCCGAAGGCGAAATTGATTTTCCACTCCGGAAAATCAAAGAAAAACCGGATGTTCAGCGCCGGTCGTTCCCGGC
>ERZ773252.44-NODE-44-length-149905-cov-19.693907_pt1 | contig 149905 bp, 126 predicted proteins | sample MGYA00580517_ERZ773252 | MGnify/ENA primary metagenome ERZ773252 (study PRJEB29015, sample SAMEA2737766) | human gut metagenome | biome: human gut; feature: human-associated habitat; material: faeces | place: China | collected 2012 ...
GTTACCGCTGTGGGCTGTTTTTGTTGCCCTCGCTCGCGGCGACTTGATTATAATATCACCAATGGGACAGGTTGTCAACATTATTTTTCAATTTTTTTGGTTTTTTTTTGAAAGTTTTTGCTTTTCCATCAAGAATCCCAGTGTTTATGCGGGTTTGCGGCATTTTTACTTTTTTAAAACGAATGTGTAAAGCGCATTCCCTCGCCAGACGCGTCCACTTGCGACAAACTACAGCTTCGCGCGAGTGTGCATCACCGGCACATAATTCCTTTTATGTAATAGGTAATTCTATCGGAATTTCCTATTACATAAAAAAACAGACAACTACCGGAAATCATCCCGGTAGTTGTCTGCCAAATCATTTTATTCTTGGTGTTTCTTCTATATATTATTGTGCATCCGCTGCATATACATTTTCATTTTCTGCTTCTTTTTCCCTGAAGATATTTCTAAACAGGAAACGTACAAATGGTCCGGCAAAAAACAACTGCCAGCAGAATGCCATCGGGAAGTTCAATACCGTCGTTTCTAACCACACGGCAATAATCTGTGAACCGGCATTTTTAAATAACAGTGTTGCCACCAGACTCATCAGCGGACACATCCATATTACAGATACTACAGAAATTGCCAGCACCAGATGAAAAGGATTGTCCTGTCCTACACGCACAATTTGGAACGCTTTCTTTTTTGCAAGATTTCCTACAATAAAGAAATCCAATACAAATGCAGCCGGTCCCATAATAACCAGTTCATGAAAAGCTGATAAAAAAACCTCGTTGCTCATTCCACCTATATTTAATGCAATGTTATAACAGATCATGGCATATACCATGACAAACACCATTAATATAGTAAATACTACTTCCTGAAACTTTGTTTTTGGCATAAAAAATCCTCCTTAAAATAATACGTACATCATCAGAATTTCTGTGTTGTTCGTTATCATTCTAAGGAGAATGTGTCGTTTCCAATATAACCAATTATTCTGTTGTAACGTCTGTTATCTTACAATGTCTTTTAAAGATTGTCAACATTTTTATGTCAGAATCCTCGTACGGAATTTCCCGTAAGACTTTTGCCATATAAGTTATAACAGACTTCTACTGTAACCGGATATCCTGAATATATTTAGAATTCACCATAATATATCTGCCACGCGTTCCCATCGGCAGCACGGATTCAATCGGCAGATCAAAATTCTGGGTAGTCAGCATTTTCCCTTTCAGATTCATAACCGCAAAAGCAGATGCATTACTCATCAATACACTTTTTCCGTCAAACTGTATTGTATCATATTGTGTATTAAATGTTGTTTCACAAACTTCTTTTGCGGATGTATCATAAACAACCAGCTTATAAATATCCCCTGAATCAGAATTTTTTAACACAATCCCAATATAACCGTTTCCAAAAAAGACCCGCTCGATTTCACTGTCAATCCGAATCTCTTTGGTCAGCGACGGATACTCTTTAATATGATAAATGCTCAATACATCTTCACCAACCGCAACTGCTGTCGTACTGTTTAAAAATTCAACATCACCGACAATTGTATTGTCATAATGGTTAAATCCACCTACTACACGCTCCGTTTCATTTTGTCCGACTTCCGAAAAGTTATAAAAAACGACATTGGTCTTGATGCTTTCACCGCTGACATACAGATATGAAGCAATCAGTTTTGTTGCATCTTCTGAAATACTGATATCAAGCGGATATCCATCCCCTGCAAGCGTGGTCTTAACAGTGTAAATCTTACTGCCATCCGTATTATAGAGATTGATATAATTTGCCGTGGTATCTTCTAATACTGCCGCAACAATTCCCTGCTTTGCAACTTCTATCTGGGAAATTGACAGCGATGTATCTACAGAACCCACCATCCCCTGCACGCCAAACATATAAATTGTGCTTCCATTCACATCTCCGACGGCTGCCCATTCACCACACACTTTGATGTGCGGATTCTGCATGGAAAATGTCTGGTTCCATTCCGCAATACCTTTCGCATTATAATATGCCGCACCATCATTGCTATACCGGATATAACCATCTGCAAAAGCTTCATATTTTGCAGATTCTGTATCATCCCTGTTGACAGAATGAAGCACGGTGTACTGTGAATATGTACGTCCGTCCAGCAAAAACAATGCTGCAAGCACAAGAATAAAAACCGCTGCCGCCGTAATCAGACAGCCAACCAGTACATTTCGTCTGTGCCGCTTTATTTTTTCCTTGACATATTGTTCATCCAATGTATCTTTTTCTTCTTCCGGACTTCTAAGCCGGATTACCTTGCCAGAATCTGTCTGTTTTTTTTGTCCATTAAATCTGGACTTTCCTGATATAATATCAGCCATCTGATTATTCCTTTCTATCAAAGGCATTGCACCCTATACTGATATTTATTATACAGTATCAGACAAAATATTCAAGGAAGTTTTATCTCTTGTCCCACATATAATTGGTCCGCATCTTCTAAATGATTCAGCGCAATGACCTCACTGAATTTAGAAATGCTGCCATAATATTTTTTGCAGATGCCCATGACCGTATCCCCATCCTGAACCGTATAAGTTTCATACACAGCGCCAGCCTGTGCATCCTGTGCCGCTTCTGTCTGTACCTGCGGTTCTGTATCTGTTTCCTCAGCCTGTCCATTCTGTACCTGTCCACTGCCTGCATAATTAATTTCCGGCTGTGCGGCTATACTGCTCTGACCGGAAGGCTGGGTAACCGGCACGGCTCCCTCTGTCTGTACCGGTGGCTGCTGCACATCCGTCTGTGCAGACTCTGTCTGCCGGGTCGGATATACATTTCCATCCAGTTTATTTACCGATACAACGCCTCCGGCTGTATTCTCCCCCTCACTGCCATTGTCATTCATGTTGGACATCTGCAATGCAATGCTGCTTAATGACTGATCCAGATTTTTCATTTTTTCATAGCTGTTCATCAGGTTAATACCGATTACCAGTACCACAACCACCATAAATGAACTGATACCGTACATAAAAACGGCATTTTTCTTTTGAAGCTTCTGTTCTTCTTTTTCGTTAATTATGGCACGGATTGATTTCATCACTTTATCTTTTTCCGGCGCCTCCACAGATTTTACACCGCGTTTTTGCAGCATATACTCCTGCATTTCATAATTCCTCTCATAAAAGCACACATAGCCTTTTTGTTTTTTCAAATCTCCGTTTTCAAACAAATAAAAATTCTCATCTTTTTCTGCCTTATTAATAAGGTACATCGTTTTCATGTTTCCCGCAAAATTATCCAGATGTACACGGCGCAGATACTGCATCCGTTCTGTTGTAACATCCGGAAGCGCAGCAAACCAGCCCACAACCTGCAAATTCGGAAAATATTTCTCAACATCTGCATAAATGCCATTCCACACTTTTTCATCAAAATAGATATCCTGTCTGCCGTCTTCCCCTGAATGTCTTGCCTTAATAACCCCTTTAATAAACAGACATTTTTCTTCACCGGATTTCTGACATTCTCCGAGGAGTACCCCCGATTGTTCTTCCTGCGGTGTTCCATAAGCAATTGAACGAATATATGTAAAAGCATAATCTTCTATATAAATTTTGCGGTCTGAACTGACATCTCCAATCTGCTTAATGTTTTTTGGTCTTCTGATTGCCGTATTTTTTTCATTTTTTTCGTTTTTCTCTTTTGCTTCATCATCTCCATTACAAATTATTTCTATCATAGCGGCTCCTCCTTTTGCCATACAGTATCTATCCTGCATATTATCACTGATAAAACAAAAATCTTATCACATTTTGTCACCCGCTAAAATTTTTTCTGTTTTTCTTTTTTTCGCCGCATAAATTTTTCAAAAATTACATACATTAAAGTTATATTCTCTATGTGAAAGGACGACTTTTATGATTCATTACTTTGACGCTTCCCGCTTAACTGCTGTTGATTCGATATGTTTCCACCTGAATATACTGCTAAAAAAATATGTACTTCCCGGTCAGCCTGTCATTGTAATGTGCATTGGCAGTGACCGTTCTACTGGTGACAGTTTAGGTCCGCTTGTCGGCTATAAGTTGTCTAAATTTACGTTTGAAAATGTACATGTTTACGGCTGTCTGCAGTCACCGATTCATGCAGCTAACCTTTCTGCCGCCATTGATAAAATCCGTAGACAACACTCGCGCCCTTTTATCATCGCCTTAGATGCATCTCTTGGCAAAAAAGAACACATCGGTTTTATCACCATCGGGACAGGTCCTTTAAAACCGGGACTTGGGGTAAAAAAAAAGCTGCCCGAAGTAGGAGATATCCATATTACCGGCATTGTAAACAATTCCGGCGCTACAGATCATGTCCTGCTTCAGACAACCCGTTTATCTATGATTATGACACTAGCAGATACGATTACTGCTGCGCTGGTTCAGACATTTCTTACAAATGCTTCTCCCGATACACTGCAAGTGCCTGCGCAACCGTTGCTGCACCGCCAGATATCATAACCTGTTTTAATTCCGTCAGTTTTTCAACTGTCACATATTCTTTCCCAAGATATGCTTCATAATTCGATGAAATATAGATGCGCTGTTCCTTTATCAGATTTTCCAGCTTTAAGTTCTCGGCTGATTTTTTATCCAGCTCTGCCTTCATTGCATTAATCCGCTCATTCTCCCTGCCTTCGATTTCTGCAATGATATCCGGCTTCACCGTCATTTCAAAATCTTCCAGCGCCTTTTCCTTTTCCTGTTCAATACGCTTCATATCTTCTCGGATTTCGTTCATTTTGTCATCGAACTCATGAAGTCCATACATTTCTTCATTACTGTCCGTTTTGATATTTTTTGCAATCTTCTTCATCTTTTTGTGGTTGCTGCGTATCTGTTCTTTGAGTTTTTTTGCCATGTCAATCGTTTCCGCATGACGTACAAGCGTCTTTTCCACAATCATCTTATTGGTAAAGGACTGGATTAAAATTACTACAACATAGTACAAAATCATTCCCCACAACGGAAACTGTGGTATTACGCTTAACAAAAAAGGAACTGCCGCATATACTAATGCGATACACAACAGGTAAATCAATACATCTGTCATGCGCTTTGTTCTGTAAAGTGCAATATAAATGCGGCTGTTACAAAACATCGGTATGTTTTCCTGTGCAAATGCATCTTTTACCTGATTTTTTAATGCTTCATTTTCCTTATGGATATGTGCTGTTTCCGCGGCAATGCGTTCTTTTACGCCTGCCAGCTTTGCTTTATCCCTCTTGTTTTGGACTTCCTTTAACTTTTCCCTGTCACCTGCGATTGCCTTGTCAAAGCCTGCGCAGACTGCATCCGAACTATCTTTGACTCTGCTGTCAATTTCATCCTGTACAGCCTGCTGTGCTTCTTTTGTGTTCTTTGCAATATCCCCGATGCTTTCAGCCAGTCTGCCCTGCCGCTCGATGGTTTCTTTATGCACATTTAAATCATTTATCATCTGGTCAAGAACATTTACATCACCAGCCAGTATATTCTGCTCTGCCATCATTTTCTCCATTCTTACACGTTACTTTATGGATAAAACGTCTATTACTGATGGTTCCGATAGAAATTAATCAGACATCCATCAAGAATAATCTGTCTTTCATCATCTGTAAGTTCACCAAGACGCAGTGTAAATTCTTTCATTTCTTTATTTACAACATATGCCTTTACTTCCGAAGTCTTTTCCTTTACTGCCTTTGCAATTTCAGGAATAAAGATATAATCTCCATTTGTAAACGGAAGACCGCCTTCATCAATAATAAATGGAAGCATACCCCAGTTAATCAGATTTGAACGGTATCTCTTTGTAGCGTATTCATTTGCAATATTTGCCCATCCGCCGAGAACCTTCTGACAGGATGCTGCCTGTTCTCTTGCTGAACCGTCGCCCGGTTTTACCGCAAAGATAGTGCTTCCGACACCGACATTTTCCTTACATACGTCATAAGTTTCTTTAATCTTGTGCATAATATCACGCAGCTCCGGTAAAGCTTCGCCCATGCACTGTCCGGCTTCTCTTGCTTTTTCTGCCTTCTGTACTTCCTTTGCACGGCCAACATATGCTGGGTCTTTTCTGGATAATGCAAACTCCGCAAGTCCTAACGGGTTAGAACGGAACGAAGAAGTTTCTCCGGAAGGAATCAGTTCATCTGTTGTTGTAACAGGGTCGTGAATTTCTGAAACCACTTTAATAATCAGATTTTCAGGTAATGCAACCATTTCCGGCCAGTCTTTGATGTTTGGTCCAAACTGGATTTCCTGATCCGGATCTGCAACACCCTTGCTGTCAAATACGCGGTTTGCATAAATTGTCTTATCAAAATGATAGGTCGGACCTGTAAATTCCACATCACAATCCGTTGCTGCTGTAAGATACCCCTTATTGGCTGCTGTTGCCGCAATAGAACGTGCATCCATTAATGCAACGGAAGCAATCTGTCCCTTCTGCAGCTTAGAACCTTCTCTGTTCGGGAAGTTTCTTGTAGAGTGTCTGATTGAGAATGCGTTATTTGCCGGTGTATCACCTGCGCCGAAGCACGGTCCGCAGAATGCTGTCTTTACGATTGCACCTGTTGCCATTAAGTCCGCAAGTCTTCCGTTCCGTGCAAGTTCCATATAAATCGGTGTACTTGCCGGATATACACTTAATGTAAATTCGTCTGCACCGATAGAACGTCCTCTTAAAATATCTGCTGCCGCACAGATGTTTTCAAAACCACCGCCTGCACAGCCCGCGATAATACCCTGATCCACATACAGCTTACCGTCATGAATCTTGTCTGTCAGCTTAAAGTCTACCTGTCCGTCTAAGCTGACAAGAGCCTTCTTTTCACAGTCGTGGAGGATATCTTCAAGATTTGCATTGAGCTCATCAATTGTATATGTATTGCTTGGATGGAACGGCATTGCAATCATCGGCTTAATCTTGCTTAAATCAACCTTTACTACACCATCATAGTACGCAACACTGCCCGGATTGAGTTCCTTATAGCTTTCGCTTCTTCCGTGAATATCATAAAATTCCTGAATCTTTTCATCTGTTCTCCAGATAGAAGAAAGACAGGTTGTTTCAGTTGTCATAACATCAATACCGATTCTGAAATCTGCGCTTAAATTAGAAACACCCGGTCCTACAAATTCCATAACCTTATTCTTTACATAGCCGTTTCCGAATACCGCACCGATAATTGCAAGCGCAACGTCCTGAGGTCCTACACCCTTTGCCGGTTCTCCTGTCAGGTAGATTGCCACAACACCCGGCATATTAATATCATAAGTCTTATTCAGCAGCTGCTTAACAAGTTCCGGACCGCCTTCACCCATTGCCATAGTACCTAATGCACCATAACGGGTATGACTGTCAGAGCCTAAAATCATCTTACCGCCTTCTGCCAGCATTTCTCTTGCAAACTGGTGGATAACTGCCTGATGAGGTGGTACATAAATTCCGCCGTACTTCTTTGCACAGGTCAGACCAAACATATGGTCATCTTCATTAATTGTTCCACCAACGGCACAAAGACTGTTATGACAGTTGGTTAAAACATAAGGAATCGGGAACTTTTCCAATCCTGATGCTCTTGCTGTCTGTATAATACCGACAAATGTAATATCATGGGATGTCATTTTATCGAACTTAATCTTTAACTTGTCCATGCTGCCGGAAGTATTATGTGCATTTAAAATACCATAGGCAATTGTATTCTTTGCTGCTTCTTCCTTAGAAGGTGCTGCGTTCCCCAGCTTTGCTGAGAGTTCTGCTGCTGCATTGCTGCCATCTTCAATGATTTCTGTACCATTTAAAAGATAAGCGCCGCCTTTGCTTAATTCAATCATTCTCTACCTCTTTCCTGTCAGTTGACAACTTCATATCTATTATTTTACTATCAAAATCTTTTTTGTGCAAGACCTTACAGACCTGCTGCAATTTTTTCCTTTAATTCGTTGATTTCATCAGCGTCTGCTTTGCCCGGAGTCCAGCCAATGTTTACGGTATCGCCCTTGTATCTTGGAATAATGTGCATATGGAAATGAAATACTGTCTGTCCTGCAATTTCACCATTATTCTGTACAATATTTAAACCTTCACAGCCCAGTGTTTCTTTCATTGCCTTTGCGACTTTTACCGCTACCTGAAATACATGTGCTGCTGTTGCATCGTCCATTGAGTAAATGTCATCAAAATGATTCTTCGGCAGAATCAGTACATGACCTTTTGATGCTGGATTCAAATCAAAAATCACTTTTACTACATCATCTTCATATAATGCATTGGTTGGAATATCCCCATTGCTTAACTTACAAAATATGCAATCGTCTTTTTTCATCGTCCTTACCTCCATAAAATTTGTAACTTTTTGTCGAAATCCTTTTGTTTACAGGATTCTTCAACAAGTATATACTTTACTATGATAACGTAAACCAGTATTTATCGCAATGTATTTTTACACCAAACACCGATAAACCTGAAATTATTTCCCAAAAGCACCTGCAAAACAAGGAGAAAAGTAATAATATGAACAAAGAAGATTCTTTTTACATGGACACATTAGAAAAAACACAGCCTGAAACCTTTGATTTTATCAATCATCTCTCAGAACAGTGCCACAGTGAACTTTCCTTTGCTTCTCACGAAATCAATAACCAGATCTCGTTTATCAGGAGTTCCTATCAGCTGATTTCCAAAAAACACCCGGAAATCAAAGACTTTCCGTTCTGGGCAGAACTGGGCGATGCTGTAAACCACATCATTTCTTATATGGAACGCACCGGTCTGTACCGTTATAGTTTTAAATATGTTCCTGCAAAATTAAATCTTACGGAATTTCTTTATTCACTACCTGATGTCTTTGATGAACAATTCCCAAACCGCGCAAATGCCTTTCAGTTTGATACGGATACACGCAATATCTTTATCTGTGCCGATTCCAAACGACTGTTGTCCGCATTTTTGGAACTGCTTTCCAATGCCGCCGAAGCAGACAATTCCTGCGGCAGTATACAGATTCATTCCCATGTCAATGCCTGTGGTCATACGGTGACAGTATCTGTCACCGGAAAGGGCAGTCTTTCTGAAATTAATCCAAGTGAAATGCAGACCAATCCGCTGATTGATGCTGATGCACCGCTGACCGCACAGCTTAGCACTCCATTTTTCAGCACAAAAGAAAATCACGCCGGTCTTGGTCTGTCCATTGTAGCCCAGGTCTGCCACACACATCACGCAGGATTTGAACTTTACAGCCGGAACGGCTTTACAACTGCCGGCATCACTTTTCCGATTCTTGCAATGGATGATATGCGTAATACCATTTAAACACAAGTTTGGGTCTAGGCGGTAAAAGTAAATAATTCATCTAACATACGAAGTGTTTTTAAATTACCTCTTGCTGTCATCTCACCTGTCATAAAGGCTTTGTGGAATGAACTTCTTCCGTCAATCAATTTATCAAAAGTATCTTTATCCATTCTGCAGATTACATCTGCTGCCGGATTTTCACCAAATGATACATTGACCCGTCCGCCTGACGCATCAATCAGAATATTCTTGTTCTTATCTGTAATTGTCAGCATATACGAACTGTTAACACGGCACTGCGGATTAACATGCTGCATAAAAGAATCAATATAATAATGATCCCCGCCGTTTTTCTCATCGGTCAGCAGTTCTTTGTATATGCTTGCAAGTGATTCAATATCTTTTTTCTGTGTCTGTACAAATTCATCGTCTGATGCATACTTTGACAGCTGTTCACTTTCCTGTGGTGTAAAATTAATCGTATCTTTAATAACATTATTTTTAATTGCCTGGCTGCTTGTCGGCAGTCCTTTTCTTTTCTGTGAAACTGTTCTATAGATTGTTTCCGCATAATTTTCGATAATCCCCACATAATCTGAATTAAATTCAAATTCCGTCGTATCATCTACATAGGCATTCAGCGCCGGTGCTACCCGTCCGCCGATAATTTCCCACGAATTTGCAAGAGCAAGCGAAACCTCACGTTCGCCATATGTCTTTGCCATAACAACCGGGAACATGTAGACCTTTCCAATCTGGTCCTTATCCCCATACAGCCAGCAGGAATCCAGAAAACTCTGCATAAAGCCCCCCATTCCAAGCCATTCAACTGTTGTTGCCAGTACGACTGCATCTGCTTCCGTGACTGTCTGTGACAATGTCGTAATTGTATTTTTCATCTCGTAGAGATTGTATCTTGTAACATTTACATTGAGTTCTTCTAATACTTCCTGGATTTTACCCATTACAAAAATTGTAGGGTCATCTACCATACCCCTGCCGCCATAATAAATATTAACTTTCATCAAATTCTCCATTCCTGAGCGAACCTGTCACAATGCATCCATGAAAAAACTCCGCCCGTTTTTCATCTGCCATCAGGGCTATCTGCTTTCGCCCAAAAACAATATAGCCAACATCAAGTTACTGCTTTTAAATGCAGCACAACTATAGAGAATATAGCATAAATACTAGCTTTTTTCAACCTTGTACAGGAGGTTTGCAAAACCTACCATATCTCCGTCAGATAAAAGCTGCCGTTCCTTTGGCAAAAGCCGTCTGCCGTTTAAAAATGTGCCGTTTGTAGAGTTCATATCTTCCAGATAAAAAGCACCGTCTTCTCTGTAAATACACGCATGAAGCCTGCTGATTAATTCACTGTGAATCACTATACTGCAATATGCCGCCATATTTCCGATTGCACACGGAAATGTATCCGGCAAAAGGCGTTCTTCATAATAGCTTTCCAGTTCCTGTCCGTTTTGAAGCACCAGTGTAAGATTCAGTTCTTTCTTTTTCTGCAGATAATCGGAAAGCAGTATCGTATTGCTTCCCGCTGCTTCTTTTGGAGGTTCATACGGTTTCTGCCCTTTTTCATTATTTTTCGGCTCTTCTTCCTCCTCAGGAACAAATGAATATTTCTTTTCCTGTGTAAGCTGCGTAAGTTCTCCCATTTCTTTTAATTTTTTTCTTTTTTTCTGCAGGAAAACACCTCCCGCACAACCTGCCAGAATTAAAAAGACACAAAAATATACGCTCATATCAATAACTGCCATTTCCGGAAACAACAGCACTGCTGCCGCATAAACCGTCAGTACTGCACAGATACCTATACCCACTTCTATTCCCCATATCTTGTGAACCGGCTGCTTTTCTTCTTCTGTCACTACACGCTCCGGTGCAACCTCTTCAATTACTACCGGTTCATCCTGCTGTATATGCGGAAATTCAATTGTCTTTTCTTTTTCCGGTGAATGACTGCTTTCTTTTGTAAGCTGCTCCAGACAGTGTATTTTATAATTACCGTCTATAATTTTCTGATAGATTTCATAAACTCTCATCTGATTCTTACAATCTGTTCCATGCTGATAATGCTCCAGGATAAATTCAAACAATCCTTTTAACATCGTCTGGAATTCCCTGTTGGCATCCGGGCAGTATACATACCTTATCTCTTTATCCGATACATTCAGATACATATACTCCGGCAGAATCAAAACACAGCTGATATCCAAAAGATACATATCCACCGCTTTTGTAAGCGTATCAATACTTTTACAAATACACACAACATCTTCCCATGTCATCTTTCCAAACTCATATAGCTTTGAAAGCGGCTTTTTGAACGTGACATCATAATAATAATAAGTCTGGTTATTCATACTTCTCATACTGATATCTAACAGCCCCGGAATATCGTTATTCAACAGCATTTTAATCTGATACCCCGTTTTTTGATTTTCCATCGCCTGTATTGTAAGATAACTTGTATTATTTTCATATTCATATCCGATTTTATCCATATTCATTTCCCCGCCTATGAATCCCCCAGCATCTTTTTTACTGCCCGCAGTCTGCGGATATCATCCGGTGGATAACTTCTTTTCAGCTTTTCCTTTCTACAAATATTTTTTCCCAGTCCCGGCACAAATGTCAGCTGAAACCGCGCACTGCACTCCGCCTCAATTTCTTCTCCCATTACATGAAAGGATATATTGACATTTTCAAGCATGACTGCTTTTTCTAAAATATAGGACTGCATCTGTCCGCAAAGCTGCTGCTTTCCCGTCTGTTCTTCCCCTGCTTCTTTTAAAATATTTTTCTCTAAAATAACCGTTCCCTGAATGAGTGCATTTTTTATGATTATATTGTCATGCAGATACAGCCCCGCTCCCATTAGAAAGACAATTATCATTGTAAATAGCGGAATTAAAAATACATTTTCAAGTGTAAAAGATGCCCGCACCCTTGCCCCCGGCCTTTTAAACTGCTTCTTTAGCGCTACGCTGCTTTGCATTACAATCCCCTCCAGACTACTGCCAGAAAGACAAACGGAATGACCGGCATTGACGTCTTTTTGTCCACTCTTCCAGTCATCATCAGAATCAGCCCGCAAAGCCCCATCAGCAGTAAAGCCGCAAGAAATATGCCCAGTATACGGACAATTCCGCCCACAAGCCCCAAAAACAATATAATAATACCGTCCGCTGCTCCCAGCTGTTTTGTCCATACACAAATAAACAGTACCATAACACCAAACAACACACCCAGAAATGTATCTGCTTCTATCGACTGTCTTAAAATGCCGGTCCGGACTGCCTGTATGGTACACACCAGTCCAAACAGCACCAGCTTCCACACCGTTACTGCCTTATATTTTAAATCCTCTGCTGCCAGCAGTCCGAGCACTGCCATAATTACACCTGTCATTTACCACTTCTCCCTCCTTCATCCTGTATTTCTTTCCGATTTTCCCTTTATCCGGAATTATATCCCGCACACTTTGAGCAGGCGCCTTTATCCTGCACTTCTGACAGTGGTACGGAAAAAATGCTTCTTTTTAAGCCACTGCAGTTTTTATCATAATGGTACTTTTCTCCATAATCTGTAATATAAATACCGCTGCCGCTTCTTTTTCCACACCGTTCACACAGATAATACTTGGCCCCGGAACTGTTACGCGCTGTATCCAGCTGTTCCTGTGTAATCTGCCGTATGGACGGATTCAGGTATGTACACTGACGGTTCTTGTGATAAACGGTTCCCTGCGCCGTAATATACACCCGCTCTTTACTGCTGTCTGTATCCGCAAAATCTTCTCCTGATGTCTGCCCCAGCCACGCTGCACTTGAACACTGCTGGGTAATATCTACCGTTCCAATGCCAAACACATCAAACGGATTATTTAACTGATATGACACTTTTATGCTGATTTCATTATTCAATTCTTCCGAGAACCCTGCATAAACCCGTATGCCGGACTGTCCCCGGCTGATTCTGTTCTGACTTATATACTCTCCGGGCAGACTGCTTAATAAATACTGCTTTGCAAGCGCCGAAGTCACTGCTTTTTTAGCTGCTGCACCGGAAAAACGCTCTGTCCTTTCTACTGCATAAGCGTATGCTGCAAGCTGTCTTGTACTGTTATACATTGCCTTATACATTGTGCTTTTAATTCCTATAATCTGAATAACATAAGCAACTGCCAGCACCGCATAGATATAGAGTGGAATAACAAGTGACGCTTCCACTGTTGCAGAAGCCGGTAAAAACACCCTTTTACTCCGTTTTGGCGCAAATACAGTCAGGACTATCCGTTTATCCTTTTCTTTTTTATTTTTCTTAAATTGATGTACGGTAATAAAAGGGCATGTCTACCACCTCCTGCCTGTGTGTTTTATCCAGATTTTAAATTCCCATATTTTAACCGTAATGATAACTGCACGTTTTTTCATAGCTGTGCGGTATTGTTCCGATTTTAAAAGCCGCCCTGCTTTGTGCACCGTAAATATAGTTTTTCAGGCGAAAGTCCGTATTTCCCAGTTCTATCATTCTGATTTCCATGGCTGACATTGTCCGGTAATATTTTTTTTGTTCATTTTGCAGTAAAACCAGCATTTTTAAATATTCTTCATATGACAGCCCTTTCTCATCACTGTATTCCTGGTTCAAATCCATAGACAGCAGTTCCTGTAAGGGCAGCTTCCAATTTTGTCTTGTCTTCACCGGTTCAATGCTGCCGCCCCGGTACAGCTGTTTTAATTCCACAATACTCTCCCCATATGCCCATACACCTAAAATGACATACTGCGCCGCTTTTACTGCCGCCATATTCCCTGTAAATCCGACCAGCGACGTAGCAACTGCATAAGCTTCTGCCTTTTTTTCTGAATCGGTAAGCAGATATGCCATATTCACGCCTTCACGCATCAGGGACAGTTCTGTCATTCCCTGCTGTAAGTTCTCCTCATCAGAGGTTTTTCCGTATAAAATATACTCAAGCATATAATCAAGCTGCTTCTGCGTTTGTGTTTCAAGTGTTTTATCTTCTTTGAGATAGTCTGTATACGATGCAAATTCCATAAACAGATATTCGTTGTATAAAACCTTATTGGAGATACTTTCTGATTTTTTCTGCGCCCCGCGCTGATATAATGTATCTGCAAGATTTTCATAAGCGATTTCTTTATCCGAAACCTGCTGACCCGTTATCCGTTCCACCATTGTGCTCTTTAACTGCTTGAATACATTCCGCACACTTTTTAATCCTTCTGTATTCTGCGGTACATTGATTGCTGAATACTGTGAAACCAGTTCTTCTCCATTCAAATCCGGCAGACATTCTTCCAGATTGTAAAGCACCTCCTCTGCCGGCATACTGTTTTCCTGTGTAAGTTCTTTTGGCAGGCCATGCATCTGCTCTCTGACTGTCTCTATCCCCTCTTTGTCTGCATAAAGTGCATTTTTAACTGCTTCTATATCACACTGCCCGTTCCTGTCATCATTCCTGATAAAAGAATCTATGTCCTGCATCAGCCCATTATATAAATCATCACTGAACTGTTCTTTTTTTTGCTCTGCCTTACTTTTACAAAATTCTGCCTGCTTTTGTACCTTTTCCCGCTGGTTTTCATACACTTCTATCTGTTCCAGTGCCGCCTGTATTTTTTCCTGTATTTCTTCCAGTTCGTTATTTAATGCGGTCCGGTTTCTTTTATAAAAATCCTGTACATCCTGTGGTTCTTCCTCGTCTGATACTTCCTCATATAGATCGATATCCTCTTTTACATCCGACACATACTGCAGTGCGTTATCCACAGAAATTTGTCCGGTCCGTTCTATTATCCCCAGCACCGCTTCCTCTTGTTCACAAAAAACTTCCTCACATTTTCCGATTTCCTGTGTTATTTCATTAAGGGCTTCCGACTGCTTCTTCTGCTTTTCCAGCTCCTGCTGCTGTAAAATTTTTTCCTGCGGTATATTGTATACACCATACTTCATGTAAGACAGAATTTCCTGATTGATACATTCCCCGCCGTCATCTGTCATATAAGTAAATGAATCCAGACTGCCCGCAGTCACACGTGTCCGGCTGCCCGGCTGTACATTTTCCTGTCCGGCTGCGGTCTGTGTATTTTTCTTTAAATATTGTAAAAATACACTTTGTAACTGTTCACTTTCCTGCAGGGCAAAGATATCAAATTCTTCCAGTAATTCACTGGAATACCCTGCAAATACAGCTTCCATGGAAAGCACTGATGCCATTTCCACTCTTACCCGGCCGGCAGACACTGCCGCCGACCGGATACAGGTGCAAATAAGTGTTATGACAAGAAAAACTGAAAGTGCCGCATAAACTGTAATCTGTGCTTTTACTTTTTTTTTCATCCGGTCTGCACTCCTATTTAAATTACCTTTGCCTGCGATGATATCTTTTTTAAGATTGTGTTTACAACGCTTGTAATCTCTTTCTTAAAAATCGCCACAAGGCTCACCAGTACTACGATAATAAGTATGATTTCTACTACTCCCATACCATCTTCCTCTTTTAAAAATGTTTTAAATCCCCGTTTCATAACTGCTCCTTTCCGCCGTTTGGCCTATGTTTATTTTAAAATGTCTGAAAAGACACTATTGCCGGAAACATCAGCATCGCCATTACTGTCACCAGCATAAGAATCATTGGAAACAGGAGTTTTGTCCCTGCTTCTTCACCTTTTTTCTTTGCCAGATTTTTGTGCTGCTCAAATGCCGACTGCGACTCCTGCTCTAAAAGCTTTAAAATATCTGTCGTTCCTTTTTTTACATTCTGGGACAAAAGCGATGCCAGTTTTAAGTATTCTTTTGTATCACACCTCCTTGCAAACCGCTCATATGCGCTTCGTTCCGGGACTCCCGTATTCATCTCCGCACAAGTTCTTACCATTTCTTCATAAACATACCTTTTTCCGCCGCATGGTTTTTTCTGATAATCACCGGCAATTTTTTCCCATGCCCTGCGAATCGTCATTCCCGCTCCTGCAAGCAGTACCAGCTTTGAAATCACTTCGGCATAGTCATACGTAAGCTGCTGCTTTCTTCTCTTTTCAGCCTGCATCTTCTGTTCTTTTTTACGAAAGCTTAATAACAGCGGTACAAGCAGCAGTCCGCATAATCCTAAAATGCCGGATTTCTGTACCGGACTGCTCTGATAAGTTACCTTCATGCCGTGTATGGTATCCGGCAGTGTAAGCACCTCCTCTTGTGAGTTCTTTTCAAGCTGTGTCAGTACATTTACAATTCCTGTCTGCTTTTGTTCTGCCGTATCATACTGTGCTTCCCATACAACTGCCTCTATCGGATATTCACACCTGTACTCTCCGTATTTTAATATCAGAACTAACCGGACTGTTTCTTTTTGTCCCGGCTCAAATTCTGTATTGTACACGGTTCCATCTGTATCAATAACCGCAGTATCCTCTGAATACCACTCTGCCGTTACCGGATAGTCCTGTGATTCTGTCACAAGTTTTAAATTCTGCCGCACACAGGAAAGACTTTCATTGCTGGAAACCATTTCCTGTAAAATCTGTTCATACACTGTATCAAAAATACCTTCTATCTGCTGTGCATCATACTGTCTGGGTGATACCTCCAGTTCCACCAAAAAAGGCTTTTCCTCTCCTTCTGCAAGCACCTCCAGTTCGATATTGTCTGCACTATCTGTATAATCCGGCCGTACAATTGTCTGTGTCTGCGACTGCTCTTTCCCGCCTGCCTTTAAAACTGCAATACAGAGTATCCCCGCCAGCACGGCCGCATACAGCATATAACCTGACTTTCCGGATTTTACTTCTGTCTTAAACTTATACTTCAATTTCGACAATTTTTCCTGCAATATAATCCGCTCCTATATATACCATAAGAGAAATACTCATCATCAGCACACCTGCCGGATTTCCGTATAGCGGGCAGATAAAATCCCACGCTGTCAGTTTCATATACCCCAGCAGAAAAAACGGAACGGCACTCATGACCTTCTGTTCCATCTTCTTTCCGCTGATGATGGTCTGTATTTCATGATAGGTTTCATTTTTTTCACGAATGGTTTCTGCCGTATGACGGATAATTGCAATTAAATCACCGCCATACCGTTTGGCATACCGGAATACTGCCGCAAAATACTCAATGTCTGCGACTCCGCTTTTTTTAGCGAATTCCTCTAAAACATCTTCGATATTTTCATTTCTCTCCAGACGATTGATAATTCTTTGGAATTCCGTAACGATTTCACTGTTTTCCCCATATAAAAGACGCATTTCCACAATTGCTTCTTTCCACGCATTTTCTATGGAGTACCCTGAATTTAAAGAAAAAGCCACTGACTGCATTCCGTCCTTAAACTGCATTTTCAGCCGCTCCCTGCGCTGTTTATGCAGTTCTTCCGATTTGATTTTTAAACGGAAATGCAAATACGGACACAACACTGCTGCTGCCAGTAAATTGTGATAAAAGATATCGGCTGTTATCAATAACAAACCAATGCCAGACAGGGTAATCTTTAAAAAATCCCTTAAAGAAATGTCATAACGTCTGTAAATCCATGCGGCTGCGGTACTTTTCTTAATATCCGGTAATTCCTGCTGCAGCCATTTTGGCATTGTTTTCCAGCGTTTCCGCCCTTCGTACCAATTTTCCTTCCACTTTTCCATCTTCTCCTTTCCCCTGCTCCTCAAATTCATAAATTGTCCGGAGCGGAATCTCTCCATTCTGTAAATTTAAAACTTCTGCAATCTGCAATACTTTTCTTGATTTATCGCGCATTCTTCCCAGATGTACAATCAAATCAATTGCTGATGCAATCTGCTGTTTAACGGCTGCCGACGGCATATCCATTCCCATAAGCACCATTGTTTCCAGTCTGGAAATCATATCTTTTGCACTGTTGCTGTGTCCCGTGGAAAGACTTCCATCATGGCCCGTATTCATTGCCTGAAGCATATCAATTGCCTCTGCCCCGCGGATTTCACCGACAATAATCCTGTCCGGACGCATACGCAGGCTTGCCTTTAACAAATCCCGGATAGTCACTTCGTTTTTCCCCTCTACATTGGCATTTCTTGCTTCCAGCCGCACAAGATTTGCTGCATTTTTAATCTGTAATTCTGCTGAATCTTCTATGGTAATAATGCGTTCATCTTTGGGAATAAAATTAGACAGTGCGTTTAAAAAGGTTGTTTTTCCACACCCTGTACCTCCGCTGATAAAGATATTGTAACCTGCACGCACCGCTTTTTCCAAAAACTGTGCCGCCTCTTTGGTTATTGCTCCCATACCGGTCAGGCGTTCTATGGTCAGCGGTGTGTCGTAAAATTTACGAATTGTAATGACCGGCCCGTTTAGCGCAACCGGCGGCAGTACAATACTCACTCTTGAACCGTCCTCCAGATGGGTGTCCAGTATCGGAACAGATTCGTTTACCAGTCTATTTGACACTGCCGCAATCCGCTGTGCCACATCACTTAACCGCGCCTTATTTTCAAAATGCTTACTGCACCGTTCCAGTCTGCCGCACCTTTCCAGAAAAATATCCTGCGTTCCGTTGACCATAATCTCTGTAATGGAATCGTCTTCCAAAAGTTCCTGTAATACATCCAATCCACGGATTGCGGCAAATATTTCTCGGTGGATACTTTCCCGCTCCTCAAGTGCAAGCTGTATATCCTGTTTCTGTCTGATCTTCTCATCAATTATCTGTCCGAGCCGTTCATCGGAAATTTCTTCTCCGCAGTCTAACTGTTCATAAATTTCACTTCTGATTCCATCTGTTGTTTTACGGATTTTTTGCTGCCTGTCCTGTAAATAATGTCCTAACAAATCCATTCATTTCTTCTCCCTCCCTGCTTCCAATGTACGCCGCATTAAATTGCAGATTATTCTGCGGCAGCTCCACTTTTTCAATCCGGTTCCACAAATGCTCCATTCCTGCCATCAGCAGATACTTTTCAAATGCCTGCACCTTTCTGACCGAAATATAATCCTGCCGGACCGGCATATAGACCCTGCTGCACGCAAAAATCATTTTCCACTGTGATGCGACCGCAGACGAAATTTCCAGAACAACTTTCTGATAACCGCACTCTTTTGCAATTTTCAAGAAAAATTCCGTCAGTTCCTGTGTCTGCATACTGCTGATATCCTGCGCAAATTCCACCGGCGCAATATAATCAAAACCCGGCAGACTCACAATCATCTGTTTCATCTGTTCTGTCACTTCCGCACCCGCGTTTCTGTAGTAATATATCATATCTGATAAGTTTTCCCTGTCCTGTGCGGCAAGCACTTCTTCAAGCCCTGAAAATGCTTCCAGATTACAATACAGTGTTCTGCCGCTTTCTGCCATTACCTGTGTCAGACTCAGTGCAAATGCACTCCGCAAAGGTTCATAGACCGGAGAATATACGCCTATCAGTTCAACATCTTCCTGCTTTTGTTCTTTTCCGCCCAAAAACTGGATAATTTCCCTTAAAATTGAATCTGCCGGCTGGTATTTGTATATTTCCCGCACTTCTGCGGTATTTCCGGATTTATTTTCCCCTGCTGTCTTTTGTTCTTCTGTCAGCACCAGCATTTTTTTTGCTTGTTTTTCACATGGCTTTTCTGCGCCGTATTCACAGCACGTTTCACTGACAACCATCATATCTGCCGTATGATGCTCCAGATAAATCTCCATTTCATCTGCACGGGTAAATAACTGAACGCCAAACGGCAGATTTTTGTGTCTGCTGATGGCACACATCAGCCGCTTTCCATACTGCTCATCCGTATCAAAAATAATACAATTTTCCTGCACACCTACCTTCTCCTTTCCTCTATTTCTCCGCTTCCTTATCTTTTTACTCCGGGGTCTTTTCTCACCCCGCCTTTTACTCCTCTGTTTTTCCCTGCTGTCTTGTGCTCCTCTTACTTTTTGTGACTGTGTTATTAAAACATAAGCCACCCCGTTACCAGTTCCGCCACAAAAACTGCTGCTCCAAAATGCATAACATGCAGACGGACTGATGTACAATTCATCACATTCATTTCACGTTTTTTAAGCTTTCCACTTAAAATCCCTGCAAGCCCCATGCCGGATGCGATTAAAAATGCAAGCACCATAATCTTCCAGACCGGTCTGCCCCATATAAATCCTGTCACGGCAAGGAGTTTTACATCCCCTGCTCCGATACCTCCAATCAGATAAACCATATACAATACACCCAATACACTAAATCCCGCTGTCAGTTGTTCTGCACACACACCTCCCATCATCCACTCATACGCCATACATCCTGCTGCCCCGAGTAACCCCACTAAAATCTGCCGGTTGCCGATTTTAAAATTCCGCAGATCCTGGACCATGGCGCAAAACGCCAGTAACAATGCCATACCTGCACGGATTTCCGGTAAATACGAAACCATCCAGTTCCTCCTTAAAAATTTTTCCTTTTTTTGTATATTCAGACGGCTGTCTGTCTATACTGAAAATATAATATAGTCGTCGATTATATTTGCAAATCATTCTATTAACGAACTATAAAGTGAGGGATTCTTAGTGAAATTATTAAAAAAGAATAATAAGCCTGTCACGCAGGAAAACCAGTACCTCTTGCAGGAAATCGCCCTGACAAAGAGAGCTTTAAGCGCCGCTTATTCAAACTTTGACAACGCTACCGACCCGGATCTGATTGACTGCTATATCTATCAGGTCAACTCCGAACAGAAGCGTTATAAATATCTTTTACAAAAAGCAAAAGAATATGAAAAATCATCTGCAAAGACTGTTCATATCGCAGATGTATGATGTATTGTATGGGTATAATACACCATTTTAATCTATTTGTCAATACTTATTCTTATATTTTTAGAGTATATTATAATCATAGGAATTTTGTACACTAATCCGTATTTCTGAATGACTTTGTGACACAGGAGATTTCTCATCTGCCATCAGAGAGATTTGTTTTCGCTCAGAAACAAATCCCTGCATGAAAAAAGGACAGATACACCGTATCTGTCCTGATTTATCCTATTACTGTTCCGTTGTTTCTTCTTTTTTCAAAAGCTCCAGCGCTTCTTTTTCATCGGTTTCCTTCCGGGAAATCTTTTTTCTTGGCTTTCCGTAAAAATAAAGGCTGCAAAGTCCCGCAAGCAGGCCGCCCGCAAGCGGTGCCACAAGAAATACCCAGACCTGTGAAAGAGCCTTTACATCACCAAAAACTGCCTTTACAAAGGCTGTACCAAAGCTTTTTGCCGGATTGATTCCTGCGCCTGTAAGTACCAGTCCAAACAGTTCTGCCATGCAAAATGCCATACCGGCTACCAGCCCTGCCACATTTTTGTACGCTGTTTTCGCCGTCACACTAAGAAATGCCAGCACAAAGACAAATGTCAAGAGCAGCTCCGTAACAAATGCACCCCAGACATTAATTTTTAAGAAAGCTGATGTATCTGCATAACCATTTGTGCCAAGTCCGACCAAATCATATCCATAGGACTGATACTGGGATATTACCTGTGCGTCAAATGACTTTGACAATCCATACAGGGCAAATGCCGCTGCAAGTGCGCCAAACACCTGTGATACCACATAACCCATAAAATCCACGACACTGAGCCTTCCGGCAATCAGCATGCCCGCCGACACTGCCGGATTACAATGTGCTCCCGATACCGTGCCAAAAACGTATAACAGCACCGCCACCGTAAAACCGGCTGTCAGCGCAATGCCGACAACACCGAGATACCCCGCATATCCACCCGTGAATGAGACTGCCCCGCATACCATAAATGTCAGGATAAATGTGCCGAGAAATTCTGCCAGATATTTTTTCATTTTCCTGTAATCCTCCATTTTTTATTTTTAACTCATCAGGCGTGCCAGAAAAACACTTGCTGCAATTCCCGCTGCTGTCGATACAAGTGCTCCCGCAAGCGTCCACCGCGTCTTTCGCACCTTTGCCGCCAGAAAATAGACCGACATTGTATAAAATATCGTTTCTGTACAGCTCATCATAATGGATGTAATCAGTCCTATGTAAGAATCCGTTCCATATTCCCGGAACAAATCCAGTGATAACCCCGTTGCCGCCGAAGAACTGAACATTCTGACGATAATCAGAGGAATCATCTGTGAGGGAATCCCAAACGGGTCTGTCAGTATTCCGATCTTTGCGGAAATCCACGCAAGGAAACCGGATGCCCGCAAAATTCCAACTGCCATCATCAGTCCAATCAGTGTCGGAAGAATGGACACCACCGTTTTCATGCCGTCTTTTGCACCTTCAACAAATACATCATAGACATCCGTCTGATGTATGATTCCGTCCACAACCACATAAAAAATAATGAGTGGAATAATAAATGCGGATACTGCAACGATAAATCCCATGAAACCACCGTCATTTTGTACATTATTATAAATATATGACGTCAGTACAAATGTTATGCCGATTTTCCTGCCATCATCTTACAAAATACAATCGCAGCCAATGTACTGACTGTGGTCGCAAGAATTGCCGGTGCTACAATTGCCGTCGGATTCACACTGCCGTACTGGCTGCGGTATGCAATAATATTGACCGGAATCAGCTGAATCGAAGAAATATTAATTACAAGAAAGGTACACATATCTGTGCTGGCGCGGCTGTTTTCCACGTTTAACTCTGAAAGCGCTTTCATTGCACGCAGTCCCGCCGGTGTCGCCGCCCAGCCAAGCCCTAAAAAATTGGCGATGACATTGGTGGTAATATGCTGCATCGCATCGTGGTCTTTTGGTACACCCGGAAACAGCCACTGCATCAATGGCAGAATCGCTTTGGTACATTTATCAATCAGTCCTGAGCGATTGGCAATTTCCATAAGCCCCGTCCAAAGAGACATCACACCAAGCATGGTAATGCACAACGTAACCGCTTCTTTTGCCGAATCGAGCGCTCCGTCCGATACAGCTGTCATATTGCCGGTAAAAGCGCCGTATACAATTCCGATTACAATCATTGCCGCCCACAAATAATTTAACATGCTGCTCCATTTCCACATGAAATCATGAAATATACTAAATTCATCTTCAATATATGCGTAAATTTTCTGCCGCATGTCTGTTATCCGTTTATCTTTTGGTGTGTTCTTCTTTAAATTTTAAAATCATTTCTCTTGTCAGGCTGATGCCGTCATCTTCGAGTTCAAGGTCATCTGCATGGGCCCATTTCCCGACAGACAGCTCATCTTCCTGCAAGCTGATTGTATCGTCACCGTCCAGTTCGCAAAAAAATCCCGCAAGCAGCGAACCGCTTAACGCCCACGGCTGGCTCTTGTAATACCGGATATTTTTTACGTGAAGCCCTACTTCTTCCATGACTTCCCGCTCTACGGTCTGTTCCAGCGTTTCTCCGATTTCCGTAAATCCGGCAACCAGCGCATAATTTTTATATGTTCTTCCCGCATATTTGGTGAGCAATATTCTGTCCCCGTCTGTCACGCCGATAATCACCGCCGGACAAATTTTCGGGAACACCATATTGTTGCAGCACATGCATCGCACCATGCGTTCCTTTTTATCGTGTACCATCGGTTTTCCGCATCTGCCGCAGAAACGGTTGTCACGGTACCAGCCATATAAATGATATGCCGTAATCGCTGCAAATGCCCTGTATTTCGGTACGGCACTGCGGAAGATATTGACACCTAAAAAATCATAGCCGTCTAATTCGCTTTGATATTCCTCATGCACTTTCGCATCGGAAAGCTCTCCCTGAAAGCTACCCTCCAGCACTTCTCCTTTGCGCATTGCCAGAAAATACTGGATTTCATCGACAGACAATACATAAATAAACGTGTATTTTGCCGCATCTGTCTGTGTGCAGAATTCTTCGTAATCAGGATAATAAATTTTTTCATCCTGCCATTTTGCAAGCACACTGGAACCCTCAAATAAAAGAATAATATCGCTTTTCTGCGGTGTCAGCCACCTGAACTGATTGTCCAGATGGCGTGGTAAAATATCCTGAATCATCGGTATTGTCCTCTCTTTATTTAGAAGTAAACCAGTTCGTCTGCCGGTGCTTCTGCCGGCTCTACCTTCTGCACATAAAGAACCGGACCTTTTTTCTTATATGCCATCTGGAACTCATATGCAATCTGTGCCGTTACTGTAATCCACTGTCTGTTTTCAAGAGAAGATATTTTATCGTAAAAGCTGATATAACCGATAAAGGAAGTATCCTCTGCACAACAGGTCATGACCTTTCTGCCCGGTACAAAATTTTTGTCTTTAAAATATTTATTTTTTAAAACCTGCCCCTTAAAGCGTACGGTTTTACCCTTATACACTTCAGGGCGCTCGGAAACGTCCATGTACCAGATGCCGTAATCGCAGTCATCGACCTCAATCACATTTGCATTGACATCATACGGAAGCTGCTCTGCAATGGACATCATATCGCCGTTTTTGTCTTCAAAGACTATCTGTACATATGAATTTAACGCTTTCATGCTTCTTCTGTAGCTGCCAAGATCCATGCCGCTGCTGCAGCGGTTAAAAATAACCATATCTACATTTTTTACCATTTCAGCCATGATGGATTTCATATTTGCCCACTGTACACCGAAGGTTTCTGCATTCACCAGTGTAATGGACTGGTAAATCTGCCAGCCAAACGGCTTTGCAGTTCCCATTAAAAGTGCCGGGTCCCACATGCCGTTGTACTCGACAATAACAATCCATGGGTCATACTGCTTATCCAGTTCTTTTAACTTTTCTTCGGTTAAATCTTCTTTTTCAAGTACAACCATGCTCACACCGTTATCTTTGAGCATTTTTTCATCGTACTCCTCCTCGCCTTCTTCGCATACAATAAGCAGCTTATTTTTTGCTTCCGCAAACTGTCCCATCTCGATTGTTTCCGTTATAAACCGGGTTTTTCCGCTGTCTAACTGTCCGTTAATAAAAAATATCGGAATCTGGTATTCTTCTTCTGCCATATGTCCTTCCTTTCAACTCCTATCCCTGTGAATTGCCGCAGAGCTTAGGCGATTTCAAATAATGTTTTTAACGCATCTTCTTTTAATTCGGCACCGATGACACAGATTCTTCCTGTAAAATCTGCCTTGCCGTCACGGATTTCGTATTCTCCCGGTACTAAATCAAAATACATCCATGTGCCGTCCGTGCAAGGAAGCATACCTTTTGAACGCAGAATCTTACCGTATTCTTCTGTATTGGCAAGCTTCTTTAAGATGTCTTCAAGTGTTTCTTTGTCGTATTTATTCGGTGTTTCTGTACCCCAGCTTGAGAATACGTCATCTGCATGATGATGTCCTTCATGGTGATGGTCATGTCCGCAGCCACATTCGCCATCATGGTCGTGATGATGATGTTCATGTTCCTCGTGGTCATGGTCATGTCCGCAGCCACATTCCTCGTCATGTCCGTGATGGTGATGTTCGTGTTCGTCCTCATCGTGGTCATGATGGTGGTCGTGTTCGTCCTCATCGTGATGATGACCACAGCAGCACTCCTCGCCGTCATGATGGTGATGATGCTCGTGTTCATGTTCTTCATGCGCTTTTTCAGCTGCTTCTGCAAGCATTTCCAGTTCGAGGTTCGTTACGTTTTCCATGGCACCTAAAATCTGTGTACCCTCTAAGTCATCCCAAGGTGTCGTAATAATATGTGCATTGGCATTGACTGTACGAATCAGTTCAATAGCCTTCTTTAACTTGTCTTCGCTGACATTCTGTGTACGGCTTAAAATGATTGTGCCTGCATGTTCAATCTGGTTGTTGAAGAATTCACCGAAGTTCTTCATGTATACTTTTACTTTAGAAGCATCTGCTACAGTTGATGCACTGTTTAAGCGGATTTCATTTTCGATATGAAGGTCCTTTACTGCCTTAATGACATCGGAGAGCTTGCCGACACCTGACGGCTCGATGATGATTCTGTCCGGATGGTACTTGTCAACAACTTCCTTTAAAGATGTACCGAAGTCGCCTACCAGTGAACAGCAGATACAGCCGGAATTCATTTCCCTGATTTCCACGCCGGAATCCTTTAAAAATCCGCCATCAATGCCGATTTCGCCAAATTCGTTTTCTATCAGAACGACCTGCTCGTCCTTTAATGCTTCTTTTAATAATTTACTGATTAAAGTGGTTTTTCCTGCACCTAAAAATCCTGAAATAATATCTACTTTTGTCATGATTATCTTCCTTTCTGCCTTTACGGCAAGTTCTAATCTTTTCCTTATCTTTTATTATACCAATGCTGTCAACTCCCCTGTTCCTGCCGATAAATATAAAATTCTTATTAAATATAGTCCGAAATATACGGAATCTTGTGAAATAATACATCATCTAAACGTTCTGCAGCTTCCTCCGTGCCTTCTATCCGCTCCATTTCATACAGACGTTCTGCGGTCTTGTAACCTAAAAGCAGGGTGGTAAGCGTTGCAATGCTCATTTTTAAGGTATAATCTGCGGGTTCTTTTGTAATTTTACAGTGTCCGTCCTCAAACAGCACCGTCACCGTTTTATTATTCCATGAAAGCAGTTCATCATGCAGTTCAAACGCAATCCGCACCGGTTTTTCGTCCGGGTCACACGGATAATTTTCAAAGAACTGCTCCACATCGACAATTCTACCCATGCAGTACGGACGAATCATTTCGCGGATATCGCCGTCATCCATTTCAAAGGCTATCGGCTCGCTAAAATAGGTGTTTCCGCGGACTTCATCAATCATGGATTCATGCGCACGGATATACTCCCACAAGCCTTGCTGTGCCTCACGGTTTAAATAAATCATTTCTTTTATGTGCATAATGTCGGACTTGATCAGATAAACCATGTAACCGCACGGCTTGTCCGCTTCATTGTAATAGACTGCCACGTTGGTGTCGTCCTCGTCCCAGCGCCAGTATTCTTCCCATGCCAGTGTATTGCGGAACAGACAGCCGTGTGTGACGGAAGCAAAGGTCGAATGAAGATTCATAAAATCCGCATTTTCCCAGTCCACGCGGCGCACATAGCCCGGTGCGGTCGCTTTCGCCGGTATCTGGCGGTCCTTGACCGTATAAGAAATTTTATTGGATACAATTTCCCAGCCCAGCTTGTGATAAAGTGGAATGGAATACGGATAAAGCAGTGCGAAAGACTGTCCCTTATGCCGCATATTGGTCAGGCTCTTTACCATGAGTTTTTTCATAATACCGTGTCCGGAATATTCCGGATAGGTGCAGACACTTGTTACAAATCCAATCTGAAAGACTGTATCGTATATATTCATTTTGAGCGGATAAACCGCAAACTGCGAAATGAGTGTTTTTCCGTCAAAACAGCCCAGCACGTCCGCACGGTCTAACACCGGGAACTTGGACTGTTTAATCTCATCGTCCCGCCAGCCGGTTTCTGCCAGTTCCTGTTCTGTCACCTGAAAAGCGTACCTAAGCAGTGCATTATACTGGTTGACATCATCTGTTTCTGTTTTTAACGTTCGTATCTCATATTTTGTTTTCCTTGCCATTTTATCCATACCCTTTTCTTCATTTTCATAGTAAAAGCCTATGATGCAAAACACCACAGGCTGTTATCATACCCTATATTACATTTTAAATCTGTATCCGACACCCCAGATGGTTTCAATATACTGCGGCTTTGACGTATCATACTCAATCTTTTCACGAATCTTTTTGATATGCACGGTAACGGTTGCAATATCACCGATAGAATCCATATCCCAGATTTCTTTAAACAGTTCGTCCTTTGTAAATACGTGGTTTGGGTGCTCTGCAAGGAATGTCAGCAGATCAAATTCCTTCGTCGTAAAAACTTTTTCCTCACCGTTGACAAAAACACGTCTTGCCGTCTTGTCAATCTTAATGCCGCGGATTTCAATCACATCATTTTCCTGCTTTGCACTGCTGACCAAGCGCTCATATCTTGCCAGATGTGCTTTTACTCTTGCCACCAGTTCGCTCGGACTGAACGGCTTTGTCATATAATCATCTGCGCCGACACCCAGTCCGCGGATTTTATCAATGTCTTCTTTCTTTGCCGATACCATGATAATCGGTGTGTTTTTGACTTCACGGACCTGACGGCAGATTTCATAACCGTCCGTTCCCGGCAGCATGACATCTAAAATCATAATATCAAAATCTTCATTTAAAGCGGTTGCCAGTCCCTGTGTACCGTCTGACTTAATGACAACTTCAAAATCACTTAATTCCAGATAATCTTTTTCAATTTCTGCAATGGCTTCTTCATCTTCTACTATTAATACTCTGCTCATACCCCAATTTCCTTTCTGTTTTACATTTCTGTGTTACATTTTATCTGAGTCCCTTTGCACTCTTTTTTCCACTTTTATCTTCTATACAATAATGGGAATTATCTTTATATTTTAACAGATTGATATGCATGGCTGTTCCTTCGCCCTCCACACTTTCTGCCCAGATTTTTCCCTTGTGGTCTTCAATAATTTTTTTAACAATGGCAAGTCCGATACCGCTTCCGCCCTGCCTGCTGTTTCTTGATGAATCCGTTCTGTAAAAACGTTCAAAAATACGCGGCAGTTCTCTTGCCCCAATGCCTTTTCCGTTGTCTGCCAGCAGAATGTGTACATAATCACCCTCGTCATAAACGGCAATTGTAATTTTTTCTTTCCGGCTTTCGTCGCGGTATTTTACGGAGTTGCTGACAATATTGTTGATGACACGCTTTAACTGTTCCGCATCTGCAACGACAAACACATCATCCCCCGCATAACAGCGGTAATCCAGATCAATACCCTGCGCTTCTAAGTCAATCTTAATCTCCTCACAGCAGTCATCAAAATATCCCTTAATCGGAATCTTTGCAAAAGAATACGGCACACGGTTGGTATCTAACTTGGAATAAATCGTCAGCTCATCAATCAGCTTGTCCATATCATTGACCTTATTGGCAATTGTACGCAGATACTTTTCCTGCTTCTGCGGTGTATCCGCAATACCGTCCTGAATCCCTTCCACATAACCTTTAATCGCCGTCAGCGGTGTCTTTAAATCATGTGAAATATTGCGGATCAGCTCTTTTTCTTCCATATCGGAACGAATCTTGTCTTCGGACGACTGCTTTAAAATGACACGCATTTCCTCAAAATCACGGCACACATCACCGATTTCATTTTTCGGGACATTCGGCATTTCAAAATCAAAATTACCCGCCTGTATATTATGTGTCGCCAGCTTCAGCTTATTAAGCGGTGTCACAACGGAACGGTATATCCACAGATTCAGTATCAGGCTTGTAATCACCAGTATCAGAAAAACTGCCGCAAACAGTTCGATTGCAAACATTTTCAGCTGCGGTACAATCTGATTTAATGATGTCAGAATGGATACACTGTATTCATTGCCCTGACTGTCGGAAAAATTAATCTGCTTTACCAGTGTCTGGTAGTCGCCGCCCTTATAAAGTGCCACATCACAAATGTTCTCATCTTCATCATATGCTGGAAGCAGCTCATCAATATTTTTTCCTTTAAGCACCTCTGACTGATATGTATAGAAACCGTTCTTACGGACAACCAGCTCTGAGAGCTTCTCTGACAGTCTGTAATCAATATGCTCCAGATAGCTTTCATCGTTAAACTTTTCCGGATTTTCCTCTGCAATTTCACGGATATCGTCATAAATATTTTCCGTAATCTTTCCCATCAGTTCCATCGGCGAGTAAAAATCAATCAGAAATGTCTGACTGTCTATCTCATAGGTCTGGTACATATTCTGTGCATGGATTTTATACATGCCGCAGATAACCAGTCCGCACAGAACCATCGGAAGAATACTCATAATGCAAAAAGTTAATATTAATTTATTTTTCAGTTTCATTGTCATCTTCATTTCTGCGCACGTCCTACGTCTATTTTAGCTATATTCTGCAGCCTATATGATTCCGGTCCGCATAATGAATTTGTGTTCTGTGCGCACGGACACAAAATGCGTGTGTGAAATAGATAAATACCAAATTTATCATATCACAAATTGTCTTATTTTTATCAAAACAAACAATAAATTTTATTAAATATTAGTAATAAAAGTAAAAAGGCTGGTACACACCCACGTTTCCGCATCAGTGTATACCAGTTTTCATCAGCCGATTTTTAATTTAAATTTCTGTACATCTCTTTCTGAATCGACACGTTCAATTAAAGCACCAAGACTTCTTAACTTTCCTTCAAAATCTTCGTACCCTCTCTGAATATATTCAATGTCCTCAATTTCGGAAATGCCATCTGCTGCAAGTGCTGCAAGTACAAGTGCCGCACCCGCACGTAAATCCGGTGCTGCAAGCTGTGCGCCTGTAAATCCGGATACACCTTCGATATAAGCGGTGTTACCCTCTACCTTAATCTTGCTGCCCATGCGGTTTAATTCGTCTACATATTTAAAACGGTTTTCAAAAATGCTTTCCGTTACCATGCTTGAACCGTTGGCAAGTGCAAGAACAACTGCCATCTGTGGCTGCATATCCGTTGGAAATCCCGGATACGGGAGTGTCTTTACATTGGTAGATTTTAATTCTTTACTGCCAATAACACGTACGCTGTCATCACCTTCAATGACCTGACATCCGATTTCAAGCAGCTTTGCAGATAAAGATTCCAGATGTTTTGGAATGACATCTCTTACCGTAATATCACCTTTGGTTGCTGCTGCCGCAAACATAAATGTTCCCGCTTCAATCTGATCCGGAATAATCGAATACGTCGTACCGTGCAGACGGGAAACGCCTTTAATACGGATAACGTCTGTTCCGGCACCTTTGATATTCGCGCCCATTGCATTTAAAAAGTTCGCTACATCTACGATATGCGGCTCTTTTGCTGCATTTTCAAGAATCGTATCGCCTTCTGCCATGCAGGAAGCTAACATCAGGTTAATTGTTGCGCCGACTGTCACGACATCAAAATAAATGTGGCTGCCCACAAGCTTTTCTGCCTTTGTATGAATCTTTCCGTAGGAAATATCCACTTCCGCACCCAGAGCCTTAAAGCCCTTGATGTGCTGGTCAATCGGACGGCTTCCGATATTACATCCGCCCGGAAGAGCCACCTGGGATTCCTTATACTTTCCAAGCAGTGCGCCCAGTAAATAATATGACGCCCTGATTTTCTTAATATATTCGTAATCTACATTAATATCACTGATAGAACCACCGTTAATCTGAACGGAATTATTGTATACATAAGTAACCTTTGCACCAATCCCCTCAATTGCCTGTAAAAGTACACGAATATCCCGTACATTCGGCACGTTTTCTATCGTTACCGTTTCATCTGTCATAATCGCAGCAGCGAGAATGCCGAGTGCTGCATTCTTTGCTCCACCTATGGAAACTTCTCCTTGAAGGCGTACTCCACCCTTAATCACATACTGTTCCATTGTTATGCACCTCTATCTTATCTATATCAACTTCATTATTATTTTCAACATATTCTGTTAAATTATAACATAAACATCACATTTGTAAAGAGTACAGCCAAAAAAACCTTACGAAAATAGCTTTGTTTTGCAAAGGCGCATTTACAGTATATGCTTTATCTGATACATAAGAACTATCTTTTACTGAATAAAGCGCAGTGGATTTACGGTGCTGCCGTTTATCCACAGCTCAAAATACAGACACGGTTCATCGCAGTTTCCGGTACTGCCGCTGTTGGCAATCAGCTGTCCTGCTGTCACATTCTGCCCTTTTACCACACCAATTGCATCAAGGTGTCCATATCTTGTTACGGAGCCGTCTTTATGTGTAATGTCAATACAATATCCGTAATCTGCATACCATCCGGTACGTGTCACCGTACCCTCTGCCGCCGCATAAACAGATGTCCGCTCTTTTGCAAGCCAGATGACACCGTTATTTACATTTCCGCCAAACTGTCCGGAAACCGGTAACCCATACGCACTGTCTGACTGCGTACCCACTGAAATCACCTGTGGCTGCGATTCTGTCTGGACTTTTTCATCTATAATCTTCGTATCTGTCCGTCTTCCATTAATATAGGAAACCTCTGCCGTAACCTTTCTGGTTCCTGTGCTTCCTTCTTCCTCTATCGTATTCTTACCCTTCTGTGCTTCCTCATCCTGTATATACTGCGGTGTTGCACGATACGTCTCATCATATGTTTCACGCTTTGTCATCACAACAGACAGCAGGGTTTCCGGTACAGAAAGTGTTATCATCTCACCCTCTGCAAGCACCGAATCCGTATCCAGCTGCGTATTCCATTCGTAAATCTGTTCTTTATCAATTCTGTAATCGGAAGCGACGGATTCAACGGTTTCTCCCGCCTTTACTTCATATAACACACGGTTTTCTGATGATTTTGTCACTGCTTCGTAAGCCGTGTCCACATTGACAATCCCGGTCTTTGCAAGAAGCACTTCGCTGACAGTTACATTCTGCGCAAAATCAATGGATGTAATCCCGTCATGCACGACCGTTCCGTCTTCCTGTGTCGTGGATGCCTGTCCGCTTAGTACCGCAGATACGATGTCTTTGCTGGCATCCGTCTGGGTCTTTTCAAAGCTGACGGTATAATCTCCGCTGCTGCCTATGGGATTTAACTGCACCGTATACTCTTTTTGGGTGTCATACTGCTGTTCCACACGGGAAAGCAGCGTATACACATCATCCAGACTTGCAAGTGTAACCGTTGCATCGTCCATTCTGACCATATAGGCAATCTGTGAATTCACATCTGTTATACTGGAAAATAATGCACTATAGATACTGTCTGAGAGTTCTTCCTTACTCATGCGTTCCGCCGTAAGATGGCTCTCTTTAATTACCGTATACTCCGGCTCCATATATACAACATCAGGATAAATGCCGGAAAGCCGTCCTCTTGCATCTGCAAGCGCTTTTGCCGCATCTGCGCGGGAATTTGCAGCCCCGACTTCTGTTCCGTTTACTTCTATACGGTAATACGCTACCTGATTATTTAAAAGATTCTTTTCTACAAACGGTATTGCAAATAAGCATACCATACTGGCAACAAACATTGCTGTCAGCAGCATCAGTCTCATTCTTTCCCCATATTTGGTAAAATGTGACATGACTCTCTCCATTTCTGCCGTGTGACGGCATTTCTATCATAATCTATAACATAATCCATAAACTGTGTAGTTTACTGTTTTGTAACACTTTTGTAATATTTGTCATGTTACCATATCCAGAGCAATTTGTAAAGAGCGGGCATCTTTGATGTCCGCCCCTTTAAGCCTGTAGTGTTATTCTTCTTTTTTACGCGAATCAAAGTAGACAAACGCATCTATTTTTTCAAGAATATCCGCGAAAATTTCCCGCGGCGCAGCTTCAATGTATTTCGTCAGGATTTCATTTTCCTGCTTTTTATAACGACCGTAGAAAATGTCGTACAGGTTGTGACCGCGCACGTAAATCCGGATATTTTCAATGTTATCCACAATGTCCTGACGGGACTGTATCTTTATCCCCGTTTTTTTTAACATGGCTTTCACACTTGTTAATTTATAGAGATATTCCTGATATTTACTCCACAAAATGTCGTAAAACGCATCGACACTTTTTACAACACCAATCTGCGCCATGACTTCCGGAAACAGAAAATAATTCTCAAACGAATAATATTTTAAAATCAGCACATTTTTCTCCGTAACCCGCGGAAGATTGCCTTTATCTTCATGTGACCGGTCGCCGTAATATTTGCAGAGCTGCTGTCCTAACTGCATCCTGTTTTTGCCGTCGCTGTCCCGGATCATCATAAAACTGTCCTTTAAATAAACGGAATTAATGTATTTTAAATTGGCATACGTCTTGATATTCGTACAGCTATTGGTGGAGATAATTGCAATGCGCTTGAGCTGTCCGGACTCGTCATAGACCTCGGAATAATATTTTTTAAGCAGCAGCGGCAGACGGCTCTTATCCTGCTTTCCTTCAACAATAAAGACAAAGCTCACATTCATCAAGTCATTTGCCGTATAGCCCAAATCATTTAAAATGGCATCCAAGTCGGTATCTTCACGTACACATGTATTGTACCTGCTGTCGGAATATACCTGACGGATCTGTCCAGATGTAAAGTTAAACAGCATTTCCGGCTCATGTGTGGAAAATATAACCTGATTCTTTTTGGACAGCCGGTAAAGGATTTCACTCGCAACCTTTTTTAACTGCGGGTGCAGATATATTTCCGGTGTATCTACCATAATAATATACGGCGCTGTGTTTTTTGTATCCACATAGGTCTGAAGCAGAGATAAAATGTAAATGCTTTTTAAGCCTTCACCGAGCGCATCCAGCCCGCCCTCTTTCTTGCTGCCGCGCATACGCACAACGGTATCGATTTTAAACAGTTCGTCCGCATCAAATTTAATCTCATAATGAATTTCATGGGACTGCCCGCCGTTGCGGCTGAAATAGTAGTTTAAACGCTCTGACAACTGGTTTAAATTACACGTAAATAATTTGTACTGCAACAGGCGGCTCGTTTCCATCAGTGTCAGCTGTTCCGGCGTTTTTTTCTGGATTACGCCGATACATTCAAAGCACTGGTGGCATTTGCGTTTTTCATCGAAAATGCACCGGTCGTCCCGCAGTGCCTGCAGTCCGGTATCCTGCTGTAATAAAATCAAATCCTGACTGATATCTTCTTTGTCACGGTACTGGTCCACAAAATAGATTTTCGGAAAAATACTTTTGATATAACGGTTGTTTTTAAAATAACCGTCTTTATAGCGTACGATGCCGTTTCTGCCGTAAATGTATTCAAATTCAAGCGTGCCGCCATCCTCCGTTTCCTGATAGGACGGCAGCTTTTTACAAAAATTTTCTTTCCACAGTGAGAACTGCTTGAAATTACCGACAATGCCGTTCTGATGCAGATACTCTAAATCTTCATCTGTAATCAGAAGCTGTATGCCGATGGTAATATTGCCGTCCCGGTGGTGAAAATCCACTTCGGATATGGCATAATCGCCGGATACCGCGCGGATTGCATCAAGCATGACAGATTTTCCGGCATTGTTTCTTCCGACTAAAATAAGTACGTCTTCAATATCGCGGATTACCAGTTCCTCTACGGATTTAAAATTTTTAATGGACAACTGTGTGATTTTCAACGAAAATGCCCCCTTTTTGCCTTACGCTTTTCCTTTTTCTTTTCGTGTATGTTTACCGCTTCTGCCTTTCGCTTTTACACCTTTTTTTGCAGTGCTTTTAGACTTGTGTTTTGGGTTGTTTCCGGCAATGCTTTGGGGTTTGTTTTTTGCTACGGAATATCCGAATGTGCCAAGCTTTTTACCCAGTGTAAAATATTCACCGTGGGAATATGTCACTAAATCTGCCGCATTTAAGTCAAATCTGCCTTTTTCATCCATGTAATCATCATCAACCCGCACCGCCACGACTTCTGCCAGAAACATATCGTGTGTGCCCAGTTCAAGCACCTGTGTCACACGGCACTCTATATTGACCGGACTTTCCGCAATGCCCGGTGCTTTTACCTTTTCTGACGGCTGCGGTGTCAGGTGCATTTCCTGAAACTTATCAACATCCCTGCCGGAACGCACACCACAGTAATCGGTTGCACGGCATAACTGCTTTGTCGTCAGATTTACAACAAATTCTTTTGTTTCCTTTATAATGTCATAGGAATATCGGTTTTTCCTTACGGAAATTGAAAGCATTGCCGGGTCTGAACAGATTGTTCCTGCCCATGCCACGGTAATAATATTCGGTTTTCCGCCCTCGCGCTGGCAGCTCACCATCACTGCCGGTACGGGATATAACATATTTCCCGGTTTCCACGTCTGTTTTGCCATTTTTAAATGTCCTTTCTGATTTTTGTATTCGGTTTCTGTGTTATATTTGCATTCTTTTATGGATACACTATCTTATGATGTCATCATCAAACCTTTGTATATGCCGTATTCCGGCGGATTGGAGTTTTATGAATACTGTCACCCAGAAACTTACGCGCTTAAAAATATTTACCGCAGTTTCTTTTATCCTTACTGCGGCGCTTGGCACTGCCTGTCACTTTGCCTTTGTTTTTTTCGGTCAGAGCCGTCTGATTGCCCCTTTTGTTCCTGTCAATGAGTCTACATGGGAACATTTAAAGCTATTGTTTTTTCCGTTTCTTTTACTGCTTGTAATCGGCTGTTTTGCCGGTATTGCAGGCGGCAATGCACCTATTTCCAACCGCAGTCTGAAAAAAATGTTTTTATCCTGCTACTGGGACGGCGCGGCATTTGGCGAACTCTGCGGCATGGCAGCCGTTGTCGTCTTATTTTACGGCATCAACGGTATTTTAGGCTTTAATCTGGACTGGGTAAACATCGCTATTTATTTTATTGCTGTTTTATACGCCCACTATACCTTTTACCGGTATGCGTGTCTTCCATATTATAATACATTTTCCTACCACAAACCGCATCGTCCGATTCCGCTGATTCTGCCTGTTTTTGTACTGGTATTTGTGACATTTTTATTCATGCTTTTTACCTTTTATCCACCGCACATCGGTCTTTTTTCCGACCCGCAAAATGGCAGCTACGGTCTGTCCGCCAGTCTTTTTACCAGATACTCATATCCTTCCAGAATGACGGCACTGTGGTCAGAAGCCAGCAGGGTCGTATGTTCCATCGTATAGGTTTTATTTTCAAGTACCGCACCCGGACTCCACTCTACACGGACCTGGGATTCCGTGCGGACTGCCAGTTCCTTATTTTCAAGGCATAACCGATGCGTCGCGCAGACTGTACCGTCTGCGTTGTTTTTTCTTGAAATTTCGGTATCTTTTATTGTAAACCAGCCTGCATTTTTAGCATCATCGCCAGCTTTTTCATGCAGAAGTCCCTCCGGCACCAGCGCAATATAGGCAGTTGTGATAATCCGCGTACGCGGGTCCCTGTCATATGCACCATATGTTTTTAACTGTTCAAAGTTTAAATGCTCAATTCCTGTTTCTTCCTGTAATTCTCTTGCTGCCGCCGTTTCGAGATTTTCCCTGTACTCCACAAATCCGCCCGGCAGCGCCCACCATCCGATGCTTGGGTGGTTTCCCCGCTGAATCAGCAGTACTTTGGTCACTTTCTTTTCGGATTCATTATAGGCAAATACCGCCATATCTACGGTATTGCACGGATTCTGGTATTTACGCGGGTCATATTTTTCTAAAAATGTGACTAAATCTTCTCCGACTGCGTTTTTTTCTCCCGTTCCCATAAATGCTTTTACAGCTTTTTCTTTATCTAAATACATATTTCTCTCCATTCCGCAGGCATTATAATGCCGGAGAAATCGCGAACTGAATTTATTCAGTTCTGCGATAAAAAGCGGATTTGTGACGCATGCGACACAAATCGCTGTGTGAAAAATCTTAGATTTAAGGATTTTTCACACTTTTCTCCATTCCGCAGGCAATTTCTCATCTGCCATCACATTTCTCCTGCTTTTTCGCCGTGCATGTGCGGGAAAGCAAAGCTTCCCCGCACTGTCGGGCGTTCGCCCTATCGCTTAAAATCTTCAAGAAGTGCCCTGTGCAAGCACGGCACTTCTTTCCGCTTTTAACCGGCACGGCTCATTGCTTACGCACATTTTACCACAAATGGGGGTTGTATTAAATCCCTGTGGTTACAATTGTTTTTATTTTCTGTCTTTTTTGAGTTTTTATTAAATTTTTATTTTTTTTAGTTCTATTTTATGCTACTTGTACATCTTATTTATTTATGCTACAATGCAATTATAAGAATTCGTGGAACATCATAGAAAAGATTACATATTTTCCGCCTTTCCAAGGGGGTTTTATGCCTTTTAAAGTTGTGTCGTCCCACGATGATATTACCGCAAATGCGGAGGAATGGAGGATTTTATGATTGGAAATGTAATCGTTGGTCAGTCTGGTGGTCCAACATCAGTAATTAACTCAAGTCTGGTAGGTGTATACAAAACTGCACGTGACAGAGGGGCAAAAAAAGTATACGGTATGCTTCACGGCATCAAGGGGCTGCTGGACGGACAGTATGTTGACCTTTCTGAAAAGATTAAGACTGATATTGACATCGATTTGTTAAAGAGAACCCCATCTTCTTATCTGGGTTCCTGTCGTTACAAACTGCCGGAGGTAAATGAAGATAAAGCTGTATATGAAAAAATCTTTAAGACACTTGAAGATTTGGAAGTAAAATACTTCTTCTACATCGGTGGTAACGATTCCATGGATACCATTAAGAAGCTTTCCGATTATGCAAATCTTGTAAACAGTGACATTAAATTTATGGGTGTTCCAAAAACTATCGATAATGACCTCGCTGTTACTGACCACACACCGGGTTACGGTAGTGCTGCCAAGTATATTGCGGCAACGATGAAAGAAATTATCCGTGACGGTCTTGTTTATGATTATCCGACAATCACAATTGTTGAAATCATGGGACGTAATGCCGGATGGCTGACTGCTGCTGCTGCTCTTGCAAAGGGTGAAGACTGTGAAGGCGTAGATATGATTTACCTTCCTGAAAAGGTATTTGATATTGACAAGTTCATGGCAAGAGTAAAATCTTTAAGCGAACAGGGTCGTTCTATGGTTATTGCGATTTCAGAAGGTATTAAGGTTGCTGACGGCAGATACGTATTTGAACTTTCTGACCACGTAGAATTTGTCGATGCATTCGGACACAAGCAGTTAGCAGGTTCTGCAAAGTTCCTTGCAAACAAGATTGGTTCTGAACTCGGCATCAAGACAAGAGCAATTGAACTTTCTACCATGCAGCGTTGTGCCGCACACATGACTTCCCGTACGGATATCACAGAGGCCTTCAACGTAGGTGGTGCAGCTGTAAAGGCAGCTTTTGAGGGTGCTACAGGACAGGTTGTTGTCTTAAAGAGAATTTCTGATGACCCATATATGTGCATTACAGAAACACATGATGTTCATGATATTGCCAATGTGGAAAAGAAGATTCCGTTAGAATGGATTACAGATGACGACTATGTTACAGATGATCTGATTCACTATATCAGACCACTCATTCAGGCTGAACTTTCACCAATTATGGTTGACGGTCTTCCAAGACATTTAAACGTCAATTTCTAAAACTGAATAACATTTTAGGTGAAATCCCCGGAAACCCGTGTCGCGGCTGACCGGGGATTTTTATTTTTAAATTTTTCCAATATAATAATTTTTTGTTCTTCCCCTTGTCATTCTCCCGATTATCCATTACAATCACTGTATCTTAAAAATATGAACATACACGGACAGCCGCTTCTTTTAACGGACTGCCGGCTGTTTTTTGAAGAATGGAGATTTAAAAATGAAATTTGTAATACAGCGTGTCAATCACGCAAGTGTCACCGTTGACGGTCAAACGGTCGGTTCTATCGGTAAAGGACTGCTGATTTTATTCGGCGCCGGAAAAGGAGATACTGAAGAAATGCTGCCAAAGTTTGTGGATAAAATCACAAAGCTGCGGATTTTCTCTGATGAAAATGACAAAATCAATCTTTCCCTTTTGGACGTAGGTGGCGAACTGCTTGTCGTAAGCCAGTTTACACTTTACGCAGACTGCCGCAAGGGAAATCGTCCAAGCTTTTTTGATGCCCTTGAACCAGACCGTGCCGATGCTTTATACGAGAAATTTGTTGCATTGTGCCGCGAAAAAGTCACCAAAGTAGAAACCGGAAGCTTCGGTGCACATATGCGTGTTGACCTTGAAAATGACGGTCCGTTTACCGTTGTCTTAGACAGCCGTGATTTTTTCAAAGAATCTTCAAATGAAAGGCGGGAAAATTAAGATGTTCCGATTATGGTGTAAATTATTTGATGACAGCAATCATCTGCTCAAGGATATGGTGGTGGAAAATGATGATGCGGCCACAAACCGTACCCGAAAAATTTTTGACGGTATCCACAGTGCCTGCTATGCCTTTGATTTAAGCGAGCCTATCTGGCTGGATTCCAATGTTGCGGAGTTTAAACGTCATTCCAAAGTCCGTTTCTATCAGGATAATTTTATTGACAGCATTGACTTTTCTTATATGGAAATTCAGGTGATTGAAGAAGACTAATACGAAAGACTATTCTTGCAATAATTTTTTTTAATAAATACAGTTCCAATACACATTTATTTTTGTAAATGTGTATTGGAACTTTTTAGACTGTAACAAAAATATCTGTGTATCAGCGTTTTGTCTGATTCATCGACCGTGCCAGCTTCTCAACTGTTTCTTCTGGCAGTTCTGCCAAGTCTGCTACCGATTGAATGTCATTGCCAAGTGCAAGCAGTTTTTTTGCAATCTGGATTTTGGTCTGTTCTTCTCCCTCACGCCGTCCTTCCGCGCGTCCCCGGTTTAAGATGTCTTTTGCTTCATAGTTTAATACTTTTCCGCCCATTTGCTGACTCACTCCCTTCGCTACTTTTTCGTACTTTGCCGCTAAATGCTCTATTACTTTGCGTGACATTGCAAGAATTACAACTTTCGGATACTCCGTTAAATCACCCATCTGGCAGGCAATTTCAAGCCGTTCACGGATTGCGGCATATTCTTCCTCCAGCTGTTTTAACTTTTTCTTATTTTCTTCGAGTTCTTTAAAATCCTTTTCATACACAAAGATATGAAACGGTATCAGAAAGAACAGTTTTTTCTCAAACAGTTCATGAATCGTATAGCGTTTTACTTTTAATACCGGCACGATATAGGATACCTTTCCGCCCGGAGTTAAGACTTTAACCGTCATGTGTTCCGGGGTGTTTTGGGTATGCCGGAGGGATACAATCGCTGAATCTGGGAATTGTACTGTCAAAATATTTGATGTAAACTCCCTGTTTTCTAATGCAAGCTGTGTATCGTACTCAAACATTCGCACAATCATGGTGCCGTCCTCCGTACTCTGACATTCAATGTGATACCGTTTACGCTGTGATGTGTTACAGCTGGCAGAACCGCCGTAAACCTGATTTTTCAGTGGCTGTGCTGTCGGTGCTGTTTCTTCACTGATGATTTCAAAGCTGGAATCTGTAATCCGTTCCTGCTCACTGCCGTCCGGCATTTTAATAAAATGCTCGTTTTGCAGCAGGCAGATGGTTTCTTTTCCGGTGTAGTGCGTATGAAAAATTTCATTGACAACCGGAATCATTAACTCCGTACAGTCGGTTAAAAGTGTACGGAATACGTCATCGTATGGTGTATTATCCATGCATTCTTCCTTTCTTTTATTATACTGGACTTGTGGAACTGCCGGCAAGATTTTTTGCTGATTTTTTGAATATTTTATTGGATTCAGCCTGGATTTTTTCGTATAAAAATCCTCAGAAAATGCCAATAGAAATTTCAGTCTGAATATTAAATACACATTCAACTGAAAATTTTAGATTTTAAAGACATACTGATTTATAAAAATCATGCTTTAAAACTTAGTTTTAGAATATATTCTATTAATAAGATAGCATACTTTTATTTTATTTGCAATATAAAAAAGAACGGACTGCGATGAGGAAGTCAATCCGTATTCATTTTTATATATACGGCTGTCCACTCCTGCAATCCGGGTGAACAGCCGTTTTCCATTCAACAATTAAAATTTATCCGACAACATTGCGTGCTTTGCCTTCCGTAAATGCCTTAATATTTTCATAGACCTCATCCATCAGTCTTGTACGGGCTTCTACGGTTGCCCAGGCAATGTGCGGCGTTACAATGAGTTTTGTACTGTCTTTTACGGAATTGAGCGGATTATCCGCTTCAACCGGCTCTTTTGTCAGCACATCCAGTCCTGCTGCCGCAATCTGATTTTCATTCAAAGCGGCTACCAGATCCGCATCATTTACAATCGGACCACGTCCGACATTAATTAAAATGGCGCTGTTTTTCATCTTCTCAAATGCCGCCTTATTCATCAGATTTTCCGTATTCTGATTCAGCGGTGCATGAATGGATAAAATGTCTGACTGCGCTAAAATTTCATCAAATTCAACACGCTCATACGGTACATCATAAGTATGTCCGCTTGCTGAATAATAAATCACCTTGCAGCCAAAGCTTTCTGCGATTTTTGCCACACCCCTGCCGATAGCACCGAGTCCGATAATGCCCCATGTCTTGCCTGCAAGTTCATGGAATTTTGCATCAAAATGTGTAAAACACGGACTGTTAATATATGCACCGGATTTTACATAGTTATCATAATAGCTCAACTTTTCAAGCAGATAGAAACACAGCGCAAAGGTATGCTGAATGACAGACTGTGTGGAATATCCCGCAACATTGGCAACCGTTATGCCACGTGCCTTTGCATAGGCAAGGTCAATGTTGTTATAGCCTGTGGCGGTTTCTGCAATCATTTTTACCGCCGGTGCACCAGATAATACCGCTTCGTCAATCACAACTTTATTGGTAATAATGACTTCCGGATTGTGTTCTGTAATCCGCTGTTTTGCTTCTTCCCTGCTGCTTTGCGGATATGTAATCACTTCGCCGAGTTCCTTTAACTTATCCAGCGAAATATCATCCCCTAAAGTAATTGAATCCAGTATCAGTATCTTCATTGTCAAAACTCCTTTCGTCTGTTTGTACAGTTCTTTTATTAATCAAATTATAACATTTGACGTTGTTTTTTCAAGAAAAATGTCCTTTTGCCGCACAGATTTTATCATATCTTCTGTTCATTTTCATAAACTCACTGGCGGCTTTCCCTTTTAATTTTGCAGCCATCACTTTTCCCGCTTCACTGCGCACGGCGCCACTGTTTTCCAGATAATCCACGAGTTCCACAACCGTATCCTTTAAATAGCCGTCCACATCTGCCATACAGTCCATAAAATGCAGGGACACACAGCACATCGCCGCGACCGCCGCACAGATATAGACTTCATCTGTATTTCCCTTAAAAAGAACCGCCGAAAATATTCCCAGTAAAGCAATCCCATATTTGACCATTCCCGCAATCCGCTGCCATGCTTTCATGCGCAGTCCACAAATTTTCTCATTTTCGATAATCTTTTCCACAAAAACTTCGGTGTTATTCACCGCAATCTCCAGCTTACAGCAGTCATCATACTTGTCGACTGCCTTGCGGATCACCGGCACTTTTCTTGTTCCGCTGCGGATATCCTGTATCATCTCATAGCAATTTTTAAATAAAAACAGCCAGATAGCCATCCCCGCCATAAACACCACTGCCATCAACACTACTATTATTTTCATACTTCCCCCATTTCTGAACAACTTGTTGCAAACAAGCTTTCATTTAAGGCTTGTTTACACTCCTTTCCCATAAGCCATACTGCCTTTCAATTACGTAACATAATAATATCGCAGAAATGCTAAATTGAAAAGCATTTCTGCGATAAATCGTTCGTCAAATATCGGGGATATTCGTCTTATTTTAAGCTTTTGCGACTAGGCAATGCGGGAAACAAGTTCCTTTAATAAAAGAACAGAGTTGTGGATTGCCTGTTTTTCGAATGTCGGATAATCCATGGTCGCGCTGTCATCTGCCTTATCGGAAATTGCACGTAAGATGACAAACGGCACACCGTTTAAATATGCAGCCTGTGCAATCGCTGCGCCCTCCATTTCCGTGCAGTAACCGTCAAAATTGGCACTGATTCTTTCCTTTACCGCCTTGTCTGAAATAAACTGATCGCCGCTGACAACTCTGCCCACATGCACGCCAATCTGCGGCACAACCTTTGCACAGCTTTCCTTTGCCAGCTCAATCAGTTTTGCATCGGCCTTAAATGAGAGCGTATCCATTCTCGGAATCTGACCGAGTGCATAGCCAAAACCCGTTGCGTCCATATCATGATGCAGTACATCATCTGAAATCACGATGTCTGCAATGTTGATTTCATTTTTTAAAGAACCAGCGATACCTGTATTAATCACATAATCCACACCGAAATCGTCCACTAAAATCTGTGTGCAGACCGCCGCATTGACCTTGCCGATACCGCTTCTTACAATAACAACATCTTTTCCACTTAATTTGCCCGCTTTAAATGTCATCTGCGCTTTTGTTTCCTCGCGCTCAATGTCCATGACTGCTACAATCTGCTCCACTTCTTCATCCATTGCTCCGATAATTCCTATCATAATCCTCTCCATTCCGCAGGCATTTTAATGCCGGAGGAATCGCGAGCCAAATGTCCGATTTGGCTCTGCGATAAAGACTATTTTGTGATGCCTGCGGCACAAAATAGTCGTGTGAAAAATCTTAGATTTAAGGATTTTTCACACTTTTCTCCATTCCTATTTTTATTTACTTGTCAGCAGTGAATATGAAATCGTGCTGACTTTATCGTTATTCATGACAAATGTCAGGGTCATTTTATCCTTAGAATACGCATAGGTGTTGCCTGCTGCAACGTAATCCGTGCCGTATGCCTTTGTCACTGCCGCAAAGCTGTCACCGATTTTAATACCTTCTGCCGTATTTACTGTATCATCTTCGAGCGTAATTGTATAGATATACTTTTTGCCGTCTTTTTCATACGTCTGTAAGGTAAAGCCGTCATAATAGTAAAATGTATCTTTTCCTTCGAATGCACAGCTTAATGCCTCATATGTGCCGCTAGGCGGTGCTCCAAGTGCATCTGTTACCGTCTGGGCATCTTCATTAATATAAATCTGCTGGTCACCTGTGGTAAAAATGTAACCGCTCTGCTGATTTTTTGCACTGCTGCCGGATGCTGTGCCGCAGCCTGCAAGTGAAATTACGGTCACTGCAATACACAGCGCCGTTATCCAAAATTTTTTCATCAATCTGCTGTTCCTTTCTCTGCTTCATATCGTTCTTCCATTTCCTGCCAGTAGGATAAAACCGCACTGTCCTGCCTGTGATCAGGCAAATCACATTCTGTCTGCAGAATCTGTCCGAAATAGCGGGAAAGCTTTTCCGCGCCCCACACATTTAAGTGCAGTCCCGCATCATAAGTATCGGTTGTCAAATCAATCCCGGATTCCTGCATGGACTCCAGAAAATTGTAATACGGCAAATCCTTCTGCGCGGCATAATCTTTGATCTGTTCTTCCCATTCATCATACCACACCGGATAAATTGTCGGTGCTTTCATCAGCACCAGACGGATATTTTTTTCTTTGCAAAGCTGCGTGATTTTATCCAGATAGTCCCACGCATTTTCACCAAACGAATAATCAGCAAGCGGTGTTTTCCTCGGCTGTGTTGTCACACCTTTTTTCCCCGTCTGCATCAGATACCCGTTATACGAAACCGTGTCTTTTGAAAACATATACCGGAAATCTTCTTTTGTCAATGCACTCCACCGCGAATGAAACCGAAGCAGTGGAAATACATAACTTATAAAACTTTCTTTTTCTGTCATGGAAGCCCGTATGGATGCCGCCTTGCTGTCCGACCACTTCATACCGTCTAAGGTCATGCGGTTATACGCTTCATTCTGCGGTTCATTGTACTTCATGGACAGCACGTTAAACACGACCGCCTTTGGTGTTTCATACCGCAGGGTTTCTTCCAATAAATAATACGACTGCCAGATCAGCTGCTGCGCGCTGCCGCGGATATAGCTTGTAATGCCGTATTCCTGCCAGAGTGTAACCGGAGAAATATTTTCATAAACCTCACAGTCCCCGATAAATATGACATCATTGTTTTTCGGTGCTTTATAATACTCGGCAATAAGTGCGCCTTCCTTTACATTTGACATATACTTTGGCATGAGCAATGCCTGGGCAAAGTACAGGGCAAGGACAGAAAGCACCATAAGAACTGCCACAATGCCTAAAGTTTTTATTTTACTGCGTACCATTTCTGTCCTTTCTTCATTATAATACACGGTTTAAAACATGAAACCGCCGTGTCTTCCCAAACCTCTTTATGTACAAACATTTTTTAAAACTGGTTATATATGAACTGATTCGCATCGTACCCGATTCCGTACGCGCCGAAAATTAAAATGGCAAATAAAAGCGCAAAAACGACAAGATACTGCACTGCCGCTGTTCTTTCATAAAGCCGCTCCCGGATACTGCCTCTCCGCTGTTTTAAGCTGACACACAGCACCAGAACAACTGCCACTGCCACAACCGCATAATCCGCCGCTGTCAGACCGAGCTGTAACAGTCCCTTCATCGCCGCTGTCATATTCCAGTCCGTAAACATCGTCCCAAACATTTTAAAAGTCAGCCCGACATTCCGGTAACAGTCCAGCATACGCAGTGAGGACATCAAAAGCACCGTGCGCACCACCTGAAAAATACGGTAGGCATATTTTTTTTGTATGCCAGGAAAATGTGCGTGAAATTTTTCATAAAGCGGACGACATTCCTGTGAAAGCAGAATGACTACGGCATTTAACAGCCCCCACACAATGAAATTCCAGCTTGCACCGTGCCAGATTCCCGTGGCAAACCATACCACCAGTGTTACAAAATACACCGGAATCCGCCTGCCTGCCGCCGCACCGAAATGTTTCCGGCAGAATGTAGACATCGACAGCACCGGCATGGACGCAGACAGCGGATAAAACAGATAATCCTTAAACCACGTTCCCATGGTAATGTGCCATCTGCGCCAGTATTCCGCAATATTTTTTGAAAAATACGGTCGTTCAAAGTTTTCGGCAAGCTGTATGCCAAACATCTGCGCAATACCGATTGTAATATCAATGCCACCGGTAAAGTCGGCATATAATTCTGCTGCATAAAAAAGCATACCGCAAAATACATAGAATCCGCTGTAAATATCCGGCTGTCCCACAATGGCATTGACCACCACCACGATACGGTCTGCGATGACCAGCTTTTTAAAATAGCCCCACAGCACACGCTCCAGCCCGAACCACACCGTCCTGAAATCAAACCGGTGCGGCGCATACAATGTCTGTGACAGTTCGCCGAAACGACTGATGGGTCCCTGTATCAGCTGCGGAAAAAAGGACGTAAACAGCGCCATTTTAAAAATATTTTTTTCTGCTTCGGCCTTACCGCGGTAAACGTCAATCACATATCCCATTGTCTGAAACGTATAAAAGGAAATGCCAAGCGGCAGTACCAGATTTACGCGGGCAAGCGGGTATCTTCCGGTAAACAGTGCTGCAATGCCGTTTACATTGGCAATCGCAAAATTCGCATATTTTAAAACTGCAAGAATTCCTAGATTTACCAGCAGGCAACCTATAAAAATCATGCGCTTTTTACGCTTTATCTGCTGTTTGTACGCTTTGCGCTCCTGCTTTGACCAGACTTCTTTGTGTGCCTTTACCGTGTCATCCATGTGGTACTGCACCGCAGACATGATACGGGCGGCGGCATATGAGGTCACAATCGTAACTCCCATAAACAGCAGCCCATAAAACCCGGAATGTGCGTAAAAAAATACATTTACAACAAGCAGTAAAATCCACTGGAACCGCACCGGAATCAGATAATACAGCACCAGCACACACGCTAGAAATGCCACAAATTCAAATGATGTAAAAAGCATGGTTATTCATCCTCTAAACGTGTAATCAGCGCATACAGCGCCTGTGCCGAATTAAAGTTTTCCGGTCCTAATTCATCTGCCGGAATGACAACATCAAACCGGTTATGCACCTCGGCGATAATCGTAATCATGTCAAACGAATCCAGAATCTTATCCGTAATCAATGTGGTACAGTTTTCATAATCCACATCCGGGTGCAGTTCTTTTAAAATTTCAATTAATTGTTCCATATTTCTTCTATTCTCCAGCATACATCTCTTTTAATTTCATACGGTCGACTTTGCCGTTTAAAGTCAGCGGCAATCTATCCACCTGTCGTAAAACGCCCGGCACCATGTAGCGTGGAAGGCGCTCCTTTAAAAAGGCAAGCACCTCTGCCGGCTGTACTTCTCCCGCATAAAATAATACAATTTTTTTCTTTTCCTCATCATAAATACAACAGCCGCCTGCGATTTTTTCCATGCAGTTTACACTGCCTTCAATTTCACCAAGTTCAATACGATGTCCCATATGTTTAATCTGATAATCCTTACGGGAAGCAAACATTAATTCTCCGCGGTCATTATAATAACCCAAATCTCCGGTCTTATAAATAATCTCCGGATAGTCCTTATTGAGCGGATTCTGCACAAAATTCCCGGCAGTCTTTTCCGGCTGGCGGTAATATCCCAGGGTCACCGCCGTTCCGCGGATACAGATTTCGCCCTTTTCTCCCTGCGTTACTTCTTTTCCGTCTTCATTTAAAAGCAGAATGCCGGTATTGGGAAACGGTCTGCCAATCGGAATCACTTCGTCTTCCTTAAATTCCCTGTCCACAACATAGTAGCAGGACATTCCGGTTGCTTCCGTCGGTCCGTACAGATTGATGTACCGTGCATTGGGGACATATTTTCTCCAGAGTGCAAGCTGTCTTGCAGGAAATACTTCACTGCCGAATGCAATCGTCTTTAAAGATGACGGCACTGCTTTTTCAAATGCGCCCAGTCCCGATATCATCGTCAGTGCCGGAACAACCCAGCAGATGGTATTAATCTGATGAGCATTGATAAATTCAACAAGCTTCACCGGAAACATAAATAACTGCTTTGGTATCAGGTATGCCGTTGCCGCAAATTTTAAGGTCGGATATATTTCCTTTAAACAGGCATCGACATACAGCGGTGCCTGATTGCCAAACACGGTATCCTCCGATACCTGCAACACTGCTGAAAGATTTTCAATATAATCAATGACTGAACGGTGGCAGGCTACAACACCTTTTGGGATGCCTGTTGAACCCGATGTGAATACAATATACAGTGCATCAGTGTCAATGCTTTTCTCCCGCACAGCCGCAAGCGCTTTCGTATCCTGTAGTGTAGCTGATATCTGCTCATATAAATATGCCTGTCCCTGATAACCCATTTTATAAAGCTTATCGATTGTTGTTTTATCGCAGATTACCGCCTGCGGCGAAAGGGTCTTAAAAATCAGTTCCATTCTGTAAGACGGCATTTCCTCATCAACCGGCACATAATAGCACCCCGCATAAACCACACCTAAAAATGCAGTAATCGTCTGCGGGCTTTTTTCCATAAAAACCACCACCGGCTTTTTATACAATCCATCTTTTAAAAGCACTGTTCCGACAGACCGCGCCTGCATATAAACCTGCCGGAACGTAAGACTGTCCGTTTCACTGGCATATGCCGTCTTTTCCGGTGCTTTCAGATATGCCGCTTCCAGATATTCTAATACATTTCTCATACTACCTCATTTCTGAGCGACTTGTCCGCCGCACGCTGCCACCGCCGCCTCCGCCAGCAGTTCCATACAGTCTGTATACGGTACAGCACACGGACATTTTTCTTTTAAATTTAAAATGGAAATTTCCGTACAGCCAAGTACGATTCTTTCTGCGCCGCCGGATACGAGTTCCTGTAAAATGCGGTTAAACGCCGCCATATCCGGCTCTTTTCCCGCTTTTATCCGGTAAATCAGCGCCATAAGGCTTTTTTGTGACAGCGCACCCGGCAGAACACTCTCGATTCCTGCATTTTTTAAACTTTCTTTAAATACACCGCCTGCAATCGTGCCGTCCGTTGCCAGCAGTCCCGCTTTTTTTATGTTCTGTGCCTTTAATGACTGCACCGTCAGTTCAACCATATTGAAAAGCACGGCATGGGAAAGTTCCTGTTGTATCTGCGTATAAAACGCATGTGCTGTCACACACGGCATTGCAATATAATCACATGCACCGTCTAAAAAATGCGCCGTCTGCCGTAATGCCGTCACAGGATTTTCCGCCTGCGGTCTGCCTAAAAGATACGCACTTCTGTCAGGAATCTGTGTATTGCTGTATACAATCACCGGTATCTGCTCCTGGTCGGTATCTGCCGCTGTCATTGCGGTTATCCGTTCCATAAAACAGGCAGTCGCCATCGGTCCCATTCCGCCTAAAATTCCCAGTGTCTTCATTTTCTTTTCCTTCCATAATAAACGGATTGCTTATTGCAGGACAAATTCCGTCTGCGGTGTTGCAGGATACCGGTCTGCGGCAAAATCATAGAAATTCGGCTTTATCTGTGTAAAGTCGCGCACCTGCTTATCCGTCAGCATAAAACACGTAAATCCGTTGGAAATCTGTGTGGCATCAAAATGATACCAGCCTGTCCCAACATTACACAAAATCCAGTAGTGGTGGCTGCCGTCCCCTGCGTTCTGCCGCTCCACACGCATGGTTTCCGCTCCGGCACGCTGTAACAGCACATTTGCAACAGCATAATACGTATAGCAGTCGCCGCCTGTCGTGCCGTTCTGCTCAATATTCTGAAGTCCTGCATACCATTCCGCATCCCAGTCATCTGCAAGGCGCACGCCCGCATACGTAATATTGTTATGCGCATAATCAAAAATGGCTTTTGCCTTTTGTCCGAGTGACATCTGCGGTGTTGTAATCTTTGCCAGTACACTGTCAACCAGCGCATATGCCTCCTGCCAGTCCTGTGCGCGTTCCACCACGGTTACGCTTGCATTGACCTTTGCCAGGTTGCCCGCACTGTCTGTTGCCAGATAAGCGATAGGGTACGTTCCCGTCTGTCTTGTATTGACAGACACCTTTTCAACCGTTACATTCACCGGTCCGTCCACATCATCCACGGCACTGACCCCGTCCAGATATGAAACAGTATCCCCGATGGTCACTGTGATGTTATGTACACCGTTAATCTGCGGCGCTGTTTTATCTTTATGCACCCATTCGAGTGTCTGTGTATATTTTTTACTTCTTCCCTTTTTATTTTCCACTACAAACTCAACCGTCTGCTTTCCAATCTGATGCACCGGCATATCTACAAAAGTGACCAGCACCTCTGTGTCATCATACGTTTCAATAAAATCCTCTGCCGATACATCTTCTTCCATATCGAGTACCAGCGGGTGTGTCTTTACATAAATGCCCCGGTTATATACCATATTCATCAGAAAAAATGCGGCTGTTCCTATGATAATCATTGCAATGGACCATTTTAAAACGAGTGCAGCCCCCTTTTTCAGGCGTCGTTTTTTCTTCTTTTTCCGTGCCATTTGCTACTCCGTTTTCACTCCTTCTATGAGCGGAAAATGTAGATTTGACACTCATAGCATTTTATACAAATTTTTCTTCATTGTGCGGCTTTTACCGCATATTAATAATTATACCCATACCACTCGTAATTTGCAACTTTATCCTGTTGATTCCTTACCGGACATCATGGCACAATTATCCTTTGTTTAGATAAATTTTCTTGTATCCCGCTTCATTTTATGATACCATGACAATGCAAAAAACAAAGGAGAGAAAATGATGAATTATAAAACACAGGGCGTCTGTTCACGCGCCATTCATTTTGATGTTGTTGATAATAAAGTAACCAATGTAGCTTTTGAGGGCGGCTGCTCCGGCAATACACAGGGTGTTGCTGCTTTAGTAGAAGGCATGGATATTGATGAAGCCATCCGCCGTATGGAAGGTATCCGCTGCGGATTTAAGTCTACTTCCTGCCCGGACCAGCTTGCAACGGCTTTAAAGCAGTATAAGGCTCAAAATTAATTATGGGAAATGTGGCGCGTTTTAAGCGCATTTATATAGAAATCACCAGTTCCTGTAATTTAAAATGTTCTTTTTGTCAGGAAACCCTGCGCAGTCCGCATTTTATGTCTGTCGATGAATTTGCACATACCTTACAGCAGATTCGTCCGTACACCAACTACATTTATCTGCATGTAAAGGGCGAACCGCTGCTGCATCCGCAGCTTGATGAAATTCTTGCGCTGTGCCGCAGGGCAGGTGTAACCGTAAATCTTACAACAAACGGGACACTGCTTGCGCAAAAACTTCCCATACTGCTTGCACAGCCTCCCCATCAGATGAATGTTTCCCTGCACAGCGCAGACGACAATGACTGCATTGACATGGATACTTACATTGCGCAGTTATTTGCCTCCTGTGAAACACTGCTTGCACAGACGGATACTGAGATTTCCCTGCGGCTGTGGAATACCACCGGTGTTCCAACACTGTTCGGAGAAAAAAACTGCGTGATTAAACGACATTTGTACGTCAATGTGCAGTCACCTTTTGAATGGCCTGCACTTGATAATGCGTACTGCAACGACAGGGGCTTTTGTCAGGGACTGCGCCAGCATATGGCGGTTTTAAGTGACGGAACGGTCGTTCCGTGCTGCTTAGACGGCAATGCCGCCATGGCGCTTGGCAATATTTTTACAACACCACTAAAGGACATTCTTGCCGGGGAACGGAGTGTGCGTTTTATAGAAGGCTTCCGTGCCAAACGTGCCGTTGAACCACTGTGCCGGCATTGCAGCTTTAAAGAACGTTTTTCCCATAAAATGTAGTATTTAACGGATTATTTATTTTTTACACGGCAAGCGTAGCTTGACGTTGGCTATATTGTTTATGAGCAAAAACAAATAGCTATGATGGCAGATGAAAAACCGCTTTTGCAAATTTCTCATCGCCTCTTTACAACAAGCTGCTCAGAAATGGAGATTCGTGTGAAAAATAACGCTGATGCGCTTATTTTTCACACAGCACTTTGTGCTGCAGGCACCACAAAGCTGCTTTTTATCGCAGAGCCAAATAAGATTTGGCTCGCGATTCCTCCGGCATTAAAATGCCTGCGGAATGGAGATTATTATGAAACGGATTGTACTTACCGGCGGCGGTACTGCCGGACACGTTACACCGAATATTGCACTGCTTCCGAGCTTAAAGGAAGCCGGATATGAAGTTTTTTACATCGGTTCTTATACCGGTATAGAAAAACAGCTGATTGAAGACCTTGAAATCCCGTATTACGGCATTTCTTCCGGAAAATTAAGACGCTACAAAAGCCTTAAAAACCTTTCCGACCCGTTCCGCGTTCTCAAAGGGTATTTTCAGGCAAGGACGCTGATGCGCAAAATCAAGCCGGATATCGTCTTTTCCAAGGGCGGTTTTGTATCCGTGCCGGTTGTTTTAGCGGCAGGACATAAGCGAATTCCGGTTATTATCCACGAATCTGATATGACACCGGGACTTGCCAATAAAATTGCCATGCATTCCGCAACGAAAATCTGCTGTAATTTCCCGGAAACGGTTCAGTATCTCCCACAACAGAAAGCTGTGCTTACCGGTTCTCCTATCCGGAAGGAACTGTTACAGGGCAATAAACTTGCCGGACTGAATCTGTGTCATTTCAACACAGAAAAACCGGTTATTCTTGTTGTCGGCGGAAGCACCGGCGCCGTAAAGGTCAACAATGCCGTGCGTGCCATTTTACCGGAACTGTTAAAGGATTTCCAGGTGGTTCATCTGTGCGGCAAGGGCAAAACCGATAAAAGCTTTGAAAATAAAGAAGGCTATGTCCAGTTTGAATATATCAGCAAGGAAATGCGCGATTTATTTGCAATGAGCGATATTGTCATTTCGCGTGCCGGTGCCAATGCAATCTGCGAACTGCTTGCCTTAAAGAAGCCGAATCTTTTGATTCCACTTTCTGCCAATGCAAGCCGCGGCGACCAGATTTTAAATGCCAACTCCTTTAAAAAACACGGCTACTCCGCTGTTTTAATGGAAGAAGACATTACACCGGAAACACTGCTTGCGGCCGTGCGCGACCTGTATCAGAAGCGCATGACTTATGTCAATAACATGGCTTTAAGCGAGCAGAATGACGCTATCGGCAAAATCATGGAACTGATTACGGCAAATTCCAAGTAATTTTATAAAGCTATATAAAACAGAGTGTGACAATAGGTTGGCACAACTGCCGCTTTTATCACACTCTGTTTTTATTTTAAATTTTATTTTTGACGGTTTAAACAGCTTTGCCGTCAACGCAGTTTGATTTCCTTTATCTGCTGTGCAATGACTTCCTGCTCCGCTAAAATATCCTCTGTGCTATTTTGCTGCTCATACTCTGAAAGATACGTTTTCCATTTTTCCTTCACCGCCGCATAACCGCCTGTCTCAAGTTTTTCATAATCTTCTTCGGATTGTCCGTTATTGTATAAATCCATAACTTTTTCCATACCGTATGTGTTTATGAGCCACGTCACAAAAGACTCACTGTAAATGTACCACAGATGATTTGCCTCTTTACTCACATCTTTATACGGATATTCTTTCTCGCCTGCTCCGATTTTGTCCATGATTTCCTCTAGGGAAATCTTTCCTGTGACACCCGCTTCCTCCTCTGCCGCGTTATACTTTTCTATAACCTTTAACAAATCATCTGCCGGATATACGCTGAAAGTGCTGTTGCTTTTTCCCGTAACCTGCCGTTCACAGTATTCTGCCAGTCCGTCCATAAGGCTGTTTGAAAACGTTTCGCCGCATATCATATGTGTCAGTTCATGTTCAAGGGTCGGCTGACCTGCCTCCTGCATATCTTTATCCATATAAACGGTCGTAAACAGCCCGTCCGCCGCATCCACTATCGGCAAATCACATTGTCCACCTATGCTCCGGTAACTCATATCCGCTATTTTTATAAGAACACGGATATAAACCGCCTTCGGATTGTATTTTGTATACCAGTCCGCATTTCCTGTCAGCCCGGTAATTTTCTGCACCGCATTATGAAATTTTTTTCAAATTCTTCCTCATTTCCATAATCGGCATATGTCAGATTCAATCCCTGCCACATTGCCTGCGGATATTGCATTCTGAATTCGATGCCGGAAACCTGATTTTCTCCCTGCGCCGCCTGTGACACTTCTTGTTCTGTTTTTTGCTCTGTTTGGTGTTCGGTTTGATTTTGTACGGTGTTACACCCGCTCAGACTGCACGATAATGCCGCTGCTAAAATTACCCCGGATAATATGCCCGCACCTGCCCGCTTTATCATTTCTTTTTTCATTACCCTCGCCCCATTTCTTTGATAAAGTGTCTGCTACACTCTCTTTTATTTTCTTAAATATATCGCAGCCTTGCCAAAAAACAACACATAATCCGTGAACTGTCGTTTTTTCCTGTTCAAATGTCACTTGACTTTCCCGTAAAAATGCACTAGACTAATAATAGGAATAATTACTATAATATTACTTCGTAAAACAAGGAGGATTTATGGCTACGGTTAAATATAGCAGACAGCGTGAGGCGATTAAGAATTTTTTAATGTCCCGCAAGGACCACCCGACTGCTGAGGTTGTATATGAACATGTTTTAAAGGCTTTTCCGAATATCAGCCTTGGAACAGTTTACCGCAATCTTTCTTTTCTGGTTGATAACGGTCAGGCAGTCAAAGTTCCTTGTGAAGACGGCTCTGTCCACTTTGACGGAAATGTCATGCCGCATTATCATTTTCAATGTACAGAATGTGGTGCAGTAATTGATCTGGATTTTGACGGTGCAGAAGAAAGCAGACAGTTCTGTACTGCCGCCGCCAGTAATTTTGCCGGACAGATTGAGGGCAACGTCACTTTCTTTTACGGAAAATGCCCTTCCTGCGCACATAAAAACGAGCAGTAAACGCTTTTAAAATTTTTGATAAAATATCAAATAAGCTTTAATGATGTCCCAAAAAACCGGGCATACTATAAGCAGGAATTAAAAATAGGAATTATTATTATTTTGTGTTGACAAATGACTTAGTATATGATATATTATAGTCACAGCAAAACAATAATGATTACTATTTTAAAAATAAAAAAGCAAAGGAGATTAAAGCTATGAAATTTGTATGTTCTATTTGTGGTTACGTTTATGAAGGAGAAGCTGCACCGGCTGAATGTCCGGTCTGTCATGCAGGCGCTGACAAGTTTGTTGTCCAGTCCGGCGAAAAGACATGGGCAGCTGAACACGTTGTCGGTGTTGCACAGGGTGTCAGCGAAGACATCTTAGCTGATTTAAGAGCAAACTTTGAAGGTGAATGTTCAGAAGTCGGTATGTACCTTGCTATGGCAAGAGTTGCCCACAGAGAAGGCTATCCTGAAATCGGTATGTACTATGAAAAGGCTGCTTATGAAGAAGCTGAACACGCTGCAAAATTCGCAGAACTGCTCGGTGAAGTTGTAACTGACAGCACAAAGAAGAATCTTGAAATGAGAGTTGAAGCTGAAAACGGCGCAACTGCCGGTAAGACTGATTTAGCAAAACGCGCTAAGGCTGCAAATCTGGATGCTATCCACGATACCGTACATGAAATGGCACGCGATGAGGCCAGACACGGTAAAGCCTTTGAAGGTCTGTTAAAGAGATACTTCGGTTAATTAAGAGTTTGCCGGAAAGAATTTAAAACCGCTTAAATAAGGATTTTTAAGGATAGATAGCCGTTGGACTGTCTATCCTTTTTTGCATTTTACTTTTTTACTGCTTTTCATCTATCAGTTTATCTGCCAGTTCAATCGCTTCCTGAATCATTTTATCACAGTGGGTCTTTTTATCCCCGCCTTTTTGTGCATTGGCTCTTAACAAATCCGCACAATCTGTCATGCCGTCGTGTTTCTCTGCGATTCCTTTTCTGAATTGCTGGACTGCCATAGGCGAATCAACGCCCTTTGCGCCAAGCACCATAAGTCCTGCCGTGATTGCACCACATGTACCGCCGCATTTCATGCCGCCACCGAAATTACAGCCAATCGCCGCACAGAGATTTTCGTCAATCCCCAGTTCATCGGCATAAACCCGCATAATCGTCTGCGCACAGTTATTAACCATCGGTGTTTCATTTCTAAGTTCCATTGCTTTTTCAATATGTTTATTCATCAGATTTCCTCCTGTGAGCAGATATCTGCTGCCTGCTCTATTCATTATTTTTAAAGAAAATGTACCCTTTCCGTATCATACCGGTCTTCCTGCTTCTTTTCTTCTGCCGGATATCCCAGTGCAAAAATGCCAAACGCACTTTGGTCTTCCGGCAGTTTTAAAATTGCTTCTACCGCCTGCATCCGCTCTTTAACCGGCGCAATGCCGAGCCATACGCCGCCCAGTCCGATTTCATCGGTCGCAAGCCACATATTTTCCATGGCGATACTCATATCAATCTGCGCATATTCCGGTATTTTACAATCTTTCCGGTATGCCGTGATAATTGCCTGCGGTGCATCTGCAAGCAGTCCTGCATACGGACTTGTCTTTGAAAGCTCCTGCAAAAGCATCTTATCGTCCGTGACATAAAACTCCCACGGCTGCTGGTTGCCCGCAGACGGCGCCGCCATTGCCGCGCGCAGGATATATTCCAAATCTTTCTTTTCTATTTTTTTATCCTGAAATTTACGGATACTGACCCGTGTAAATAAATTTGCCATGCTGCTCCTTTCCCAAACGGCTCTGCCGCCCTTATCCCTGTATTGCTTTTCTAAACCACCGTCCGGTTTCCGATAAATCATCTTCTGTCCAGCCGCCGGTTTTACTACAGCCCGGCTGAATGAGTGCCGATGTTTCATTTTTATTGGAAAGACTCCATGCTAAGAAGCTGACACCTCTGTCATTTAACAAATCCAGCCAGCTTTGTGCCGAATCATAATCAATGCCACCGTTTCCCGAAGCATCACAAATACTGCATTCACTGACAAATACCGGCACACCAGCATTTAACGCAGACTCCAGTTTACTGCGCAGGGAAGCTTTATGTGTGCCCGCGTAAAAATGAAACACGTACATCACATTATCGTCATCCAGCTCATTTCCCGCTACTGCGTCAATATCCTGCGACCATGTATTCGTTCCCACCAGTATCAGCGCACTGCTGTCATACTGCCGGATACAGGAAATCACGTCCTCGGCATACGGTTTAATCTGGCCGTTCCAGTCAGAATTCTGCGGTTCATTGCAGATTTCATAAATTACATTGTTATGCCCTGCATATTTATCTGCCATCTCTGAGAAAAATGCTTTGGCTTCTTCCTTATTCCGGTTCGGATTCCCGTCACTTAAAATATGCCAGTCAATAATGACGTACATGCCAAGCTCTGTCGCATAGGATACACCGTCATCAATGAGCTGTTTTAAAGCTTCCTTATCACCGCCGTTACAGTATCCGCCATATTCTTCGGTATACATCGCAAGGCGCACTACATTGGCGCCCCAGTCGTCCCGCAGTGTTTCAAATGCTTCTTTATTGACATATTCAGGAAACCACGCCAGTCCGTGTGTGCTGACACCGCGAAGCTGTACGGCATTGCCGGAAGCATCGGTAAGCGTTGTACCGGAAACCCGCAATCCGCCTGATGCCGGCCGTGGACTGCTCCCCGTTCCCGATAAACCGCCGGATTTACCTGAACTGTCTGAATTTTGCGAACCGTCTGATGAGCCGCCTGTCTGTCCGTTTTGTGTTTCTTCCTTTATAATACCTGTCTGACTGTCATCACTCTGATGGTTATCCTGCCCCTGCTCTGCCAGACTGTCCCCTGACTGTCCGTCATCTGTTACCGTAACCGCAACGCCTTCAATCACAACTTCCAGTTGATACGCCTTTAATTCATAGTTTTCCGTCCGTCTGATGATAAAACCGATTCCCTGCGTATGTTCTCCCGCCGGAATCTCCCGGTTATAGTCCACCGGCGATAATGTAAATGAAACCGTTCCGTCCTCTGCCGTACTGCTCTCAACGCCGCAGTTCCAGCTCTGCTCCATCACCGTACCGCTTCCCGCCGGAAATGTAATCTTCCAGCTTTCAATATTCTTTTTGCCGGTACTGAAAATATTTAACTCATACTGTATGTACTTCCGCCCGTCCGATTCCCATGCATTGCCCGGCGTAAACTGCGCCTGTGCCTCCTGATTCTTTGGACTTTCGGTGCTTTCCTTTTCATCGTAAACAGGTCTTTCGTTATTTGTCAGCGCACCATTTTCAACATTTTGCGGACTGCTTCCTTTTTTTTCTGCATTGGCAATCAAAAATCCTGCCATCACACCTGCCAGCAGAATAACCACCGTAAGCACTGCTCCAATCAGTATCTTTTTCTTTTTATCCATGGTATTCCTCATTTCTGAGCAACTTGTTGCGAAGATGCGATAAAAAATTCGCAAAAGTCTGCTGTTTATTTTTAGTATTACGTTCACTATAGTAATAATTATACTACAGCTTTCCACATGATTCAATACCATTTGTATATAAAATGTACACAAAGTACCATTGCCAAATACTTCCTTTTTCCATTATACTATATTAAAATTGTATAAAAAATAAATTACCCAGAAACGAGGATGATTATGTTTGATTCAAACCGTAAAAAGACTTTTCACAGTCAGGCTTTGAACCGGCTGACTGTGCTGGAACGGCTGACATGGCTGATTCCTGTCGGATTTATTGTGCGCGAAATCATTTACACACACTCTGAAATCGAGGAAGTTTTACAGGATTCCCCTTCCCCTGCGGTCATTATAGCTTTAATTATTGCTATACTTTTTGTTACCGCTTTGCAGGCCGGATTCTGGTTTCTGCTTGCAAAGGTGCTTTTTCATTTTGCAAGAAAACAGATTATGCGAAATAACTCCTTTATTACCGTTCAGGATCTGGACTATTACCGGGATAAGCTCACCGGACTTTCTCCCGGCACAATCAGCCTTTTAACGGATTTAAAAATCGAGCCGAAAAAAGACCGTGCCGCCTGTATTTTAAAATATGAAAATATGGGAATTCTTAAAATGGAAGAAAACCGCTATATCGTCAATACCGATGTTCCCGAATTTGCTTCTCTACGGGAGAGTGACCGTTTTCTTTTAAATGCTTTATGCAACGGTACTTTTAACGCCCAGAAGGAAGGCAACTGGATTTATATGTTACAAAAGGAAGCCGTGGCAGACGGTTATTTAACCAGCCGCCTCTCTTCTACCGACAAGCAGAAAGAAACCACTTCCACCTGCAGCCGCTGTGTATTAGGCTGTTCGGCACCGCTGTTTTTTATTGTCATTATGAGCTTTGTGTTTTACGCCTTCAATGACCGTGTAAATGCTTATTTTGAAATTTTAGATGCGCTTCCCGAAACGGCTTCCTTTGGGGAACAGACCAATTATCTGCTTCAGTACCCGGAATACCTCCCCGTGCTGGCAGGCCTGATGATTATGGTTTTGCTGTTTTTCCTGTGCCTTATTATTCCGCTGCTTGTCTTTGTAGGAACGATTAGTTCAGGATTTACAAAAGCGCATTTTAAGCGGACAACCCTTGGAAATCAGATGACCGAATACATTTACGGCATGAAAAATTTTATTCACGATTTTTCAAATTTAAGTGAAGCCACACAAAATGAATTGGTTTTGTGGGACGATTATTTAGTTTATGCTGTTGTTCTCGAAGAAAACCAGCAGATTGTCAATGACATTATTAAAAGGAGGAAATCATTATGAATGCATCATTTATCGGAGGTATCATCGCAGTCGTCGTAATACTGCTGATTATTGCCGTTATCAAAACTTATAACCACATGGTTGTTTTAAGAAACCGTGTCGACAATCAGGGGGCTCAGATTGAAGTGCAGTTAAAGCGCCGCGCCGACCTGATTCCGAATTTACTTGAAACTACCAAAGGTTACGCCCACTACGAGCAGGAAACCTTATCAAAAATCACCGAATTAAGAAGCCGTGTTTTAAATGCGTCTTCTGCCGCAGAATCTTTTGAAGCCGGAAATGCACTCGGCAGGGAAATTTCCCACATTCTTGCTGTGGGTGAACAGTATCCGGAATTAAAGGCCAACCAGAATTTCTTACAGCTCCAGTCGGAGTTAAAGGAAACGGAAAATAAAATCGTTATGGCGCGCCAGTTTTACAATGATACGGTTACAAAGTACAATACCGCTATTATGATGTTTCCGCGTTCTATCTTTGCGGGACTGTTCGGCTTCCGCCAGAAAGACCTTTTAGCCGCCTCTGAAGAAGAACGTCAGGCAGTACATATTAATGCGAATATGTTTCAGTAAGATATAAAAAATTTATTCACATATTTTTAGGACAGCTGTTCATTTTTAGAACGGCTGTCCTTTTTTATCTTCTCCCCACTGGCAATCTCCCGTCAAATATACTATAATAATTCTATTATGAATGAATTAGATACCAAATATATGAAAGAAGCCATAAAACAGGCTAAGAAAGCGTTAAAATTAAAAGAAGTCCCGATTGGCTGTGTCATTGTCTATCAGGACAAAATTATTGCACGCGGGTACAACCGCAGAAATACCGATAAGACCACGCTCGGACATGCAGAAATTACCGCAATCAAAAAAGCCAGCCGCGTTATCGGCGACTGGCGGCTGGAAGACTGCACAATATATATTACACTTGAACCGTGCCAGATGTGCGCCGGGGCGATTGTACAGGCACGGATTCCGCGGGTTGTGATTGGCTCGATGAACCCGAAAGCAGGGTGCGGCGGTTCTGTGTTAAATATTCTGCAAATGGAGCAGTTTAACCACCGCTGTGAAGTGACCCGCGGTGTACTGGAAGAAGAATGTTCCACCATGCTTTCTTCCTTTTTTAAACAGTTACGTCAGGAAAAAGCAAAGCGGAGGGAACCATCGTGAAATTTGAGTACAAAAACAATCATCTGATACTGCGCGTTCTCACCGCCGAATATGCCGATGCCGTGCTTTCTTTTTACTGGCGCAACCGGGAACAGTTTGATATTTATGAAACGGATAAGCCGGACCATTTTTACACCAAAGCATTTATCCAGTCTCTTTTAACTGCGGAATACAACGCTTTTGTTGCCGGAAAACACATCCGCTTCTTTTTGTTTGATACGAATTTTCCCGACAAGATTATCGGAACGGTGTCCTTTTCTGACATCAAAAAGGGAGCATTTTGTTCCTGCACCACCGGTTATAAAATTGACAAAGATTTCCAGCATTTAGGTTACGGACGGCGTATGCTGACCATGGCTTTAAAAATTCTTGTCACGGAAATGCACATGCACCGCATAGAAGCCTATATTGCACCGCAGAACACCGCTTCCATTTCACTTGCCACACAGCTTGGATTTATTCCGGAAGGCACTGCTTACTCCTATGTATATCTGCGCGGCAAATGGGAAGACCATCTGCGATTCGTCTATATTTCCTGATACCAGTATCCGAAATATGGATTGGAATAGTCGCTTCTGTGGCTCTTTTTGAAGTTGCAAAAGCCAAACATCGATGCCATAAACCGCTCCCGGTTGCAGTACATTCCCGGAACTCCGATAAAATACCGGGTGTTGTTGTCATTTTCACAGACTTTTCCAAAAAGAATATGCTTAAAATTATAATATCCATGCACCAGAAAGCTGTTGTTTACAACAGCGTCGTCCTCAATCGGAAGCTGCTTTAAAAGCTCCGGTGTCACCTCCACGCAGTCATAAAAGTAGTCATCTTCAAACGCATCTATAAAATCCCGGTTGATAAATACTTTTTCAAATGCCGGCATTTCCTCTTGTGGCTTTGCATTTTGCAGTTTTGTATCTTGTGGCATTGTGCCTTGCGGATTTGTATTCCGGAACAATAACTCCTGCACTGCTTCCATGGCGCGTACCTGCTGTGCCTTCATCTGTGCCGTTTCCTGTTGCAAATCCGCCTGCTGACCGGCTGACTGTGCGGATTCGGGTGTTGCCGGCTTTGATGTTACCGCCGCTTCTACTACATCTTCTACCTCATTTTCTGAAACATCTTCCGCGTTCCGCCGCACTGTTTCAGATTCACGCACATTCCCAGACATTTCCGCGGATTTTCTCTCCGCCTCCTGCCCTGTTGTCCGGTTTACCTGTTCTTCCACAGACACTTCCTCTGAATCTGCCTGCACCACCGGATTTGAAGCCGCCGCTTCCGGCTGTGCAAATGTAATGTCTTCTGTATTCAGTATACAATCCTCCCACAGACTGAACATACGGTAAAAGTCCTCATTTTCTCTTGCAAGCGCAATGCCACTGATATCTTCAAATGTATAACCTGATTGATTGATATTCATTGGATTGAATAAATCCTGATACTGTCCGATTCCCTGATTGACCATGACTGTTCCTGTTTTTAGCAGAGTAAACCCACCCGGCTGATGTTTCTTTCCATCAACCATCACATAAACACCAAATAACTCAGGGGTATCTGTATAGACGCCTTTTACGGAAACTGTCAGCTTAAACTGTCCGTTTCTGACCTCCGCTTTGGCAAACCCGACATTTTTATCCCGGACTCCGCCCGGATATGCATAAATGTATGAAACCAGTCTTTTATAATCCGCCATATTTCCTCCAATTCATACCATTAATAGACTGCTGGCTATCAGCTCCTAACGCAACCTTATGAACCGAAATTTTAAAATATGACGGATTTTTATACTTCACATTACTTCCCTGTATCTTCCGAAAGCACATTTGCAAGTTCGGCAAACTGCGCAAGGGTCAGTGCTTCTCCGCGCACGGTTGCAGAAAGCCCGCATTTTTCAAGAGCTGCTGCCATCTGTTCTTTGGACACGGACAGCTCCGGACTGTTCCCGACACTGTTTGTCATCGTCTTTCTGCGCTGATTGAAAGATGCGCGGATTAAACGAAACATCAGATGCTCGTCAGCAACTTCCACCGGCGGCTTTTCATAACGCGTAAGCTGAATAACAGCGGAGTCCACATTCGGACGCGGCATAAAACAGCTTGCCGGAACATTTAATAAAATCTGCGGCTTTGCATAATACTGCACCGCAAGCGAAAGCGCACCGTAATCCTTCGTTCCCGGTCCGACCTGCATACGGTCTGCCACTTCCTTCTGCACCATAATCGTAATGCTGTCTAACGGCACATGGCTTTCAAACAGCCCCATAATAATCGGCGTTGTGATATAATACGGAAGATTGGCAACGACCTTAATCGGCTTTCCGCCGTTACGCTCATTGGCAAGCTTTACAATATCCAGCTTTAAAATGTCTTCGTGAATAACCGTAACATTGTCATACCACGAAAGCGTATCCTCCGTCAGAATCGGAATGAGTTTATCGTCAATTTCAACAGCAACGACTTCTCTTGCATTTTCACATAAAATCTGTGTCATCGTTCCGATACCCGGTCCGATTTCCAGTACAAAGTCGTCTTTTGTCACACCGGCATCGCGCACAATTTTTTCGACCACATTTTCATCAATTAAGAAATTCTGTCCGAATTTTTTTTGAAATGAAAATCCGTAGCGGTTCAATACGGCAATTGTATTGGTGGGATTTCCGAGGTGCATTACATTTTTATAATCTTTTTCCGCCATGCTGCATTTCCTTTCTTAGTCCTGTGCCGCCGAAAGCCCGAATAACTTCCTTGCGTTTGCATTGGTAATATCAATGACCTCCTGTGCCGTCATCTGCTTAATCTGCGCAATCCGTTCCGCCACATACGGAAGGTAGCCGCTGTAATTTCTCTTGCCGCGGTTAGGTTCGGGTGCCATATACGGACAGTCTGTTTCCAAAAGAATCTTCTCTGTCGGAATGGCTTCTACTGCTTCGACTGCCTTTTTTGCATTTTTAAACGTCACAACACCGCCAAATCCGAAGTAAAAGCCCATTTTTAAAAATTCCTGTGCTGCTTCTTTGGAATATGAATAGCAGTGAATCACGCCACCAATCTGTTCGGCATGTTCTGCCCTCATGCAGGCAAGCGTGTCCTGACAGGCTTCCCGTGAATGGATAATCACCGGTTTTTTAATGTCTGCCGCAAGGCGGAGCTGTCTGCGGAACCACTGCTGTTGTATTTCTTTTGCCGGTTCCGGGTAGTGGTAATCCAGTCCGATTTCACCGATTGCAAGTACCTTTTCATTTTCCGATGCCGTCTTTTTTAACCACGCCATGCGTGCTTCCGTTAATTCTTCCACATCTTCCGGGTGGATTCCGACTGCCGCATAAATTTTTTCATGGCTGTCTGCAAGGGCTACGGACTGTTCACAGCCCGCAAAGCTGGCGCCGACATTGATAATCGTATCAATATCGTTTGCAAACATTTCATCAAAAAGCGCTTCGCGGTCTTCTCTAAAAGCTTCGTCATCGTAGTGTGCGTGTGTTTCAAATATTTTCATCATTTTATTCTTCTCCGCTACTGTTTAAAAATGCGTTTAAAAAACTGATACAGTCCGTTTTCCCATATGGAACCTTCGTGTTCCGCACCCTGATAATAACACCGCCTAGCGGATTTCGCTTCCGGCAATCATGTCCTTATCTACTGTCAGTACAGATAAGTTGTCCGTATCATCGGCTGCTGCCAGAATCATGCCCTGTGATTCTACGCCGCAAAGCTTACACGGCTTTAAGTTTGTAATCACGGCAACCTTCTTGCCAACCATTTCTTCCGGCTTGTAATACTTTGCGATACCGGATACAATCTGGCGCACTTCATCGCCGATACGGATTTGTGAAACCAGCAGCTTCTTTGCCTTTGGCACCGGTTCACACTTTAAGACTTCACCGACACGAATCTGAATCTTATCAAAGTCATCAATTGTAATTTCCGGCTTTTCTTCTACCTGTGGGTACTGCACACCGCCTGCGGCTGCTTTCTGTGCCGCCTGGATTTCTTCTGACTTCTTTAAAACTTCTTCTAAATCCAGTCTTGCAAACAGAATTTCCGGCTTGTCCGTTACCTTGACACCGGATGCTCTTAAACCGAACTTGTCTAAATCATCAAAATCACGCACACCATCTTCTGTATTTTCAGGATAAAGCTGTGCAAGGATTCTCTCTGATGTTTCCGGCATAAAGGATGTTAAAAGGTTTGCACCGATTGTAATGCTCTCTACGAGGTTGTAAAGCACTTCTGCCAGTCTGTCCTGCTTTGTTTCGTCCTTTGCAAGCGCCCAAGGCATCGTTTCATCGATGTATTTATTACATCTCTTAAATAATGAAAAGACTTCTGTAATTGCATCGGCTACGTGCAGTGTTGCCATCTTTTCCTGTGCTTTGGCTCTCGTTGCTGTTACAACTGTCTTCAAATCTTCATCAACGGCTTCTGTTACACCGGTCTTTGTCACAACACCGCCAAAATACTTGTTGGACATGGCAATCGTTCTGTTGACCAGATTACCGAGGGTATTGGCAAGTTCGGAATTTAAACGTTCTACAAGCAGCTCCCATGTGATGACACCATCATTTTCAAATGGCATTTCATGAAGCACAAAATAACGCACTGCATCGACACCGAATAAATCTACAAGGTCATCTGCATAAATAACATTGCCCTTCGACTTACTCATCTTGCCGTCACCCTGTAACAGCCATGGGTGTCCGAATACCTGCTTTGGCAGCGGAAGGTCGAGTGCCATCAGCATAATCGGCCAGTAAATAGTATGGAAACGCAGAATATCCTTTCCAATCAGATGTAAATCTGCCGGCCAGTATTTTTCAAATAACGCATCGTTATTGCCGTCTACGTCATAGCCCAGTCCTGTGATATAGTTTGAAAGCGCATCAATCCATACATAAATAACGTGCTTGTCATCAAAGTCTACCGGAATACCCCACTTAAAAGACGTTCTGGATACACATAAATCCTGTAAACCTGCCTTTAAGAAGTTGTTCATCATTTCATTCTTTCTGGATTCCGGCTGGATAAATTCCGGGTGTTCCTCAATATGCTTGATTAAGCGGTCCGCATACTTGCTCATCTTAAAGAAATAAGCTTCTTCCTTTGCAGGCTGTACGGGACGTCCGCAGTCCGGACACTTACCGTCTACCAGCTGTGATGCCGTAAAGAAGGATTCACAAGGTGTACAATACATGCCTTCATAATGTCCCTTGTAAATGTCACCCTTATCGTAGAGCTTCTTAAAAATCTTCTGCACCTGCTTTTCGTGGTCTGCATCAGTGGTACGGATAAATTTATCATAAGAAGTATTCATTAAATCCCAGATACGCTTGATTTCACCGGATACACCGTCTACAAATTCCTTTGGTGTCACGCCCGCTTCTTCTGCCTTTAATTCAATCTTCTGTCCGTGTTCATCGGTTCCTGTCTGGAAACGGACATCATATCCTTCCTGTCTTCTGAATCTTGCAATGCTGTCTGCAAGCACGATTTCATAAGTATTGCCGATATGCGGCTTTCCTGATGTATATGCAATTGCCGTTGTCATGTAAAACGGTCCCTTATTCTGTGGCATATTATTTTCTCCTTTCAAATCTCCATTGCGGTGCATTTCCCCGCGTTTTTACACATAGACTAATGATAGTGAAATTATGGTAAGATGTCAAGTTTGCAGCCCCGAAAAACAGTTGACTTCTTTGTCATATTCATTGATATTAAGTATAATAACTTCATCGTCAGTATAATCATTTTAGTTTTATGGAGGAATCCCCATTTATGAACAAAAAACGTCTATTTTTTAAGAAGACAGCGGCACTTTTGCTTTGTACGGTTCTTTTGCTGCCGTGCAGTGCCTGCTTTAACTTTCCGGAAGCCAAAAATCCCGGCAATGATACCGGACAGATTACAGACAGCCCGCATTCTGAAACCGGTAGTGAAGCCTTCAATGACTATGTAAACCGTCTTTTTACGGAAACCGTCACGACGGATACCATAACCCTTCATTCCTACATGGAACATCCGTCAGACTTTGGCATTGACAATTACGAGGTCACACTCGGACGGTATGACCTTGCCGGTCTTGATAATACATCTGATATTACCAGTAAACTCACGGCTCTAAAAAGCTTTGACCGCACAACGCTGTCCCCAAAACAGCAGATTACCTACGATGAACTGCTTATTTACCTGCAAAATGAACTGGAATACTCGGATTTATTCCTTTTCCAGACCAGCTTATGCACAACGACCGGTTTTCACGTACAATTTCCGCTGATTCTCGCAGAATACACTTTTGAAGAAGAAAAAGACATCAAAGAATATTTAGCACTTTTAGAAGACTCGGATGGCTATTTCCAGAGCCTTACCGATTACGAAACCCTGCGCAGCCGGAACGGTTATTTTATGGAGGATGCGCTTGCCACACAGATTGTCGGAGAATGTGAAAATTTTATCGAAAGTGCCGGCAGTCCGGACAGCTATCTGATTACGACTTTTGATGAAAAATTAGATGCTTTAACCGGCATTTCCGATGCCGATAAAGCGGCTTACAAAACTGCCAATCAGGCGGCAGTCACCGGGCATCTTATAAAAGGCTACCGCATTCTGACAGACGGACTCAAAAAACTTACCGGCACGAACCGTTATCAGGGCGGTCTTTGCAATTACCCGGACGGCGAAAAGTATTTCCGGTATCTTTTAAACCATTCGCTTGGCTGGTCAAAGTCTGTCGATGAATACAATACGCTGCTGGATAGCTATATCCGCTCCAACCTGTTGACAATGCAGACACTGATGGCAAAGGATTCTTCTCTTTCCAGCCAGTTTAACAATTTTTCATTTTCCATAACCGAACCGGCAACGGTCCTTACTGATTTAAAGACAAAAATTGCTGCAGATTTCCCGCAGGGACCGGATGTCAGCTATGATATTAAATATATTACCGAAGCGCTGCAGGATTCGGTCAGTCCCGCCATGTACTTTCTGCCGCAGCTTGATAATCTGGAAATCAACTCCATCTATATCAATCCGAAAGGCACACAATCGTCACAGCTTTATCCGACACTGGCACATGAAGGATATCCGGGACATTTATACCAGACCACGTATTTTGCAGATTCCAGTCCCGATTTAATCCGCTATCTGATTGCACCGGACGGCTATGTGGAAGGCTGGGCTACATACTGCGAGCTTTTTTCCTATTCCTATGCAGATACCGGAAATACCCTGTTAAATACACTTGCACAGGCAAATTATGCCACGATTCTGTGCCTGTATGCGAAATGTGACCTCGGAATTAATGCCCTTGGCTGGACGGAAAGTGACGTAGCTTCCTATATCGCAGATTTTGGATTTACAGATAAAAGCGTTGCCCACGAAATGATGCAGTCCATGGTTTCTAATCCGGGCAATTACTGCAAATATGTGCTTGGCTGGATTGGTTTTTCAGAATTAAAAAAGGAAGCCCAGAAGCAGACAGGTTCTGCGTTTTCTAATCTGGACTTCCACAAATATATTCTTGACATGGGGTCTGTGCCGTTTGATATGCTGTTTGACCGCTTAGAGGACTGGTGCAGTGTGCAGTCCGCACAGTAAGCCATACAAAGCTTTAATGCCGGAAAAGTCTTATCACACATTGTCAATGAAACTTTTCCGGCATTATTTTTTAGTAATATCTGCCGCCTGTACAGCACAATCCGCTGCCGCACAAATTACAGCACATATTTAATAACAGAAGTTTTACACAAAAATCACACGTGCCGTTATCTGCGGAGGAACGTCCGTATGCCCTGCCCTGTCCCGCATACCACTGACCACCGCTGACTAACTGGCGGTAGAGCATCTGATACTGCATATTATCCGGGTCCATTGCCACTGCACGCTGGGCGTGTTCAATCGCCGTTGCCTGTTCACCCTTTCCGGCATGTGCCTGCGCACTGTAAAAGTACCAGCGCCCGTCACGGTCTTCAATTCCGTCAAGCACATTTAACGCTTCAGCAAAACTGCCGCTTCTGATATAGTTGGCGGCAGCTCTCAAATAATTGCTGTTCTTGTCATCTGCGGTATTCTGCCTGCTTTGTCCGCCCTGACTGCCATAACCGTAGCCAAAAGGATCAAATCCCCAGAAGCCGCCAAAATCACCAAAATCGCCATACGCACCCTGCCGGTGGTTCTGCGTATCTCCGTCATAGCCGTAGCCGCCCGCATTGTAACCATAACCGCCGGAAGCGGCATTTTCCTTTTCTTTCATAATCTGATTATACGCCTGCTGTACGGTTTTAAACATTTCTTCCGCCTGCGCTTTATTCGGATTATTGATATTGGCATCCGGGTGGTATTTCCGGCTCAATGCCCTATATGCTTTTTTTATTTCCTCATCGGAAGCATCTCTTGATACGCCGAGAATTTTATACGGATCTGCCACTGTTTTCTCCTTCTTGCTTTTTGACCTTTATTCGTTTTTCCTTCGCCGCCTGAAACCTTATCCAGACACCGGAATACAATATATTTCTTAAAAGCTGCGCTTCTTCCACTATCGGAAGCCGCTCAAATATCCTTACACAGTCTGCCATCATGGCATTTAATATACTTTCACAATAAGCATCAAATCCCGGCTGGTCCACATGAGTACAAAACACATTATACCGCCCGGCTTTGATATCTTCCTCTGCATCTTCATACGCATCACACAGATAAATAAACTTGCCTAACTGGTATCCCATTTTTTGTAAATCTTTCGTCCACTCATCGTCTTTCATCGCCATGATAACGGACATCACTGTGGCAAAATAGGACGCTGCGCGGTCGATATTTTCTTCTCCCGCTTTTTCTGCAGCCGAAAGCCCGGAAAGTGCCTTCCGGATTGCTTCTGCTTTCTGCGGATATTTTCCGCAAATCTTTTTTACCTGCCCTTTTAAAAGTCTGGAATAGGTCAGTCTTGTAACTTTCTTTTCATCTTTCCAGTCATCCACACATTTATAATATGCCATCAGCACATTCATATCCGCAACATACGATGTCACTTCATTTTTGCGTACCGGATGTTTTGCCACAGGATGTATGATGCACCGTTCTTCTAAATACGCTGTCTGTGGCTCGTAAAGCCCGGTGAGCAGAATCACCAGAAACGTCATATCATAACTCAAAGAAACCTGCCCCCGGATACCGTACTGCTCTCTTAAAATGTCACACAGCCCGCAGTAATAGGAACGGTATCTGTCATATTCCTTAAACTTTAATTCCGGTTTGTTGACAATCACATATCCATACATGCCGAGCGGTTCCTTTTCCTTTAATTTTTCTGTAATCTTTCTATATCTTTCTGTATCTTTTTACGCAAAAACCGGAGTACCGCTTCTTTGTACTCCGGTCTGTGCCTATCATATAACAAGTTTGATTTGCCGTCAATTCGTACAGAAAAGAAATTATAAAATCTTTATAGATTCTTTACGAATATCCCCTTTGGATTTGCCATGCCTGCATTATTTATAGGAAACAGCATTGCCTTTACCGCATCCGCCGGATTTGCGAAATCATTTTATCAATCTGCCGCTCATACTCGGAACGGATGGTTTTAATCCTGAAAAGCGGCAGTCCGATGCTTTCAAACAGCTCATTTTTAAATTTATCAGTCTGTGCCGCCTGTCTGGTTTCATGGGATGAATCGTCTAATTCAAGCCCCGCCTTAATATGTAAATCTTTATCACAGATTAAAAAATCAACATGTCTGGATTTGATATACCCTCTGTATTTTCCGATATTTTTCGTTCCGGTAACGGATATAAAATCCTCCAGACGTACTTTGGGACATATCCGCAGTCCGTTTTTTGTACATTTTTCTTCTAATATCTTATAAAATGCATATTCTGTCTTTGTCAGCAGAAACTTCTGCCGGTAAGGATACTGCCGTCTTTTATGGCGGCGGTAAAGCAAAAGTGCAGCCACTGCTGCTGCCAGCAGGACTGCCGCAATCTCTGTCTGTATCTTCATATCTTTCTTTTTCTCCATTTCTGCCGGTAGTCCACAAACCGGAGCTTTTCCGTTCTGCAATAAAATTTTCGGCAATTCCTGTAATTGTATAGAAAGAATGTGCAAAGCACATAAAACAAAAACCGCAACCTCCATACAGAAGTTACGGTTCTTTCCTTAGTGCGCCGCCAGGGGTTCGAACCCTGGACACCCTGATTAAGAGTCAGGTGCTCTACCAACTGAGCTAGCGGCGCTTATATTTTCTTTATTGCCTGCAAGTGCTAACAACAAATGAAAGTATATACGAGTTTTTCAAAAAATGCAAGTATTTTTTTAGTATATATTTAAACCTGCGATTTTCAGGCAAAATAAAAAGCCCCACAACCTGGCTCCTGTGACCAAATCATAAGACTTCTTTTAATGCGCCGCCAGGGGTTCGAACCCTGGACACCCTGATTAAGAGTCAGGTGCTCTACCAACTGAGCTAGCGGCGCTTATTTCATTCACTGGCTTGTTTCTCTCAAGCACAAAAGGTATTATACGAAAGAATTTTATAAATTGCAACCCTATTTTTGTATTTATTTAAAAACAATTACGCTTTTTTTACAGTTTTCTTAGATTTCTAATACTTTTCCTGCCTTTTCCTATTGCTTCTATATAATAAAGAACGTATAATTTTTATAACAGCAAGAATTCCAAAGCCATTCGCCCATATAAACCTGCTTATAAACGTGTGAATGTCTTTAACAAATATAGATGACAGATAGGAGTTACTATGGAAAATCAAGATAAAAACCATACCGATGAACCCATTCCAAAAAATCATTTTACACCGAACAGCCGGTATTTTACGATTTTAGTCTATGCACTGGCTTTTGTTCTGGGTGCGATTTTAATTTATATTTTTATCGGACATTTTAATGTGACACTGCGGCTGATTGGACAGATTACGCATCTGCTTTCTCCGTTTATTACCGGCGCTTTTATTGCATTTGTTTTGTATCCTCTGGTGCATCTGCTTTACCGGGATGTCTTTACCAAACGGTTTAAGATGGCTGTGCGCCCTGCAAAAATGCTTTCTATATTAGTATCCTATCTGTTGGCAATCGGTATCATCACCGTTCTTCTGGTATTTATCATTCCGCAGATATACGAAAGTCTGAGTGATTTAACACAGCTGCTGCCGGTATGGTATAACAATGCCGTTGCCTTTTTAGAACAGTTTGAGGAAACACACACAGCACTTTCCTTTATTGATTATAATGTATTAAACGAAAAAATTTACTCTGCCCTGCCTAAAATCGTAGATTATCTGACCGGCATTATGACTAATATTCTGCCTGTTATTGTTTCTGCCTCCATGGCAATTGTTAAAGGCGTATTAAATTTTGTTATTGCAATTATTGTGTCTGTTTATATGATTTCAGACCACAAGATTATTTTTTACCATTTTAAACGGCTGATGTACACGATTATGCCAAAGCAGACGGCTGATACGACACGCAGTATTCTACGTGAAAGCGGTAATATTTTTTCCAGCTTTATTATCGGCAAAGCAATTGATTCCCTGATTATCGGTATTATCTGTTTTGTATGTACAACAATTTTCCGTTTCCCATATGCCGTGCTGCTGAGTGTGATTGTCGGCATTACCAATATTATTCCGTACTTTGGTCCGTACATGGGCGGTGTTATCGGCGGTGTCGTCATTTTGATTGTCAGCCCCGTAAAGGTCATCTTCTGGGCAATTTTAATTTTAATTATCCAGCAATTTGACGGTCTGTATCTGGGTCCGAAAATACTTGGCGAAAAGACCGGACTGCGCCCGCTGTGGGTTATCTTTTCCATTACCGTCGGCGGCAGCTTATTCGGCGTTGTCGGTATGTTTTTAGGTGTTCCGTGTGTTGCCGTACTAAGCTATATTTTAAATCTGGCAATCGAACATTTTTTAAAAAAGAAAAATATTTATATTACGCCGTATGACAATACGGATGAAATGTAATTTCCGCAGAAATACTTTTGCAATAATAAAAGCCACAGGAAGCGGTTTCCGGGTGTTTGTCCCGCAAGCCTGCTTTCTGTGGCAGTTTTATTTGTTTATGTTATGTTTACCGGTTTGTGTTTTTCAAGTCAGACATTTACTTTGAAAAGGAAGCACCCAGTGCTGTATTTTGTGTACCTGCTGTATACAGCGGGCTGTCACTGCTTACTTCATATAAGCCGGAAAGATTTATGCTTCCGTCTGCATTTCTGAAAATGCTGTGATAATCTGCAGTATAAGCACCGGTTGCAGCATCATAACCCGGAATCTGTGTACTTACAAAATCCGATGCACTGACTGTGTAATCTGCGCCTTCGCTTCCGCTGTACTTGGTCTTTGCACCGTCTGTACATAACCAGTTATTTACCCAGTATGTACCCACACCTTTATAGTGATATAATGTATGGCTTACAGTGCCTAAGAACTGGTCTGTTGCCGTAGTCTTTTTCTCTGCAAAGGATAACAGATTGGTATAGGCTGCATCCTTTGATGTTCTGTAGCACATATAATTTGCCTTTGCAGCATTATACATACCGTTGTTTACAGAAGTACAGTTGGTCAGTGTCACTGCACCGCCGTTTCCGTTGTCTGTAAATCCTGTTGCACCGTTGTTAAATGCAATGCAGTTGGTAACAACATGCGGTGTCGGACACTGCTTATTGCTTCCGCCCAGCTTAAATCCGTTCATATCGCCGTTTGCCGAACCTTCGCCGTTGGTTAATTTACCGTTACCAAAAGCTACACTGTTTTTAATCGTTACAACGCCTGTAGAACCAGTTGCCGGCTTTGCGTATAAATCCCAGCCGTCATCGCTGTTGCAGTAAGAAATACATCCGTCAAAGACATTTCCTTCACCGCAGGTCAGCTTTGCTGCAAATCCATCTGCATTTTCACAGGTTGCTTCATCTTTGTTATCAAATGCCGTACAATTTAAAATGAGGTTGTTCGACGGCCATAAGTCAATCGTATCGGCAGAAGTGTTGTATCTGCTGATCTGAAGACCGGAGTCATGGTTTGCATAGAACTGGCACAGTTCAATGATATTGTTATCACCGGATAATAACATACCGTTATCGCCTGCATTGCAGATATCAATATCGTAAAAATGCCAGTAAGAACCGTCTAACACGATTCCTCTGTTGCTTCCGAGTTCTGCCATTCCGCTAAAGTCAATGGTAACTGTTCCGCCGTTTATGCTGCTGATGGTTTTATAAGCGCCTTCTGCCCCGCTGTTGCTCTCGGCAATTACGATTGGCGCACCATACAGTTCATAAGCCTTATAAGTTCCTTCTTCCATCCAGATGGTATATCCGGCTGAAATGCTGTTAATCGCTGTCAGTAAATCCATCGGCGCATTCTGTGTACCGGCTGCTGTTGACTTTCCGGATGGAGATACGTATAAATCACACTTTGTCTGTTCCGGTTCTGACGGAGTTGTCGGTGTTTCCGGTTCAGACGGTGTTGTCGGCTGCTCCGGCTGTGTCGGTTCTGTCGGTGTCACAGGTGTTGTCGGTGTTTCTGACTGCTGTGAAACAGACATATAATACAGATTACCTGTACTTTCCTTTGTAATTTCGTGGCTGCCTGCCTCAATTTCAAGACTTAAAATACCGTCTGTCAATGTGTAAACAGTTCCGTCTACCTTGATGTCACTGCTGTTCTTCTGATTGAAAACCAGTACCAGTTCTGCCTTGGCTGTTGTTGTAAATGTAATCTTTGTCTTGCTTTCAATCTTTAAGCAGGTATCTAACGAAAGTCCGTTATAACTTACTGTGCCCTTATTGGAAGAAAGTTTACCGGAAATCGTATAGAAATCACTGCTTGTTCCGTCCGTTGAGAAATTATGTACCTTTGCAGTTGTTTCTGCCGGTGCTGTTGTCGGAGCTTCTGTTGTACTTTCGGTTGCCTTTGTTGTAGCTTCCGTAGCCTTTGTCGTGCTTTCGGTTGCTTTGGTTGTAGCTTCCGTAGCCTTTGTTGTGCTTTCAGTTGCCTTTTCGGTTGTGGACGGTTCTACATCTACACCTTTATAGCCGCCGATTGCAAGGACAGAGGATTTGTAATTAACAACCTTTGCCTTTAAAGCTGTATCCACACTGTAATTGGCATCATCGGATTCCTGGAATGTCCAGTCAAAGTCACCGCCATTCATACGTCCTGCATATTTTGTAACAATTGACGGTACATCCTGCGGATCGTCAATATCTTCTTCTGCTACGCCTAAATCATAGGCACTGCTTGTATCAAAGTTATTGTACGTTGTTGCACCCGCAACGGTCTTATAAGAAGATGGCACGGTTTCTTCTCTTGAAGAAGCCAGATAAGCATCAAAGCTTACTGCATCCGCCTTGGCTGTTCCGGCATCGGAATTGGCATAAATTAAGCTTGAAGCACCAACTGTAATATTGTTGTATGCCTTAATCATACCGCCGTTTTCACCTGAAAATGTACCCTGTCCTAATGCATCTGTACCCTGCATTGAACTCATCATCGGATTCTTGCAGTTTCTGTAGTAGTTTGCTTCTACAAATGCGGAGCTTCCCTTGGTTGTTCCGACACCGTACTTAGCATTGCCGTCAAAATAATTATTGTAAATATGGACTGAGGCAACTCTGATTCTCGGATGACGGGAATCAGAATGATCAAACCAGTTATGATGATACGTTACAAGGAATTCTGCGCTGTCACTCATACCGCATAAAGAGCATTTTCCGGAATCCCAGAAATGCACATACGATACGGTTACATTGGTAGATGCACCCTTAATATCCACAGAACCATCACCCTTTGCCTGGTCTGAATCACCACCTGTTGAGCCATAGAAAATATCCATATTGTGAACCCAGATATTGCAATTCTTTGTATCTAAGGATATACCATCATCCATAAATGCCATTACTGCAAAATTTCTGAATTCCACATTTCCACTGTTTCTTACAAGAAAACCAAATCCCTGAACAGCTGCGTCTTCACCGACACCTTCGATTGTGATATTCATTTCGGTGTAAGCACTCTTACCCTTCAACTGAATGCCTTCTGCTGAACTTGAAAAATGGTCTACATCATCTGCCGTAACACAGCCTACGATACGAAAATCAAGCGGCGAAGTATCTTTTGTTCCTGCGCTCTGCTTTGCATCTAAAATTGACTGGAAACCTGTTACTTCCTTGCCGTTTACTACAGCCGTACAGGTCTTTGCTGTTTCCGGTGTCACATAGATTACCTGTGCATCTTTCTTTAATGTACCGTCATCATTGTAAGCACCTGAACCCGTCTGAAACTTTGAATTTTCAGAAAATGCAAAGCCGCTTCTGTCGTACTTTTCAACCTCTAATGAAGAAGTTGATTCAGAAACCGTCTTTCCATCCTTTAATACGGCTGTTACCTTCATCACATAGCTACCCTCTTTTAATCCGAGTGCATCTGCTCTCCAGTAATCTGCGTACTGACGGATTAACGTATCGTCGAGCTTCTCATACGCATCATCTGATGCGGAAGCCTCCTTTACATATGCGACATAGCCTTCTGCATTTTTAACAGGCTGCCATTCCACATATGCACTTTCCAGCCAGCCGGACTGTTCTGTCAGTGTCAGACCTGCTGCCACCGCTTTTACTTTTCCTGCAAAAGCCGGTGTCACTGCTGTTATTACCATGGCTGCCGTCAGCACATAGGAAAACAGCTTTTTTACTTTGCGATTTGTTTTCATTTTCATAAACACCTTCCCTTCGTTTTAGTCATCGCAAGGGTAATGGTAGCATACTCTTATTTTTATGAAAATGAGACTTTTGGCATATCTTTTGCCAATTTATTGTAAATCTTTTCCTATATTCTGTATCTTTCGACCATTTTTTCTGTATATTTTTCAAAAATCCTTGTATTATTATCCGTACATTTATTTACATTTACAGCCCGGACGGGTATTTACCATTTTTTTGACCTCATTCCAGCTTCTGCAAAAACGAAGCAGTTTTTTATTGACCTTTTTTCTGCAATACGCTTCTCTTGAAAGGCTGTTGAGCCATCTTGACTTACAGACACGCACTGTTTTCACGCTCCGGTTTCATGTTCTTTCTATATTATATGATATCAGGGTGCTATGTGCCAGTGGCACATGTTTAGCGTCAACCAAAGCGTAACGTAGACGTAGGAGCGCGTAGCACGGAATCATCCATAGATAATCATAGTTGAGGGCTTTTGCCCCCGATATCATTATATGCAGTATTACCGCTTGGCAATCAGTTTACAGATCGGATTGCCCGCCTTGGAAAAACGTTCCTCATATTCTGTCATGACGTTTCCTTCATTTAAAGCTGCATCGTGGTGTAAATCATATGTACAGGCTGTCAGTTTCCATTCCGCCTCTTTGACTTCTTCCACGGAAAAATCAAATAAATCCTTGTTGTCTGTTTTAAATTCGACCTGTCCGTCCTGTTTTAAAATGACGTTATACCGCGCAAAAAACTGGCGTGAAGTCAAGCGTCGCTTTGCATGTCTGTCCTTTGGCCACGGGTCTGAGAAATTCAGATAAATGCGGTCAACTTCTCCCGCACCGAATACTTCGCAGATATTTTCTGCATCCATTCTGATAAAACGCAGATTCGGCAGCTGCAATTCTTCCTGTTTTTCAACGGCACGAAGCAGCACGCTGGAATATTTTTCGATTCCTACATAATTAATATCGGGATTTTGTGCGGCAAGTGTTGAAATAAACCTTCCCTTGCCCATGCCGATTTCAATCCGCACCGGGTTGTCATTGCCAAACACTTCATGCCATGTGCCTTTCATGCCTTCCGGTTCTGTAAATACATATTCATTTTCTACCATCACTTCCCTTGCACCGGGAACATTTCTAAGTCGCATATTTATTTCTCCTAACTGAATGATTTCGTATATTGTGTGCCATGCGGGGATGATTTGTGCAAGCACAGTTCTGCTTTCTACCCGCACTCGCGAATTCGCGCTGACGCAGCCGCTCTACTCGGACGCTCGCCTTCGGCTTTGCTGATTTTTGGCTATCTCCGCCGTGCTTGTCCGGGAAAGCTTTCTGCTTTCCCCGACTGTCGGGCATTCGCCCTATCTTCCTCAAGCTTAAAGCAGAACTTTGTGCAAGCACAGTTCTGCTCTCTACCCGCACTCGCGAATTCGCGCTGACGCAGCCGCTCTACTCGGACGCTCGCCTCCGGCTTTGCTGGGTGTTGGCTCTATTCGCCGTGCTCGTCCGAGAAAGCTTTCAGCTTTCCCGGACTGTCGGGCATTCGCCCTATCGGCTAAAATCGTCTAAAAGTGCTTTGTGCAAGCACAGCACTTTTTTCCTCTTTCAGCCGGCACGGCTCATTGCTTACGCACATTATATAATATTCCCCTATATTTACACAACTACTACTTTACAGAAAGTTTTTCTTAGCGTAAACTAGTAATTAAACGATTTTAATTGAATTTTTGTCATATGGAGGTTTTTATGCGCAGCAAATGGATTAACAGGGTGCTGTCTGTTGCTTTACTTTTTACAACATTGACCACTTCGGTTTCTTATACATTTACAACAGCTTATGCAGAGGAGGCAGGGGCTTCTACACAGCAGTCTGCACAGTCTGGGGTTTCATGGCCGGAGGCACCGGAAATTTCGGCGGGGAACGGGATTTTGATTGATGCCGATACAGGGGCAATTCTTTATGAAAAAAATGCCTATACCAAGTGTTATCCTGCAAGTACCACAAAAATTTTAACCGGTCTTTTAACCGTGGAAAACTGCAGTATGGACGAAACTGTTACTTTTTCACGTGCCGCAGCCAATTCTGTTACATGGGAAGATTCTAACCTTGCAACAAAGGTCGGCGAACAGTATACGGTTGAACAGGCTTTGTACGGACTTTTACTGTATTCCGCCAATGAAATTGCCTATGGTCTTGCAGAGCATGTCGGTGGTTCTTTGGAAAATTTTGTAGAAATGATGAATGCCCGTGCAAGAGAACTGGGTGCGGTAAATACCCACTTTGCCAACGCAAGCGGTCTTTATGACCCGAACCATTATACAACGGCTTACGATATGGCAATGATTGCCCGCGGCTGTTATAACAACTCTACTTTCGTCAATATTGATTCGACAGAAGATACGTACACCATCGGACCTACAAATCTGACCGGTGAAAGCCGTACTTTCCGTCACAGACACCAGATGTTAAAAGGCCGTCCGATGTATTATGAATACTGCAAAGGCGGCAAAACCGGTTTTACGGACCAGTCCGGTTTTACACTCGTAACCTTTGCGGAAAAAAATGATATGCGCCTGATCTGCGTTGTTTTTAACTGTTCCGATTCCAATATCCGTTTTACGGATACACGGACACTGTTTGACTGGGGATTTGATAACTTTAAGAAAATTACCGCTTCAAGCGATACCATTTCCTCTTATTTTTCGGGTTCAAATTATTATCAGTCTGCTGTATACAGCCGCTATCCTGAAAATTTCAGTCTGAGTGCTTCTACGCTGACCATTCCTAATCATGCGAATGTAAGCGATATTACGCTGGCGGTCAATGAAAATTACACGCCGGAAGAAATTGACAATGCCTATACAACAGGTATCCGCTTTAAATACGGCGATAACACGGTTGCCACTTCTTTACTGACATTCAGTAAAGGCACGGCACACACGGATAACCGCCTACCGTATCTTTCACAGGATGCTGATACTGAAACGGTTCAGCCGCGCTGGTGCTTTTCTATCAGCATCTGGGTAATTGTGGCAGTCTTTGCCGCCGTTGTCATTCTTATCTGCTTCATTAGGGATTATCAGATGTCCAGACGCCGCAGCCTGCACGCACGCAGACACCACAGACGCCGCCGGTAACAGCTGTAAAAAATATTCAACCAGCTTTATTAAACCAAAAAACTCCTTACAGGGTGCTTAGCCTGTAAGGAGTTTTTTGGTTTTTCCGATATCCTTTTGCATTCCGCAAATATCTTATTGGATTTATCTTGTATTTGCCCTGTTGTATATCGTATTTTGTATACTGTATCCGCTATACGGTATATCCTCTGTTTCCCGATGTGTTTTCAGCGATTTCGGTTGAAGTACCCATATTAGAATACGTCAGTCCCGCATAGACCTGTTCGGCATTGCGCATGACCGGACCGGTTGTATCCTGTCTGCTGACCTCATAAAATGACTTCCGAAGCTTTGAAAGCATGGAAAGCACTGTATCCAGTACCGTCACATCATGCCCTGCATCTGCCTTTACAAGAAAACGCATCATGGAAACATATATTTTAAACAATTCCTTTGAAATATCATATTGCATATCCAGACTGCTTTCCAGCTCATCTACGACACGCTTCGCCCGCTTTAAGGACGCATGATATTCATCATCGTTTTTCTCCCGGTACGCCGCCTGCGCATCCTGCACCGACTCCATTGCAATATCATATAAAATAACAATTAAATCCGACTTTGATGCCTGTGACACCCGGTAAGAATACGTTTTAATCGAATCACTTTTCATAATCTGAAACCTTCTTACTGAAGAATCTGAAGTACGGTTGACGGTCTTTCATTGGCCTGGGCCAGAATAGAAGTTGCCGCCTGTGTCATAACATTTAATGAAGTGTATTCTGTCATTTCTTCTGCCATATCTGTATCGGTCATGGTTGAAATGGCTGATGTCAGATTTTCAGACGCTGTTCCTAAGTTGTTGGTTGTATGCTCAAAACGGTTTTCGTAAGCACCCATCTGGGAACGGACACGGTTTGCATAAGCAACAGCCGTATCAATGGTATCAATGGCTTCACTTGCCGTAACCGATGTCATGACATTTAAATTTTCTGTTCCGAGCGTATAACTTGTAACTGCCGGAATGTCTATCAAAATCACCTGATTTTCATTGGCACCGACATGAACGCTCATCGTTCCCACATCTGTTACTTCCTGTGTAACCTTTGCAGTCTGTGTGCTTGTTGCCGTAGACTTATCATCTGCTTTTACTGTATCAGAAAACTGTGTACCTGCCACATTTGACGGTACATCCGTTACAAATGTTCTGTTGTTGACATCCTTTACCGTTACTCTTGTGCCGCTTGTTGAAATAACTGCGCTGTCTGCAAATCCCACACGCTTGCCGTCATTGTCCAGAGTAAATTCGGCCTGTACGTCACTGCCTTCTGCATACATGCCACCATTTGTTGCTGCTGTGGCAATTCCAAGCATATTTGCTAACTCTGCATTACTGCATGTGATATTCATGGTTTTTGAACTGCCGCTTTCTTTTGTCATAAATACAATATTATTACCGGCATAGCTTGTCTGCGGTTCATAGCCTGCATAATCTGTGCCGTTTACCTTTGTATCGTTTGTGGCACCTGCCGTAATTGCAAAAACACGTCCGCCAATCTTATCCGCACCGTCAACCAGCTTACCCATAATGCCTGCGAGTGTATCTCCCTCGGAAATTTCAATCCCATAGCCGTTCATGCTGATTGTTCCTGCCTGCTCCTTTGTAACCGTTGCAGTATCACTCATGGTAACCGCACCGTTACCAACCACAATTGCCTGTCTTGCATCCTGTGTAATGGTAATGCCATAATTTCCGGCCACAAAATTATCCGATACTTCAATCTGATTGACACCTTCATAATTAGAGTAAACACGTCTTGAAAGATTACCACTGATTAAAGTCTGTGAATTAAATTCTGTGTTGCTTGAAATTCTGTCGATTTCTGAATTTAAGCTGTCAATTTCGCTCTGAATCGCACTGCGTTCATCAACGGAGTTTGTTCCGTTGGCTGCCTGTACAGACAGCTCCTTCATTCTGGCAAGCATGCTCTGGATTTCTTCCATCGCACCTTCTGCCGTATGCAGTACGGATACACCGTCTGCCGCATTGTTATCCGCCTGATTTAAACCACGCAGCTGTAATCTCATTTTTTCGGAAATTGCATATCCTGCGGCATCATCTGATGAACTGTTAATTTTATATCCTGATGAAAGTCTTGCAATCGACTTTGTTAATCTGTCCTGTGACTTCTGCAAAGCATTGTTGGAAACAATCGCAGAAACATTTGTAGCTATTCTCATTGTCTATACGTCCTTTCTGTTGTCTGAATAAAACATCTGTTGATTATATCGGTTTATTTCTAAGAAACCATAAGCCTGTTCCATAAAATTTCACATTTGCCGGTTTACGCTTATGCGTTTTCTGTCTTTCCCGCCAAAGCATATACTATCGTCTTTGCCGCCTTGTACAGTTTATCGGATGCCACGCTTTCTGCCGCTTTATCATACATTACACGGCGTACGGTACGGATATCCTGACAGTGGACTTCCACCTCTTTGAATCCGTTGTTTTCCTTTAGTTCTTCTGCCGCCTGCTCCAGTTTTTCGGAAAGCTTATCGGCGCTCGTATCGGAAATGCCGTATAATTCGGCGCTGTCACTGCCAACCTTTGCTTCTACGGAAACGGTTCCAAGCTCCTGCGTATTTAAGTGAACTGAAATTCTTCCCTTTTCTTTGGCATCCTGTACCAGTGTCAGGTGAATCATGCCGACACCTTCCTCTGTCACCATTGGAATCCGGTAATCATGTCTTTGGCTTAAATTGCGGATTAACCCGATTTCCCTGTAACGCATTCTCAAATCGCGGATTGTTTCGTAATCCTGGTTGTCATCTGCGGCAACTGCCGTTTCAAGGTCTTTTGCGGCATCCTCTTCCAGATCATCATACGCTGCTTCGAGTGCCTGTCTGTCACCTGACTTTTCTAAAAAGGTCTCTGCTTTTGCGGTGTCTTTTTTATCTTCACTAAATACACTGTTATAATAGCCTGACTGCATAATGTGTTCCATTGCAAGCACCTGATTGACCGTTACCGGCTGTTCATTGTCTGTCAGTTCTTTGATAACCGCCTCTTCCATGGCAGATGAACTACGCAGTGTATTTAAGTATTCATCATAATAAGCCGCTTCTGCATCTTCATCATAAGCTGCCTCAATATCCTCGCAGAAGGCTTCAACCGAATGTTCGTCAATCGGTTTCTCCTGCTGTACTGTCTTTAACGACAGCGGTGTCACATGCTCCCCTGTTGTTTCAAATAAATTACCGAAATAATTCACCTTTTCCTGAATCTGTGGAATTGCTGCCTCATCATCTATCGTATAATCCATGCCTGCGGCACGTCTGCTGTTATATGCCTTGCACAGATTTTCCATGGTAATTTCTTCATTCTGCTTGACCAGTGTTCCGATTGCCGCTCCGGCATCCTTTGTAAAAATGTTCATCATCTTGTAAATGCCGATAAACTGGTTTCTCTCCTGCGCACTAATTCCGTCAGTCTGATCTAACTTATATAAAAAGCGGCTGTATTTTTCCTCTTTATCGTTATCCTGCTGTGCATTCATTTCCGTCAGGTATGCATTGACCGTATGAATGTCTTCTGTCATCGGATTGATATTTTCACGAATCATGGCAAGCGCCGTTTCCGGTTTCATATTCCGAATCAGATTTTGAAGGGTGCTGTGGATTTCCTTGATATTTTCAACACCTTCTTTTGTAATCTCCATCTGATTTTCCGCAAAAATACGTACTGCATCACGGTTTGCCTGTGTATTTTCAAGATTCAGTTCCTTTAAAATGTCTTCCGTGCTGGCATCTACGGCTTTTTTGAGTGAATCGCCAAGGTCCTTACGCACTTCTGTTCCGACTGCCCTGTATTCCTGTCCCGCCTGCTCAAACTGCTGTCTGAACGCACTTCCCTTCTGCGCAAAGTCGGCAATCGTCATCACTTCATTTTCGGCTTTTTCTTTGACAACCGCTCCCATCGATACATCCGGTGCATATTTAATATCATGCAGCGCGCGCTTGACCTGCATGACCGTCTGGTAAGACGATACAATCATATTCATTGTGCTGTCTGTTCCGGAAAGTCCTGCCACTGCGGCCTGTGTCTGACCTTCAAGGCTGTTCTGTGCTGCGCCTGCCGTTCCGGCTGTCTGCTGTGCCATACCACCTGCCGTATTCTGCTGTGCCTGTGAATCCTCAGCGTAGAGTGCCACCGCCTGATGATACGCATCAAGCTGTTCAATAAGACTTGCAATCGGCTCGGCATTTAAATTGACCCCCTGTTTTGCAAGAAACAGTCCGGCATCGGCAGTCATTAAAATACGAATCTGCTGTAACTGCTCGTAGCGGTCATAAACCTGCTCATTTTGATAATCCTGTACATTCTCCTGCACAAAATCCATGGTGCTTTCTTTGCTTCCAATCTCAAACTGAAAACGGTAAGAAGCCGCATCGACACTGTTCATTGCATTTCTTAAATTTTCAATATTAAATGTTTCATCATTTTCCGTTACATAGGCCACATGGCGGATGTCCGCATTATATACGGTACTGATTGCATCGGCAACCGTCTGATACGTTCCCGTACTGTTAATTAACAGCGTATCCGATGCATTCTCTCCCTGTGCCATACCGTTTACAATACTGCCAATCAGCTGTTTTAAGCCGTCCCCGGACTGTAAATCCGAAATATTTAAGCTGTCTAACTGTACTTTATATAAAATATTTTCTTTGGTGATTGGAATGTCATTTTCCAGTAGATTCCGTGCGGTTGACAGTGTTGCCCCATTGGCTTCAAGACCGGCGCGTCCGATAACCGCCGCCGCCTGCGGCATTAACTGCTGCCATTCATCTTCCGTTACCGTCACCTTTGCGTTCTGCTGTCCCTGACTGCCCTGTGACTGCATATACTCTGCCTTGTATACATTATCAATTGTCGGTGCAAGCCGGTTTTTCACCAGATAATTTTTCGCTTCTCCACTTAAATCGGAAATCTGTGAAACCTTATCCACCGCGCCTGCAAGTTCTTCCACATTTTCCTGTGTTGCCGGAAGATTGCCTGCGCTCATCTGATTGGAGATTTCCTCTGCCATGCCCGTACTGCCGACAACCTGTTCAATCTCATCAGTGCTTAATCCCTCTCCCGCAAAATAAACTTTCTTGCCGTGTGATGCCAGTTCAATCTTAATGCGGTCCACGATACCGACCATTTCTTCCTGTGACAAATCATTCAGGTTAAATCCGTCCTCGTCAATCTTTACGGCATCTGCACCGGAAAGGCGCTGGAACAGTGCCTTTAAATTGGCTTTGGCATTGGTCGCGCTCTGCATAAGCTGTTCTTTGACATCATCGGTTTCCTTTAATAAAGAATGATATGTGTTCTGGTCTAATTCCTTCTGATTCACCTGCATACCGGATATCAGCACATTGGCAAAGTCTGCTGCCTTTGTGCTTCCCTCTGTCTGTGTATTGTTTTTTATATTAATTGATGCACCCTGACTTTTGTCGGTGCCTTTTGCCAGCTCTGATGCTGCAATTGTTAAATCCATTCTTTTCACCTCAAAAAAATACTATCTATAGACACACCGTCTTATAGATAGTATTTCGTCACATTTTTACATTTCATTTAGTCCGATTTAGGATTCCTCATAATACTTCATCAGTCCCTGTGTGCCTAAATCACCCATGCCTTTGTCTTCCAGCGTTTCATACATTTCAAGCACCGTATTTAAAACTTTCAGATTGACATCACGGTCTTTGGCTTCCTGCGCAGCAATCTTCATGTCCTTGATAAAATGCTTCAAGAAAAATCCCGGTGCGTAATCGTCCTTTAAAATCTTTGCGCCAAGGGAACTAAGCTGAAAGCTCGCCGCCGCACCGTCCTTTACGGAAGCGTACAGCTTATCCATATCAAGTCCTGCCTTCTGCGCATAAGCAAATGCTTCGCACACGCCGGACAATGCACCCGCAATCATAATCTGATTTGCCATTTTTGTGTGCTGTCCGCAGCCTGCGCTGCCTTCGTATACAATCGTTTTCCCCATGGCTTCAAAAAGCGGCATACAGACATGAAAATCCTGCTCCTCACCGCCTGCTAGAATCGAGAGTGTTCCGTTTTTTGCACCTGTATCTCCACCCGTAACCGGCGCATCCAGCGCGTGCTGTCCGTTTTTCTTTGCTTTTTCATAGATTCTTATTGCAAGCTGTGGACTGGTGGTCGTCATATCAATAAGGTATGTACCGGCGGCGGCGCTGTCAAGTATATTTCCTTCCGCAAAATATACTTCTTCCACATCCTTCGGAAAACCGACAATCGTAATCACGGCATCTTTTCCTGCCGCACAGCTTCCGATAGAATTACACCACAACGCACCCTCCTGCAATACATCTTCAACCTTTGCCTTGGTTCGCGCATAAATGGACACTTCAAATCCTGCTTTCATAAGGTTTCTGACCATAGATTTTCCCATAATGCCGACACCGATAAATCCGATTTTTTTCATGTGTATGCTCCTTTCCACCCTTTCTTCTTTCATCATATCAGACTATGTACAGAATACAAGCTGCATTTGTCCATATTTATTGGGGCGGGTCACAAGGTCATTAACCCACCTATGAGCAAGCTCATGTGGGTTTAGACCTTTTGACCCTGATATCCTATTAGATCCGTGTTTTATTCTCAAGCTGCTTTGCCGTAAATTCATAAACCGCAATTCCATATTCCGGCAGATCAACCAGTACGGAATGGGAATATCCGTCGCAGTCCCCTTTATCCACAGTCAGCTGCTTTGCCTGTATCTTTTCGTGGCTGCCCAGCACCAGACGGTACTTGCAGTCTGCCGGAACACCGACACGGAACTGTTTTCTTGCCACCGGCGTAAAGTTTAGTACAAACAACAGGTTTTTTTTGCCATCCGGACTGATGCGGATAAACGAATACACACTGTTGTCCACATCATTGGCATTAATCCATGCAAAACCTTCCGGCTTATAATCCGTCGCATACAGGCACGGATAACTGCTGTAGAGCTTCATGCACTTTTTCGTAAACTGCTGCATTTCCTTGTGGGACGGATCATCTAACAGATACCAGTCTAATGCACGTTCTTCGCTCCACTCGTTCCACTGGGCAAATTCCTGCCCCATAAATAACAGCTTCTTGCCCGGATGTCCGCACATATAGGCATATGCAAGCTTTAAGTTGGCAAACTTGCTTTCCCGGTCGCCCGGCATTTTACCAAGCATTGAACATTTCAGATGAACAACCTCATCATGCGAAAGCACCAACACAAAATGTTCACTGTACGCATACATTAAACTAAACGTCATCTTGCTGTGGTTAAACTTTCTAAAATACGGGTCAAGCTTCATATATTCAAGGAAATCGTGCATCCAGCCCATGTTCCACTTAAATGTAAATCCAAGGCATTCTCCGTTGTCCGGGTCACCGCTGACCATCGGCCATGCCGTTGATTCCTCGGCAATCGTAACCGCCTGCGGAAAACGCTTGCGCATCATACTGTTAAAATGCTTTAAAAAGCTCATCGCTTCAAGATTGCCGTTGCCGCCGTATTTATTCGGAATCCAGTTACCTTCTGTCCTTCCGTAATCCAGATACAGCATGGATGCCACCGCATCGACCCTCAGACCGTCTACGTGGAACTTATCCACCCAGTACATGCCGTTTGCAATCAGGAAATTGGATACTTCATTTTTACTGTAATCAAAAACTTTCGTTCCCCAGTCCGGATGCTCACCCTTTCTGGAATCCGCATATTCATACAGGCACTGTCCGTCAAATTCCGCCAGTCCGAATGCATCTTTTGGAAAATGTGCCGGTACCCAGTCTAAAATAACCCCGATTCCCTTCGAGTGCATGTAATCCACAAAATACATAAAATCCTTTGGCGTTCCGTAGCGTTTGGTTGGCGCATAATAACCTGTTACCTGATAGCCCCATGAACCGTCAAACGGATATTCTGCAATACCCATCAGTTCCACGTGCGTATAGCCCATATCCTTTACATAGTCTGCCAGCTCCGGCGCAATCTCACGGTAATTCATAAAACCGTCTTCGGTGCCGTCCTCTTTCTTTTTCCATGAGCCGAGATGACATTCGTAAATTGCCATCGGACTTTCTAAATGATTTTCCTTTTTCTTCTTTTCAACCCAGCTTTTATCGGTCCAGTGAAAACCTGTCAAATCCGTAATAATAGATGCATTGTCCGGGCGAAGCTGGGCTTCGTTGGCATACGGGTCTGCTTTATAAATTGCTTCTCCCTGCGGTGTCACAATTAAGAACTTGTACATCTGACCAACCTTTGCACCCGGTATAAACAATTCGTATATGCCGCCGTCTGATACCGGTTTCATATCGTATCCGTAGGCTTTCCAGTCATTAAAATCACCGACTACAAAAATATCCTTTGCATGAGGCGCCCACACCGCAAAATAGACCCCTTCCTGTCCGTCCTTTACTGCCTTATGTGCGCCCATCTTGTTGTAAATCTCATAATGCGTACCTTCCCCAAAAAGATACGCATCCAGTTCTGTCATAAATACATCTGTTGAGTCCTTTTTAGCCATAAATATTCCGCCTCCGCCTTTATAAATTTTATTCTGCTGTCTGCACGTTTATGATTATTAATTGTACCATACTCTACAGATAAATACTATTTATATTTTTTTTGCTTTTTTGTACAAAACTAAAACTAAGTGTGCTATACTTTGGGAAAAACATATATAATGATGTATACAAAAAAGGAGTACGTATTACAATGATTTACAATTTAATCAGTTCTGATTTGATAAAAGAAGTTACTTTTATCAGTGTGCTGTTTGCATTTATTTTGACCTGCGCAGCCATTGCTTTAGGCAAGAATATCCTTCCGCGCGATGCCGGACGTGCCTATGCCATCAACGGTTCCAAATCCGTTGGCAAGCCGCGTGGTGCCGGAATTATCTTTATACTGACTTTCACACTTTCCTGCGTGTTATTTATCAAACTGGATGCGGAAATTATCATTTATCTGATTTTAACGCTTGCGGCAATGTTAAGCGGCTACTTAGATGACAGTTCTTCTTCTCCGTGGGGCGAATTAAAAAAAGGACTGATTGATTTTGTCATTGCCTTAATGGCTGCATTTACTTATCTGCATTACAACCCGAATACCTTTGAACTGGCATTCTTTTCAAAAACCGTAACACTGCATCCGCTGATTTACGGATTTTTAATTGTCGTTTTAATCTGGGTAAGTATTAATGTGACCAACTGCTCTGACGGCGTGGACGGACTGTGCGGCACACTTTCTGCCGTAACGCTTTCCACTGCTTACGTGCTGTTCCGTGTATTTGACATTGAACCGTATTTCCGTCATGCAGTGCTTTTAATGATTGTATGTATTTTAGGCTATCTGTGGTTTAACGCTTCACCGAGTAAATTGTTAATGGGCGATGCCGGTTCCCGTGCAATCGGTATTTTTATTGCATTTGTATTCTTAAAGCTGCACCACCCGCTTTTATACATTCCGGTGGCGATTATGCTGATTTTAGACGGCGGTCTCGGACTGATTAAGGTTTCGTTTATGCGTTTCCTTCATATTAATCTGATGAAAAATATCCGCACACCGATTCATGACCATATGCGCAAGAACAAAGAATGGTCTGACGCTCAGGTTGTCTTTCGTTTTGCGATTATCCAGATTGTCATCGGACTGGCTGTTATTTACGCGATTTTGTAGGCATTTATGAAACACTCAACCACAAAAACCGCATATTACCACCTTCCCGGCCTGTTTGAATTTTACGATTTATACAGCGTTTTCCTGCCGCTGTTTTACAGCCACCGGGAATATTTTTACGACTGGTGTGACATTGCTTCTGTCTACGGTGCACCGGACGACTGTATCTGGGGCGGCGGACGTGTTGAATCGGGAAACCAGAACCCACGGGAAGTTTTTGCACTCATGCGGGAATACGGCATTTCCGCACGGCTTACCTTTAGCAACTCGCAGTTAGAACCCGTGCACCTTGCTGATAAAAAATGCAATGCGCTGTGTGCCCTGCTCTCGGAAAATGACCGTGTACAAAACGGTGTGATTATTCACTCGGATTTATTACTGGACTACTTAAAATCACACTATCCAGACCTATATTTTGTGTCATCGACAACCAAGGTTCTGACAGATTTTGCGGACTTTTTAAATGAAGTAAAAAATGATGATTTTCTGTATGTTGTACCGGACTTCCGATTGAACAAGGCATTTGACAGGCTCAATACTTTGCCGGATTTGCAAAAAAACAAGGTGGAATTTTTGTGCAACGAATGCTGTTTCTTTGGCTGTGTGGACAGAAAGCGCTGTTATGAAGCCGTGAGCCTTAACAATCTCGGCAAAGACTGTCCTGACCACCGCTGTAATGCACCGGATGCAAAGACTGGCTACCGTTTTTCCAAAGCCATGACAAATCCCGGTTTTATCGGGATTGATGATATTCAAAATATTTATCTGCCAATGGGATTTTCCAACTTTAAAATTGAAGGCAGAGGTCTGGGAAGCGCACTGATTTTAGAATTTCTTCTATATTATATGACAAAACCCGAATATCAGATTCATGTGCGGGAGGCTGTGTATCTGGATAATATGCTGGATTTGTTTTAGTGTGGCATAGTTTATATGCCACACCTATATCCACGCTGCTATCTTACTCCTGCTTATTTAACCTTCTCTGTCTTCTGTGTTCCCGCTCCTGTAACTGGCGCGCATGCAGCTTTTCGGCGCCCGCATCGTCCGTACGCTTTAAAATTTTCACTGCATAATACTGCTCATCATCGGTATGTTTAATCTTAAAACGTCCTTTTATCAGCCCGTGTTCCTCACAAAAAAACAGACCGTAATACGTCTTTCCATTTGTCGCAAACCACTTAATTTTCCGCTCCATCGGCTTTCCGCACAAAAAACAGTTGCAGGAGCGCACCTGCCTGTCATTTGCCGCCTTTTCCCGCGTATCAAATACCCGCGAAATATATTTACTGTAATTGCCGAAATTCATGCAGATTTCATCTTTGCGCCGCTTTGGCACGCGGTACGTGTCAATACTGTAAAATGCCCGCACCTTTTCAAAGTCCAGCAGTTTCATAAGCTGTGCCGTATACCGTGCATCAGACAGTGCCATGTGATACTGCTCCTTTTCCGCAATGCCACGCTGTTCGATTGCTGTCTGGAGTGCCGGTCTTTCTTTTCCATTTAAAAAACACAGACTGTATAATTTCTGTACATCATAGAATAAAAACGGCATCGGAAATTCCGCTTCTATGGCATAGTGATTTAAGTTACGCTGTAATTCCACCAGGTCCGTACTGCCCCAGGTGCAGAAAATGTAATCCTGTCCACACCATTCTAAAAAATCCAGTGCAGTATCCACAAAATGCTCCCCATCCGCAAGCATTTCCTGTGTAATGCCCGTTACTTCCCCGCAGACAGAATGAAGCACCGGATACACCTGCGGGCAGACCAGCCTGTCAAATTCATCTATGACATCAAATTTATTGTCCAGTTTTACGGCACCCATCTGGATAATCTCAAACGGCATGCCCGGCAGTGTATATTTTTTCCCCTTTGCACTCTGATTCCACTCTAAATCTAATACAATATAATTCATCATTATCACCAATCCGCTGTCTGTGCAGCTATTTTGTTCTTTGATTATATCAGAGTTTTATCTATCTGCAAAGTACCGTTTCTTACGATAGCTGTCCGTGCTTTTCGTAATTGGAAACGCGGCTGATATGATTTTCCTCATCGACAAAGACGACCTTTGGCTTGTGGTCTGCGGTTTCTTTGGCATCCATCTGGCAGTATGCCATGATAATTACATGGTCGCCGACCTGCACCTGTCTTGCCGCCGCACCGTTTAAACAAATCATGCCGCTGCCCGGCTCTCCGTCAATCGTATACGTTTCAAAACGGTTTCCATTTTCCACATCGACAATCTGTACCTGCTCATATTCCAGAATGCCCGCCGCTTCCATAAGCTTTGGATCAATCGTGATACTTCCCACATAATTTAATTCTGCCTGTTTCACAACGGCTCTGTGAATTTTTCCTTTTAACATTGTAAGCTGCATCGTTTTTCTTTCCTTCCGAAATTTTTTTCAAATTTTTCTTATAAAATGCGGTTATCAATCAGTCTTGTCTTTCCAATGTATACGGCAATCGCCATTAAGACAGAATCCTGAATCGTTTCTACCGGCTCTAACGTATTCCAGTCCACAATTTCCACATAGTCCGGCTTTGCAAGCGGTTCTGCTGCCAGCTTTTCACGGATTGCCGCAGACAGTACTGCCGCACTGCGCTCTCCGTTTTCGTAAAGGTCTTGTGCTGCCTGTAAAGACTGGTTTAAAACAACTGCCGCTTTTCTTTCCTGCTCGTTTAAATAGGTGTTTCTGGAACTTTTTGCCAGTCCGGCTGCTTCTCTGACAATCGGGCAGCCCACAATTTCAATGCCGAAATTCAAATCCGATACCATGTGGCGGATAACGGCAAGCTGCTGTGCATCCTTCTGTCCGAAATATGCCTTATCCGGCTGTACAATGTTGAATAATTTTGATACAACCGTACACACGCCGCGGAAATGAATCGGACGTGTTTTTCCACAAAGACCTTTCGTCAGCGTATTCATATCCACAAAAGAGGAGAAATCCTTGTGGTACATTTCTTCCGGCTGTGGGTGGAAAATCAGCGCCGCACCTGCATTTTCACACAAAGCGCTGTCACGCTCCATGTCGCGTGGATAACTTTCCAGATCTTCACCCACACCAAACTGCATCGGATTGACAAACACGCTGACAACAACCTTATCATTTTCCGCAACGGCTCTGTCAATCAGGCTCTTATGACCTTCATGCAAATATCCCATGGTCGGCACAAGACCGACACTTAATCCCTGTGCTCTCCATTCTTTTACCTGTGCCCTGACTTCTGCAATCGTTTCTACTATCTTCATTTTAATCTTTATCTCCATTCCCGCAGGCACATTCTGTCTGCTTTCCATACGGACTGTCTGCTTTTGCTTAAAAACAGTACCGCCGGAACATGCTGTGCCTGCATTTTTTTATTTACATATCTCTATGACACCTGTGGATTGTTCCGTGCTGCACACTCCCACAATCCACTCCCTGTATCTTAGTAGAGCTTTTCCAAAACCTCATCATCTATTTTAAACGTATGCTCCTCTGCCGGATACGTTTCTGCCTGCACTTCTTTGATGTAATTTGCAAAGGCTTCTTTCATAACACTGCCGACCTCGGCAAAACGCTTGACAAATTTCGGCGTGTAATCCGAAAACATGCCCAGCATATCCTGATAAACCAGAATCTGTCCGTCACAGCCTGCACCCGCACCGATTCCGATTGTCGGAATGGTCAGCTGCTCTGAAATGATTTTTGCCAGCTTTGCCGGTACACACTCTAATACCAGCGCAAATGCGCCTGCTTCTTCAACTGCCTTTGCATCGTCAATTAGCTTTCGTGCCGCCGCTTCATTTTTTCCCTGCACCTTAAAGCCGCCAAATGCATTAATGCTCTGCGGTGTCAGACCGAGGTGTGCCATAACCGGGATTCCGGCATCGGTAATCGCCTTAATCTGCGGGCATACGGATACGCCGCCCTCTAATTTTACCGCATTGGCACGGCCTTCCTTCATCAGCCTTCCCGCATTGACCACCGCATCATACACCGAGGTCTGATATGACATAAACGGCATATCCACAACGACCAGTGCATTTTTCGCACCTCTGGCAACTGCCGCTCCGTGATGAATCATATCTTCCATGGTCACAGAAATTGTATCTTCATATCCTAAAATTACATTACCAAGGGAATCGCCCACCAATATTCCATGGATTCCCGCCTCGTCCTGCAATTTTGCGGTTGAATAATCATATGCCGTAAGCATTGCAAGCTTCGTGTGATTGTTTTTTGCTTCTTTAAAGGTCTGTACTGTATTTTTCATCCATAATCCTTTCCAGTGCCGTATAATCCCGCTGCGGATTTCTGCACTTTGCCAACGCTGTCAGTTTTTTTGAAATACTCCGGTAAACCGCTTCCTCGTCACTCCCCTGCAATGCCGCAAGGTGATTTTTTACAGTCTGTACATCTGCCCGCTCGACAGGACCTGTAAGGGCTTTTGCGCACCCGTTTTTTACAATTGAAGACACATTTTCCGTTATCAGCGGTGCAAGCAGTTTTCTGCTTTCTTCTTCTGCAAAACCGCATTCAGATAAAAGCTGCTGTGCAGAATAAAAAAGCCCCACGACTGCATTGCTTGCAAGCACTGCCGCCGCATGATACTTTACCTTGTCCGCACTGTCTAACCCGTATACGGTGTGTCCCAGTCCTTCAAACAGACTGCGCATAACCGCAACCGCTTTTTCACTGCCTTCCATTGTCAGATATGCTTTTTGAAATTGTAACCAGGAAGTTTCTTTATCGCTGAACGCGTACATTGGATGAATAGAACAACCGCACGCTTTGGTGCGTTCTATTCCTGAAAATACATTAGATGATAATGAGCCGCTAAAATGGCAGATCTTATAACCGGATAAATCCATATCCATCGCTGCAATACAATCCCATACATCTGCAATTACACCGTCGGGTGTCGTAATAAAAAGGGTATCGCTTGCTGTTATTAATTCTTTTAAGCCGTCAAATACGGCTGTCTTTGTAAAAGCTGCCGCCCATGCAGCGCTTTCCTTTGTTCTACTGTAAAATCCCGTTACCGGAATGTGTGCTTCGCTAAGATATTTTCCTAACGTCACACCGACTTTCCCGGCGCCGATAATTCCTATTCTTATGCTATCACCTCATTTTCTCCCGCTTACGCACAAGTCCTGCCGCCGCGATAGCTCTTACTTTCGTAATGATGCTTCGCTGTGCTTTTCTTATGCCGGGGTAATCGTGTGGCAACGCACTATCATCTGATGCAGCTTCATCTCCGAATGCCGCTCAATACTAAAACCAATGAGAGCATAGCACAAGATAGGATAATTTTCAAGCGTTTTATCTGCCGCCAAAAGCAGCAATCTGTGTATCGGTATTGTAGCCAAGTTCTTTCATTCTCTGCTGCAAATGTTTTAAAGCTTTGTCATACTCCATAAATGCTCCGTAAGTGTTGTTAAAATACGCCAGTGCTTTTTCTGTATTGCCGTCTTCCTTTGCCTGCCATGACAGTGTTGCAAAATGATGTAAATCGTTGTGTGCCTTTACCAGTGCCGTATATTCACTGCTGCGCACCAGCCTTTCATCGGTCTGCCTGCTTAACCACTTACCAAGCTTACAGCCTGCCGGATTGTCCACCTGTTTTTTCTGTAAATGTTCAAATCCCACAATATTGTTGTATACACGCCAGGTCAGCACATAGTGATCCACTTCAAATACACGCATCCAGTCCTGCTGTGTAATTTCTGAACAGCCGCGTACCAGATCACTTCTTGTCTTATCCAGATACCGGCCCACCTCAAAAATACGGTGTCCCGACTGTAAGCAGTCTTTGGATAAAACACTGTAGCTTTCAGAAATATTTCCCATCTGCATTGCAAAGGATTTTGTAACGCCGGTCTGTGTATCAATATCATCAAAAATACTGTCCACACGCCCGCGGATACTGTCCATCTGTCCGTTCATCTGCTCTAATGCCGCCAGGGACTTTTCAACCTTTTTACTGCCCTCGCCAAGGCTCTGTGTCGTTTCTTCCATCGCCGTAGCAAGCTCGTCAATATTCGTTTTTAACTCCGATACGTATTTTACAATATCTTCGGCAGACTCTGCGGTATTGATAGACAGCTGGCGTACCTGGTCTGCAACGACGGCAAAGCCTTTTCCGGATTCACCGGCTCTGGCTGCTTCTACAGATGCATTTAGCGCCAAAAGATTACTCTGGTTGGCAACTTTTTTAACTAAATCTACAATTTCTTCGATTTTACCGATTTTACCCTTAAAATCCTGCACACGGTCATTAATCGCCTGTATTCTTGTAGACGACTGCGTAACCGCTTCAATACTGTCATTCATATCATTGGTTACATTCTGCGAGGACAACAGAATTTCATGAGTATTGTCCCGGATATGTCCCATGGCTTCTGAAATGTTTTCAATGGAGTTCTCCAGATGCCGGCTCGTACTTTCCATATCCTGTATTGATTTGGTCTGGGTTTCGACCTGATCTAATGTGTCTTTAATGAGTGTATTATCCCCGATAACGCCCATCGTTTCATTTAACCGCATCACAACCGGATTATTGGCATTCTTAAATGCGTGCAGCATTGCATTGATTTTTTCTGCATATACCGGATTTTTAAATTGTGTAACATCTGCTTCCTCAAAATTCCCATTTGCAATCTTATCCATTGCTTCTAATAATTGATGCGTATCCTGCCCGGGTAACAGCCCCGGCTGCTTTTTCTTTTTAAACATACACTTTCTCCTCTACCGTATATACAATTCCTAAAACTTTGGGTATATCGTACCACACATTTTAAGATTTTTGTACTGTTTTACCATATTTTTTTGAAATATTTGAAATTTTTATTAAATTTGCACAACAAAGACTTTTTTAATTTTCTATTGACTTAAAACATTTTGCGTATTATAATACGACCATTGTGACATTGAATGTTACGTTGTCCGTTTTGGAAAAACTCAAAACGGATTCAAGACAAGGCAAAAGTATCTGCCGGAGTCTTACAAGCGATTTTTACAAGGACCACTCTTTTATTCAGAGTCAAGGCCATACGGACAGCCGGGTCCACTGCCGATTGGCGGCTTGCCGCCTTATTGATTGAGTTAGAAGCTCAGTTTTATAAGTTGGTTACTTTATAACCGAAATGCGTATTTACGCAAACTTGTGAAATGGTCAATAAGAGTAGTAAAAGTAGTGTTGCTATATAGACTCTGTATGCCTGATATGATATCCCTGTCTTAAAAATATTCTGCTGTACACAGGATGGATTTGTACCTTGTCCTGCCGGTTGCAGTTTATTTTGAATCATGACATATTTATATTTGAGATATTGAACGCAAGTTGTGTAATTACAGCCTGCGTTTTTTTATTTTGAGGTGTACTATGAAAAATTTATCCAACCAGTCCAGAGCGCCAATTTACGAGGCGCTCCAGAAATTCCGCGAAATGCGTGTCGTTCCGTTTGATGTCCCGGGTCACAAACACGGCAGGGGCAACCCGGAACTTACGGAATTTCTCGGTCAACAGTGCGTCGGCATTGATGTCAACAGCATGAAGCCGCTTGACAATTTATGCCACCCCGTTTCCGTTATCCGAGAAGCGGAAATTCTTGCCGCAGAGGCCTTTGGCGCAGCCCATGCCTTTTTAATGGTCGGCGGCACAACAAGCTCCGTACAGAGCATGGTTTTATCCTGCTGTAAACGCGGCGATAAAATTATCCTGCCGCGAAACGTCCACCGAAGTGTAATTAATGCGCTGGTTTTATGCGGTGCGATTCCCGTGTATGTCAATCCCGATGTGGATCACCGCCTTGGCATTTCACTCGGCATGAGCCGTGAGCAGGTACAAAATGCCATCGAAAAGCACCCGGATGCCGTTGCGGTCTTAGTAAACAACCCGACCTACTACGGTATCTGCAGCGATATCCGCGCTATCGTCGATATGGCGCACCGCGCCGGAATGCTCTGTCTTGCCGACGAAGCACACGGCACACACTTTTACTTTGGTGAAAATATGCCGGTTTCCGCAATGGCGGCAGGCGCAGATATGGCGGCAGTTTCCATGCACAAAAGCGGCGGAAGCTTAACGCAGTCGAGCCTGCTTTTAACCGGTCCGAATATGAATCCCGGACATGTGCGCCAGATTATCAACCTGACACAGACGACCTCCGGCAGTTACCTTTTAATGTCCAGTCTTGACATCAGCCGCCGCAATCTCGCACTGCGCGGCAGGGAGGTTTTCCGTAAAGTCATTGAAATGGCAGATTACGCCCGCGAGGAAATTAATGCGGTCGGTGGTTATTACGCCTTTGGCAGGGAGCTGATAAACGGCAATTCTATCTACGACTTTGACCCGACAAAGTTAAGTGTCCACACCCGTGACATCGGTCTTGCGGGAATCGAGGTCTATGACATTTTACGGGACGAATACGACATCCAGATTGAATTTGGCGACATCGGAAATATTCTTGCCTACCTTTCTATCGGCGACCGTCCGCAGGAGCTGGAACGGCTTGTGAGCGCGCTTGCGGAAATCCGCAGACGGTATCAGAAAGATTCTGCCGGTCTGTTAAGTCAGGAGTATATCGACCCGGAGGTTGTATGCAGTCCGCAGGAAGCATTTTACGCACAAAAGAAAAGCGTACCGATACGTGAAAGCGCCGGTGCGGTATGCAGTGAATTTGTCATGTGCTATCCGCCGGGAATCCCGATTTTGGCACCGGGCGAGCGTATTACCGGTGAAATTCTTGATTATATTGAATATGCCAAGTCAAAGGGCTGTTCCATGACCGGTCCGGAAGACCCGAAAATCGAGCATATCAACATTTTAACAGACGGAGGAAAACCTCATGGAATTATGGTTTAGCGAATGTCATGCGCCGGACGTCAAACACAGCCTGCGCGTGAACCGCCATTTATATTCAAAGAAAAGCGAATATCAGCAGATTGATATTTTTGATACCCCGGAATTCGGCAGGGTGCTGGCATTGGACGGCAACGTCATGCTTACCGAGCGGGACGAATTTATTTACGATGAAATGATTACACACGTTCCGATGTCCGTCCATAAAAATGCAAAGGATATTTTAGTCATCGGTGCGGGGGACGGCGGTGTCGTAAAGGAACTGACCCGCTATGACCGCGTAGAACGCATTGACCTCGTGGAAATGGACGGCGAAGTAATTGAAGCGTGCCGTGCCTATCTGCCGGAAAATGCGTGCCGATTAGATGACAGCCGTGTGCATATTTATTTTGACAATGCATTGCGGTTTATCCGCCGCTGTTCCAATGAATATGACCTGATTATTGTCGATTCCAACGACCCGTTTGGTCCGTCAGAGGGATATTTTACACGCGAATTTTACGGTATCTGCTACAACGCACTGCGTGAAGACGGTATTATGGTCAACCAGCAGGGCAGTCCGTTTTACAAGCACGATGCGGAAGCCATGCAAAGAAGCCACAAACGGATTGTGAATACATTCCCAATCAGCCGCGTTTATCAGGCACATATTCCGACATATGCCGCCGGTTACTGGCTGTTTGGCTTTGCCAGCAAAAAATACCACCCGGTTGACGACTTTGAAGCCCGTCAGTGGCAGGCACTGCATTTAAGCACGAACTACTACACCACCAAGTTACATATCGGTTCGTTTTATCTGCCTGCCTATCTTGAAAAAATGCTTGAGGAGGTTGAAGCATGAAACAAAATGTTGAAACATTTATCGGCTGTGACGCGGATTATGCTGCTGCACGGATTGTCTTATTCGGTGCACCGTTTGATTCCACCACCAGTTTCCGCCCCGGTGCGCGCTTCGGCTCTGCCGCGATCCGCCACGAAAGCTTCGGGCTGGAAACGTACAGCCCGTATCAGGATAAAGATCTGGAAGATATCTCCGTATTTGACTGCGGCGATTTAGAGCTTTGTTTCGGTTCTGCCGAATCGGCACTGGCTGACATTGAAAAAACGGCGGCACAGATTGTAAACGATAATAAACTGCCGCTTCTAATCGGCGGCGAACATCTGGTGACACTGGCAAATGTGCGTGCCGTCCTTGCCAAATACCCCGGTCTGCATATTATTCACTTTGATGCCCATGCTGATTTGCGTGATGACTACCTTGGCGCTAAATTAAGCCATGCCTGCGTCATGCGCCGCTGTTTTGACCTTGTAGGGGACGGACGGATTCACCAGTTTTGTATCCGGAGCGGTGAACGGTCAGAATTTGCATTCGCAAAAGAACATACAGATATGCACCCGTTTGATTTTGACGGACTGGAAGCGCTGACCGCCCAGCTGCAAAAGGATAATACACCGGTTTATCTGACCGTGGATTTAGACTGTCTGGACCCGTCCGTTTTTCCTGGTACGGGTACACCGGAAGCCGGAGGGGTAACCTTCCCGCAGCTTCTTACTGCCCTGCTGCTCGTCAGCCGGACAAATGTCGTAGGCGCGGACATCAATGAACTTGCGCCGATGCTGGATACAAGCGGTGCTTCTACCGCCTGCGCATGTAAGGTGCTGCGCGAAATGCTGCTGGCGCTGTATTAAACGCGAAAATCCTTATATCAAAGATTTTCGCTTCACAACAAGTTGTAATAGAAAAGAGGATTCGTATGAGTAGAGTTTTAATTATCGGCTGCGGCGGCGTTGCCAATGTAGCTATCAGAAAATGTTGTCAGGCAAGTGATATTTTTACGGAAATCTGTATTGCAAGCCGTACCAAATCAAAATGTGATGCTTTAGCTGAAAGCCTTAAAGACAAAACCGCAACAAAAATCACAACTGCACAGGTTAATGCAGACAGTGTGGACGAACTGATTTCATTAATCAAATCCTATCAGCCGGAGCTGGTTATGAATATCGCCCTGCCGTATCAGGATTTAACAATTATGGATGCCTGCCTTGCCTGCGGTGTTAATTACATGGATACCGCCAACTATGAACCGGAAGATACCGATGACCCAAAGTGGCGCGCCATTTATGAAAAACGCTGTAAGGAAGCCGGATTTTCCGCTTACTTTGACTACAGCTGGCAGTGGGCTTACCGCGAAAAATTTGAAAAAGCGGGACTGACGGCACTCCTTGGCTGCGGCTTTGACCCGGGTGTGACACAGGCTTACTGCGCCTATGCCAAAAAGCATGAATTTGACACAATTGATACCATTGATATTCTGGACTGCAACGGCGGCGACCACGGCTATGCCTTTGCCACGAACTTCAACCCGGAAGTCAACCTGCGTGAGGTTTCCGCTCCGGGCAGCTATATTGAAAACGGCAAATGGGTTGAAATTCCTGCGATGAGCATTAAGCGTGAATATAACTTTGACAGTGTCGGTGAAAAGGATATGTATCTGTTACACCACGAGGAACTGGAATCTCTCGCCGTCAATATTCCGGAAGTCAAGAGAATCCGCTTCTTTATGACATTTGGACAAAGCTACCTGACCCATATGAAATGCCTTGAAAATGTGGGTATGCTTTCAACCACTCCGGTCAATTTTGAAGGGCATGAAATCGTGCCGATTAAATTTTTAAAGCAACTGCTGCCGGACCCTGCAAGCCTTGGCCCACGTACACACGGAAAAACCAATATCGGCTGCATTTTCACCGGAAAGAAAGACGGCAAAGACAAAACCTACTATATTTATAATGTGTGCGACCATCAGGAATGTTACAAAGAAGTGGAAAGTCAGGCAATCAGCTTTACGACCGGCGTACCAGCCATGTGCGGCGCGTTAATGCTTCTGACAAAGAAATGGGATAAGCCGGGTGTCTACACCGTGGAAGAATTTGACCCGGACCCGTTCCTTGATGCACTCGACAAATACGGTCTGCCTCGCCGTGAAAACCACAACCCGGTACTGGTGGACTAGTGAGCCAAAAATCAACACATATAACAGACCTTTTCGGCACATTACCGACACCGTCCTATATCATTGATGAGAATGTCCTGCGGCGTAACGGAGAAATTCTTGCCTCCGTTGCCGCACACACAGGCTGTAAAATTCTGCTTGCACAAAAAGCATTCTCCAATTATGATTTTTACCCGCTGCTTTCCGGATACCTGTCGGGTACGGAAGCCAGCGGACTTTACGAGGCAAGGCTCGGTGCGGAAGAAATGCCGGATAAAGAAGTTCACGTATTCTGCGGAGCTTACCGCGATGATGAATTTGAGGAGCTTTTAACTTACGCGGACCATATTGTCTTTAACTCGCCGCATCAGTTTAAAAAATTTGCACAAAAAGCAAAAGCGGCAGGCAAAAGCATCGGTCTGCGCATTAATCCCGAATGTTCCACACAGGACGGACATGCGATCTATGACCCGTGTGCGCCCGGCAGCCGCCTTGGTACAACGCGCGCCGTATGGAACCGTGAAATGACAGGTGAATGGATTTCCCTGCTTGACGGTCTGCATTTTCATACGCTGTGTGAGCAGGATTCCGATGATTTGGAAACAACACTCGCCGCCGTGGAACGCAGCTTCGGTGATATTCTGCCGCAGATGAAATGGCTGAATATGGGTGGCGGACACCACATCACCCGCAACGATTATGACATTGCACGGCTTGAAAAATGTATCACCTATGCACAGGATCAATGGAATCTGTGTGTGTACCTTGAGCCGGGTGAAGCCGTTGCTTTAAATGCCGGGTATCTCATTACCCGCGTTTTAGACATTGTTGAAAACAATGGGACACACATTGCCATTCTGGATACCAGTGCCGCCTGCCATATGCCGGATGTGATTGAAATGCCGTATATGCCGCCACTTTATGGTGCCAAAGCAGTGACAGATAAACCTGCCACAAACGCAGATTCAACGCATCCTGATTTTGTATACCGGTTAGCCGGGCCTACCTGTCTTGCCGGAGATGTGATTGGCGATTATACGTTTGCCGCGCCTTTACATGAGGGCGATCTGCTGGTGTTTCAGGATATGGCAATTTATTCTACCTGCAAAAATAATATGTTTAACGGTATGCCACTCCCGGATATTTACAAAATGCAGACAGACGGTGCTTTTGTAAAACTCACCAATTTTGGCTATTCGGATTTTAAAATGCGTCTTGGAAAATACCGGTAATATGCTTCCGGCATTGTTCCGTAAAAGGCGGTACCGCAAGGATATTTTTATCCTCACGGTACCGCCTTTTTTACGCAAGTCTTTTTTATGGCTTTTACCGGCTGTCTAAAAAGAACGCTTCATTTATTTTTTGTAACCAAATTCAGGAATGTTATTCCATCTGTTACGGAAATAATGTGCTACCATCTTAGGTTTTCTGTCTCTTGTGAATAAGCCCTTCTTATTCCCCTGGACTCTTAATAAACTCTGGCTTGTAGCAAAGTCTGCAAAGTTCCATGCCTGCTCACCTACTACATAATCAAATTCATCAAATACCCTGTTATTCATCTCATAATACTCAACCTGATATTCCTCTGTATACATAACAGATGTCGTATCATGAAGTCCGCTGACTGTATCTGCACCATATTCCGTAAACATAACCGGCTTACCAAGCTTACCCCAGTCTGTAAGTTCCTTACGAAGTCCTTCTTCAGATACTTCAAGGTCCGGGCCGCCAAAATACCAGCCATAATAACGGTTAAGACAGATCACATCACTTAGCTTAGCGGAACAGTCATTATCAGCCGTCGTTCCCTGAACACTTACCAGTGTACAAGGACGCTTCTGTGGATCCAGTTCCCTTGCAAGGTCATATAATGGCTTAAAGTAATCATATGCTCCCTCATCCGATGAATCCGGTTCATTGGCAATACTCCACATTACAACACAAGCATGATTCTTATCTCTGGATATGAGGTCACGGATAACATCCTTATGATGTTCCTGTGTCTGCACCCCGTGTTCCTTATCAAATGTGCTGATTCTTTCACCGCCGAAGTTTGCACCGCCGCCAAACTTAAGATTAACACCTACTGCCGTTGTTTCATCAATCACTACAATGCCTTCTTCATCACACTGTCTCATCATTTCTTCACTATATGGATAATGGCTCGTTCTAAAACTATTCGCATGCTGCCACTTCATAATCGCTATATCCTTGGTATTCATAGGCAGGTTTATTCCGCGTCCATTTGGGAATGTGTCCTCATGCTTTCCATATCCCTTGAAATAAAATGGCTTTTCATTAATAAGGAATCTGATTCCATCTACTCTTACGCTTCTTACCCCATAAGGAAGTGTATATACATCTTCCCCTGCCGTTACCTTAATCCGGTAAAGATACGCATTTAACGGCTGCCATAATCTTACCGTATCAAGTTTTATTTCCCCTGAAATGCCATCTGCTTCGGCAACCTTTTTGCCTTCTGCATCAAATACTTCTACTTTACATGCTGTATTATCTTTATCCGCCCCTTCAATATCTACCTCATAATGAAGTGTTGCTGATGGTACAGCTTTTCCAAAGTCAATATCTGATGTCACCGTAATATCGTGAATATATGTCTTCGGTGTTGTATAGATTTTAACCGGTCTTGTAATACCACAATAGTTAAAGAAGTCAAAATTAGGATTATTCTGAGGCCTTCCGGAACCACTCTGACCTACGCCTCCCATCAATCCACTCATCATATTTGCCTTGCCGCCTACAGGAAGTGTAGAATAATCAATAACATTATTTACGGCAATTGTAAGAAGATTATCTCCATCTTCTAATACATCATTTAATTCAACTTCAAATGGAAGAAATCCACCCTTATGCTCACAGATTAACTTGCCATTCAGATAAATCTTCGCAAAATGTGTTACGGCTGCACAACGAAGCACAATTCTCTGGCTCTTTACATATGCGGGAACCGAAATATTTCTTTGATAAAATACCCATCCATAATGATCTCTGAAATCAACGCCTTCTTTTAAATCGTTATATGAAGCAGGAACCGGCATTGTATCTGCATCCTTTAATGGAGCCTCATACCACTTTTCGTCAAACCCCTTGCCATTGTCTAACTTAAAATCCCATACTCCGCTTAAATCGCTTAATAATCTTGACTGTGTTAAAATTGGATATAACATAATTCATTCCTCCTGTTATTTAAACTTATTAATAAATTTTATTCTTCAATATGTCCGGCAGTAAATGCCCGGAAATATTACTGCACCTTCGCTTCTCTTCTTTCCTTAAGAATCTTTGCATTTTCTTCCACTCTCTTCTTATTAAGAGGATATAAAAACTGTAATGCAAGGAAGAGAAGTATCATTCCTAATGCCGGCACAAGACAGGTTACATTGTAAATGCCGTCTACCACCTTAGGATCATGTGCCGTAGCTGCCGTATAACCTATGATTGAGAGCAGTACCCCTGATATTCCTGACGAACAGGCCTGTCCTAACTTTCTTGCAAATGAATATACTGAATATATGGTTCCATCCTGACGGACACCTGTTCTTACTTCTGAATCATCAATTACATCTGTAATCATAGCCCATATCACCATATTAAACATTGCGGTTCCTACTGATGATATCAGTACCAGTACAATCCATACCCATACATTATCTGTGTGAATAAAGAATAATATTAAAAATGCTGCTGCACTTATTATACTTCCAATCACTGATAATTCTTTCTTACCGACCTTTGCTGACAGCTTTACTATAAAAGTAGAAAGAACAAGTATAACAACCATTCCTGCCAGGTTTGCCAGCGACATCGCTGAAACATTACCAAAATAATTCGGATATATATAGTTATTCATGTTGCTAAGTGATAACTGTGCAAGCAGGAATAATAACGCACATATTATAATGCCAATTAATGCCTTGTTATGGGCAATTTCACTAATAAGCTCCTTAAATGAAAACTTCTGTGTATTCTGCTCAACCTTTACTCTCTCTGTTGTCATATGATAGCAGAGCATATAACAGATGACTGCTCCGATAGAACATACAAGCGCACCTATCATCATTTTCTCACCGGATAATACTTTATTACCTGCTGCATCTGTATAGTATACTGCAAGCGGTAATACGACGCCAATCACTGTCTGTGCAAGTGTTGCACCAATTGTTCTCCAGTTGGAAAGAGAAGCTCTGTCCGTTGGATTATCCGAAATTGCTGATGCCATTGAACCATAAGGAATATTAACGCCTGTATAACATATACTGCCCCAGAGCAGATATGTGAAAAACATCCAGAAAATCTTAAAGCCCATTGGCATTCCTTTAAAATATGTTGCATACATCAGAAATGATGCTAAAGCAACCGGACCACACATTCTTCGAATCCATGGAGCGAATTTACCCTTCTTCCCGGGTCTGCTTCTATCTACAATCTGTCCCATCGTAACATCCGTGACCGCATCCACAAATCTGGCTGCCATCATCATCAGACCGACTATTGCTGCTGAAACACCCATGACATCCGTATAAAACTTAAGCAAAAACATTGTTGACAATATAAATGTAAAATCATTACCGAAGTCCCCGAACATGTAGCCCAGTCTGTCCTTCATCCCGAAAGGCTTTACCTTTCCGTTATTCTCTTTCATAATATCCTCCGTTTCCTGTACTCCTGTACACCTTATAATTTTTAAAGACCGTCCTTAAATATTTTGTTTTCTTTTCTATGGTTTAATCATAACGTGTTTTACAGATTCCGGTTATTACTAAATTTAGTATAATTAGTACAATTTTTGTTTGTACAATTTTGATGGTAAAAATTATACTATAATGCATTAATATTCTACTAACATGTTAGATTTATATTATTGACATGTTAATGTTTATCCGTCAGCATAAAATTATACTTATTATCCGAATGTTTTTTATAATTTGGTTTTTACATAAACTTCTGTTATAATATTTTTACACATATGGATCAAAATATACAAATAACTATCGGGGAGTAGCGAAAACAAATAGCCATGATTGCAGATGAGAAACCGCCTACGCGAATTTCTCATCGCATCTTCGCGACAAGTCGCTCAGAAATGGGGAGTAATATGAACTATAAAATATATTTAGATTATACAATGGATATATTATCCCATCTGAAAATTTCATGCCATATTATCGATTCACCATTTATCTGGAACGAACAGTATGATGGCGGTCTTCGAAAAACGATATGGAATGATGCTGCCCACCGCAGCCAGATGAATGATTTTAATCGTTTCGTCAGCACTTACAGTAAGGATAATACAATATTAATAATACACGACAGCTTTTGCTGCGAATATATTTATTTAAAATTACCGGATTCAGATAAAATATTTATCGCCGGACCTTTTTCGTTTGAAAAATTTACCAACCAGCGGATAACGGAGCTATGCACTTACAATTCCATCCCGGCCCGGTTCAATGAATTTATGCAGTTATACTATGCAGCCCTCCCTGTTTTTACAGATGAGCGCTTTATCGAAAGTATTATAAATACGCTGTGCAGCAAATTGTGGACACATTTTACAATTGAAAAAAAGCGTGTTCTGACAAAAAATAATGAACAATATATATATAATGACAAAACACCCGAACCGACACGACAGTCTATAGAAATGCTGGAAATGCGGTATAAGGAAGAAACCCTGCTCATGGAATCTATTGCACACGGAGATTACAAATCCATTGAAAATATGAGGCATCTCAATGCTTCTGATATAAAGCCGCGCCTGACAGACACCATACGCGACAGAAAGAATTTTATGATTATTCTTAATACCATCTGCCGCAAAGCTGCCCAGTCTGCTTATGTACATCCCGTTCATCTGGATGAAATATCGCGTAAATTTGCAATTAAAATTGAGGCCTGTACTTCCATTGCCCAGCTTGAAACCCTGGAAAGTGATATTACACGGCGATACTGCATGCTGGTGCAGTCCTATTCGCTGCGGACATACAGCAAACCCGTACAGAATATCATTAATTATATATCCTTTAACCTGACAGCGGATTTAAGCCTTACTGCAATTTCCACTGAATTTTCTTTAAACAGCAGCTATCTGTCGACACTGTTTAAAAAAGAAACCGGTACCACCCTGACAAATTACGTCAATGGCAAACGGATGGAGCATGCTATTTATCTTCTTAATACAACCATGCTTCCCATTCAGGATATTGCTGTCCAGTGTGGAATAAATGATGTCAATTACTTTACGAAGCTGTTTAAAAAAACAAAAAATAAAACACCTACACAATACCGTGAATTGATACAAAAAAAGCATTGAAAACCCAGATATGGGTTTTCAATGCTTTTTTTACTCTTTCTCAAAATACTGTGGATAAATTCCCTTCAATTTGTCCAGTTCATTAAAAATTCTGCTGATATGTGCCTTTATAACTCTAAGATACATTCTTTTGTCCTTTTTTCTAATAGCTTCTATAAGCATCTCATGTTCATCGTTTGTTTTTGCACTGATAGAACTATTCAACTCTGCAAGATATCTGATTCTGTTATAATGGCTCATCTGTGTCTGAATTATATTTTGGGCAAGCAATTCTCCGGAACACTCATAAATCAACTCATGAAACGCATTATCAATCTCTATTCTTGGAATTTTTTCATTTTCTTCCGTGTAATGAATCAGTCTTTCATTCAGAATCGCCATTTTGTCGAGCAGCTCACTGTCCGCATTTTCAAAAACAGCATCAACCATGCCCATCTCAAGACTTTTTCTGACAAACCACTCCTGTGCAGAACGTCTACAGTTAATACATGCCACATAGGTACCGGACTGTGGAATAATCTTTAAAAGACCTTCTTTCTCAAGATTCACAATGGCTTCTCTTGCCGGCGTTCTTGACACATCATACCGCAGTGCAACTTTCTGGGCACTGATGGAGTCTCCAGGCGACAGCCTGAAATTCATGATGTCATATTTCAGCTTTTCATAAGTTTCTTCATTTAATGATTTTTCCATCGCTTCGCAGCCTTTCCATCCATAAGAAACCGCCTGTTCTACATTACAGATATTTTCTAAGTGTTGCTCTTACTGCACCTTTTCCTGCAATTTCTTCAACAAACAGTTCTTCAATTTTATCACCGATTCCCGCTTCATATAAATTTATACCAAATATATTCGCATTTGACAATAAATTTTTAAGCTGGCCTGTATAGGACGATGGTTCTGCAAATCTTACACCATCAAGCTGTGCCTTTAATTCTTCTGCCATAGGGTCTGCTGACAATTCAAAGCTTTCTCCATTGTCATCAATGCCAAGAAGATACCGGCACCATCCGGCAATTGCAAGCGGTATTGCCGTAAGTGATTCTGCACTTCCCTCTTTTTCAACGTATGCTTTAATCGTTTCGCCATATCGTATGCCAACTTTTTGTGATGTATCCGTTGCAATTCTCTGCGGTGTATCCGGCATAAATGGATTTGGTATTCTTACATGAAGTACCTCATCTGCAAATTTTTCAGGCGAAATGATACCCGGATCCGTAACCACCGGCATCCCTTCAACCAATCCTATCCGTCTTACAAGCTCTGAAAGTTCCTTATCCTTCATTTCATCTGCAATAAGATTATATCCCAGAATACATCCATATACTGCAAGTGCTGTATGCAGCGGATTCAGACAGGTCGTCACCTTCATCCGCTCCACTTTATTAACAGTATCCCTGTCTGTCATATACACACCTGCTTTTTCAAGCTGGGGTCTTCCATTTGGAAATCTGTCTTCAATAACCAGATATTGTGGTCCTTCCGCATTAACAAATGGCGCAATATAAGTCTTCTTAGACGTAATCACAGGCTTCATCTGTTCAACTCCTGCCTGCTCTAATGCTGCAGCCACTGAATCTGCCGGTCTTGGTGTTATTTTATCTATCATGGACCATGGAAATGATATTACATTTTCATCATTGACATAGTCCGCAAAATCCTGTCCTACATAGCCCTTTTTCTGCCACTCGCGGACCATTTCCGTTATTGAATTTCTCAGTTTTTCTCCATTATGTGAACAGTTATCCATAGAAACGACCGCAAGCGGTGCTTTACATGTATTAAATCTTTCAAATAAAAGTGCTGCCACAACTGCCATTGCCGATACCGCCTTATCCGGTCCGTTATCTATATCACTCTGGATAAATGGGAAAAATGCACCCTTTGCATCACGCAGGGCATATCCCTTCTCTGTAATTGTAAATGAGATCATCTCAAGCTGCGGATTTGCAAAAATCTCCTTTAATCTTGACCAGGCTTGCCTTGATGCCGACTGTGCCTTCACCGCTTCCGTAAGAGAACCGAGTACCCTCTTGTCTGTACTTCCGTCTTCTTTTAGTGTAACCGCCATAACAAGATTGTCAAACGGCTCATAAATCTTATCCACAACATCAAAATCAAAGGTCTCCACGCATGTAATCCCTTTATCTGACACCCCCTGCTCAATTAACGAATCAGCAATCCCACCTATAAAAATTCTAAAGATATTGCCAATACCAAAATGAACCCATACCGGTGATGCCTTTGTATTCTCTGCTACCTTTCTGACATCATATGCCGGCAGTTTTATACCTGCCTCTTCCCATGCTGTTTTATCTTTAATTCCATCTATTGAAAGTTTCATATTCATCCTCATTTCTGAGCAGCCTGTTACGAAAATGCAATGAGATATCCGCAAAGATAATTTCTCATCTGCCATTATAGCCGGTTGTTTTTGCTCAGAAACAACCGGCTGTGTAATGTCTGCGTTACAACGTACCGTATAAGCAAATTACTGTCCTGACTTGTCTACGGCTTCCCATAAGCCATTCAGATAAGTTGCTCCTAACGCCCTGTCATACAGACCATATCCCGGCATTGCAACTTCATCCCATATCATTCTGCCATGATCCGGTCTTATTGCCCCATCAAATCCGGTATCATATAAAGTCTTAATAATCTTATACATATCCATTGAGCCATCTGATGATAAATGTGCAGCCTCTTCAAAATCCCTCGGTGAATTATATTTAAGATTCCTTACATGGGCAAACGGAATTCTGCCTCTGCATGCCTTAATAATCTCACAAATATCATTATTCTGGTTTGAACCAAATGAACCTGTACAAAGGGTAATACCATTATACGGCTTATCAACTGCATCAAGAAGGCGGGTAACTGAATCCTTTCCTGTCATAATTCTTGGGAGACCAAAAATTGGCCATGCCGGATCATCCGGATGAATTCCCATCTTAATATCATACTTTTCACATACCGGTCCGATTGCTTCCAGAAAATATACAAGATTGTCAAACAACTTTTCTGCATCAACATCCCGGTACATTTCAAAAAGCTCTTTTAATCTGTCTAATCTCTCCGGCTCCCATCCCGGCATTACAAAGCCATTGGACATTTTTTCAACGGATTCCCTCATATGTTCCGGATCAATCATATCTACGGTGTCCTGATTATATGCCAATACCGTCGAGCCGTCCGGCCGTACCCTTGCAAGCTCTGTCCGCGTCCAGTCAAATACAGGCATAAAATTATAACATACCATATGAATATCCGCTTCGCCCAGTGCCTGCAGCGTTTTAATATAATTATCAATATGCTCATCTCTTTTTGCAGTTCCAATCTTAATGTCATCTGACACATTCACAGATTCAATCCCTGCAATTCCAAGTCCTGCATCATTGACAATCTTTTTAAGCTCTGCAATTTCCTTTGGCAGCCATAATTCCCCTGCCTGCTTTCCAAAAAGTGTCGTAATGACATTCTTCACTCCCGGAATCTGTCTGATCTGTTTAAGGGTAACACTGTCATATCCCGGTCCGTACCACCTTAACGTCATCTCCATTATAAAATACCTCCTTAAATATAAAATACATGTCTAATTTCTTTGTTATTATCATACTAACATGTCAGTACTGACATGTCAATGTATTTTTTTATGCAAGAATGTCATTTATTAAAATTGTTTCATCGCAGCTTTATTGTCCCTGCCCTGCTTATTGCTCCCACGCTGTATAAAGAGCCAAACGCACACACGCCGGTATTTTTCTTTTGACTCATCCTATATGCCAACTGAACTGCTTCCTCTATAGTATCCATTACAGATACTTCTCCTGTATAACCGCATTTTCTTACTGCATCTGCGCACTCATCCGCACTCAAGGCACGCGGGCTGTCCGGTACAATCGTGATAAAAGAGGCTGCGTAAGGAAGCATTGTCCTAAGCATCTGACTGTAATCCTTGTCGCGCAGGATTCCGGTTATAAAAATAAACTTTTCGCCTGTAAAGTAGTTTTCTAAATTTGCGCGCAGCGCGTTGATTCCATCCGGGTTATGCGCACCATCGACAATAAACAGCGGTGCTTCTGACAAAATTTCAAACCGCCCCTGCCAGTAAACGTTTTTCATTCCGTCATAAACTGCATTTACCGGTATCCGATATCCCTTCCGGGTCAGACAGTCCATTATTTCCAGTACAACCGCAGCATTTTCACACTGATAATCTCCCAATAAAGAAAGTCTTATGCCTGCATACTGTTTATACCCAAAGGTCTGCCCATGTATGCTTCTGTCCGTAATTTTAATATTTTGTACATCCGTGCTTTTAAAACCGGCTTTCTTTTCCTGACATTTTTTTATCAGTACATTCATGACGGTTTCACTCTGTCCGGCTATTACGACCGTTCCGTTTTCTTTAATAATCCCTGCTTTTTTCTGCGCAATTTCTTCCAGTGTTGTTCCCAGAAATCCCATATGGTCATAATCAATATTGACAATTGCTGCAACCTCCGGAACTTCAATTACATTGGTTGCATCATCACAACCGCCCATGCCGACTTCCAGCACCACAAAATCACACCTGTTTTCATTAAAATATAAAAAAGCAAGTGCCACAGCCTTTTCAAATTCAGACGGAACATCTGTCATCTTCGTACATACATTTCTTACCAACTCTGCATATCTTACAAATTCTTCTTCGGAAATCATTTCTCCGTTTATCCTGAACTGTTCCCGGTACGCAGATATCACCGGCGATGTAAAAAGCCCTGTCTTATATCCTGCCGTTTTAAGGATTTCTGCTGTCATGGCGCACACAGAACCTTTTCCATTGGTTCCTGCAACATGGATAAATTTAAGCTTTTTCTGCGGACAGCCCAGTCTTTCCAGTAATTCTTCTATTCTGCCAAGACCAAGTCTTATGACTTCATTATGTGATTCCTTTATAAAATGCTCTGCTTCTGTATATATCATACTTTTCCTCTTGATTTTAAATTTATGATAACGAACCATCCAGTCTGCTTAACAGCTGTCCTACCGTGCAGCCTAAAACCGGATGTCTGTGATACGGCGCAATCTGTGCCATCGGAATTAATACAAAACCGCGGTTCTGCATATCTATATGCGGCACGGTCAGTGCCGGAGTATCTATGATACAGTCATCATAAAACAAAATGTCCAGATCCAGTGTCCGCGGTCCCCAGTGTATGGTCCGTTCACGCCCCGCTTCTGCCTCAATTCTGTTAAGAAGCGCCAGCAGTTCTTCCGGATACAGCAGGGTCTTAATCTCTAATGCCCCATTTAAAAAGACATCCTGTTCAACACCGCCGTAAGGCTCTGTCGTAATATAATCGGATACCTTTACGACCTTACAATACGGATGGTTTTTTAGTTTTTCTACAGCTTCGTCAAGATATGCTTTTTTATCGCCCATGTTCGACCCGGTTGCAATATATGCCCTGTGCCATCCTCTTGATATTTCAACACTGACACTGTCTACGGGAATCACAACAGGTGCCCACGGTTTTTCTATTTTCACATCTACTTTTTCCGCCAAATCATACCGCAGCAGTAATTCCTGTGCAAGTTTCTCAGCAACGGTTTCAATCAGTTTAAATGTATTATTCTGAAAGAACTTTAAAATATCCCGGCTTACATCCCCATAATTTACGGAACACGCCAGATCATCCGTCAATCCCGCTTTCCGGGTATCGGTATACACCACGACAGAAACCAGAAATTTCTGTCCTAACATATTCTCGGCTTCAAAAACACCATGGTTTCCAAACACAACTAATTTATCAATTGAAATTTTATCCACGTTAATCCTCATTTCTAAACAGCTTGTTGTAAAGCGGCGATTTCTCATCTGCCATCTTTGTTATTATTTTGACAGGATTGCCTCTGTCATCTTAATAATTCTGTAATTTTCTTTTACATCGTGAACTCTTACAAAGGAACAGCCTTTCATGACACCGATAACCGTTGTCGCCAGTGTTCCCTCCACCCGCTCGTCCGCCGGTAAATCAAGTGTCAGTCCAATCACGGATTTTCTGGACGTTCCAAGTAATACCGGATAATTGAGCTGCTTCATGATTTCAAGATGATTGATAATCTCAAGATTCATTTCATACGTTTTGCCAAATCCCACGCCGGGGTCCAGCATAATCTTATCATCGGGTACATTGGCTTTCTTTGCAATTGCAATGCACTCCTGCATATCCCGGATAAAATCTTTTTGAAAATCATCATATACGGCTTCATTCCTGTTATGCATAAGGCAGCATGCCGCGTTGTATTTTGCTGTATATGCTGCGACTTCCGGGTCATGCTTAAAGCCCCAGATATCGTTTACAAGGTCCGCTCCCGCCTGCAATGCCGCAAGTGTGACCTTCCCCTTATAGGTATCAATTGAAACCGGAATATCAAAATGCTTTTTCACCGCCTCAATCACCGGTGTTACCCTTGCAATTTCTTCTTCTTCAGAAATCACTACATGTCCCGGTCTGGTGGATTCCCCTCCGATATCAATGACGTCCGCTCCATCCCGTATCATTTCCTCTGTATGCTTTAATGCCGCATCCAGCGTATTAAATTTACCGCCATCCGAAAAAGAATCCGGTGTTACATTCAAAATTCCCATTATATAACAGTGGCTGCTCAAATCAAACTCTTTATTACCTATTTTCATACAATCTCCATTCCTTATCTGCTGCTGCCTGCAGCTTATTAATAATCAATTTCCAGATTCATCTTCTGTCTGTCCCAGTTACATTCCGCCTGCGCCGCGCACGCAAAACAGTTTCTTGATTTCTTATCCGCCCAGTATAACATTTCGTATAAAGGCGTGTCCGCGCCTTTGTCTTTTATCCGGTGATGTAGAATCCAGTCCTTTATCAGGCTCATTTCTTCTTTTGCAAAACCGCAGTCCGGCAGGATTCTGTCACACAGGGCCGCTCCCGCCATTTCATGTGGAATCCCTTTTTCTATCTGATCTATTCTTCCGATATCATGCATAAACGCCGCTGCATATATGACCTCTTTTGATATGGACAGTTCCTGTTCCACCGAATAAATATACATCAGTCTTGCTACATCCAGAAAATGCTCCAGCGTATGATTACAAAATTTCCGGTGTTCCTCAGCCTTTTGCAGCGCATTATATTTTTTCTGATATAAAGGATGTCTATATATTAGATTTACACGTTTCATGTCTTCACCAATCCTTCTAATATCAGCCGGACACCCGCTTTTATTTTTTCACTCTCCATCTTTTCCTCTTTTCTTATGTAAACAAAAAAGCATTCATACCCGTTCTCAGGAAATGAATGCTTTGTATTTTCTGACAGCGGATGCGAAGGCACATCGCAAATCCGCTTTACAGGGATTTTTCGTTCAATGGCAACTTCCCGTCCATTGACACTTTACGCATGACTTCTACTCTGTTCACATCTATTTATTTTTGCATCTTTTACTATATCTGTTATACTGCCAATTGTCAATCCTGTTTTTAACCGGGCGTTATACATTGTAATTTGCAGTTTTATTAAAATCCGGCTGGTTTTTCAGCCGGCCATGATTTTCTGAGTGCCGCATAGGAAATTAGAAAGTTGGCAAACCAGCCGGCCGGTACAGCAAGCCATACATATGCAATGCCAAAACGCGGAGCACATATAAGGGCAACCAACAGACGGATTGCAAGATTTACCATATTAGCAATGAGGAATGGCCGCATGATTCCAAGTCCACGAAGGACCCCGTCTGTTGCCATCTTGATACCCATAAAAATGAAAAAATAGCCAAGCCATTTCATATAATCCCCGGACACCTGATATGCTAAATCGGTTCCATCCTTACCCAGGAATAACGAAGAAATCTGAGTATGTAATGTTTCAATCACTATAAAGGCAAGAACTGCAAAACATATATCTAATACAATTGCAGCATGGTATCCTTTTTTGATACGCTGGTTCTGTTTTGCACCCAGATTCTGGGAAACATATGGTGAAACGGCATTTCCAATGGATACAAAAATCAGGGAAAAAACATTTTCTACTCTCATTGTTGCCGAATAACCTGCAAGCGCCTGTGTACCGAATGGATTTACAACCGCCTGTACTATCATCATGCCAATAGATACTGTAGACTGCTGCAAAACAGATGGTACAGCAATTTGAAGCATTGAATATAACTCCTGCCTGTCAAACCGTTTAAAGCTGCTTTTATACCGGCGCATCCTGCAAAAGAAAATCAGAAGTGAAAAAACAGCAGAAATCCCCTGTGCAATCAGCGTTGCAAGCGCTGCACCAAACACGCCGAGCCCTAAGCCTGCTACCATCCAGAAATCCATAAAAATATTCAGAATAGAAGAAAATATCAGAAGTCCCAGCGGAATCTTTGACTCACCGATTGAGGTGAACATCGTTGAAAGGATATTATACATAAACAAAAACGGAAATCCTACAAAATAAACACGCAGGTATAATACTGCTTCATCCAGTATATCAGCAGGTGTCTGTAATGCATTCATCATTATATTAGAAAATCCAAAACCAAATACACCCAGAAGTATGCTTAGAATCAGAAAACTAATCAATGATGTTGATACGATTGTTTTCATTTTACTATAATCCCTGGCACCAAAGTAGCGGCTCACAAGCACCCCTGCACCTACACCGGCACCAAGTGCCACACAAATGAATACATTCGTAAGCGCAGCACAGGCTCCAACTGCCGCAAGTGCAGAAGATCCGACAAACTGACCCACAATAATTGAATCAGCCATATTATATATCTGTTGGAAAAAGCTTCCCAGAATCATAGGCATTGCAAAAACAGTCAATGCTTTAAGAGGTGCATCTGTAATTAAATATTCATCCTTTGACATTATTCTATTCCTCCATAAATCCACGGCTTTTAGCAGAAAGCACAAGCATAGCATCCATATACCCCCACCGGAAGCGATGCCGCAGCATACATGGGAGTTAAACAAATGTCAATAAACTTCAATCTCAATTTAACAAACTCATTATTTTCAGTTCTCTTTTATAGGTCCTTCTTGTGGTTTATTCTCTGCCAGTCTCATAACTTCCTTCCATGCCGGTGAGAACAGGTAATAACCTATCATTGCAAACATTCCAAAACTGAAAGATATTGGAAAACACAGCATTACCCATGTTCCATCAAAATATCTGTTAATAATATATGCACTTGGAATTCTGACTGCCCAAAGCATCAGAATATTAACAATGGTCGTATAACGCACCCTTCCTGTTCCATTTACAATAGATATTATACAATTAAAAATGGCATAGAACCACTGGGAAAGCAACATGACAACAACATGTCTGCTCGCATACATCAGCACCATTTCATCTGATGAAAAGAAACGTATCAACGGTTTATGTATCATAATGAAAAATAAGCCACAGCCAAGGGTAATAAGTCCGGAACATATTGGAATTTTCCAGTGTCCCTCCTTAATTCTATCATATTTTTTTGCACCGTAATTCTGCCCTGAAAATGTAGTGGCTGCCGAAGACAAGCCGGTAATTGCTATATTGGAGCAGCCCGTAATTCTTCCTGCTACTGCACCCCCTGCCATAAATACGGCGCCCTGGGAGTTATTAAAGGTCTGTAATGCAACATGTCCTAATGAATACAGCGAATTATTAAGTCCGACAGGCAGACCAATTGCCAGGATATCCTTCATCATTTTTCCTGAAAATCTTCGTGGCAGGAATGTAAACTGAATCTCCGGAAACATCTTTCTTATATAAGCAATACTTACAAGCCATGAAATAAACATCGCTATACTTGTAGCAAGTGCTGCACCTGCCACATCCATGCCAAATCCTGCAACAAATACTAAATCAAACACTATATTGGAAATACAGGATACAACCAGAAACCATAATGAAGCCTTGCTATCCCCAAGTCCTCTTAATATTCCGGCATTCATGTTATAGCCCAGATTACCAAGCGTACCTAAGAATACTAATCTCGTATAGATTAGTGCAGCATCCCATACATCCTGCGGAACCTTCATAAATTCAAGAATATACGGTGCTGCAAACCATCCAAGAATTCCAACCGGAATTCCTATAATATAGATAAATGTTATTGAGGTTCCACATATTGAAACAACCTTATCGGATTCCTTTGCGCCGGCATATTGTGATATCAGAATAGACACACCGGTTCCTATTCCTAAGAAAACACATAATAATACTTCAACCGGCTGCGAACTCGTTCCGACCGCCGCCAGCGATGTATCACCACAATATTGACCTATTACAAGTGCATCGACTGTTGTATATAACTGCTGCAAAACATTTCCAATAATAATCGGTATCGCAAACAGTATAATGTTTTTCATAATATGACCTATCGTCATATCAATCTGTCCTTTTCGCGAATCTGCCATCATTTACTCCTTATTATAAAATAATCCATTCATTTCTGCTATTTATAATAATACTGTAATTTAATGCCATTTTCTAGCGATTTATGGCATGGACTACAGAAAAAGTATCCATATTTTATTCTATGATATCAGGAGAAGACGGTTTGAAGCTGTGTGCTTGTGACACGCAAAAAATGCAGCAATGATTTTAACATTCATTGCTGCATTTTTTTCAACTGTTCCCTGCGGGAATCGAACCCACAACTAGCGCTTAGGAGGCGCTCGTTATATCCATTTAACTAAGAGAACAAATAAGGACAGTCTGAAGATTTCAGACTGTCCTTATTCTATCACAATTAGCTAAAACGGTCAATTGCTTTCTCGTTATGCCTACTGTATAAAAATTGCAACCTTTTTTGCGACACTTTTTGAATTTCGACACATTGCACAAATATAGTGTGCATTTATATACATTTTCACCAACATATACCATTTAGACAATCCTGAAGACTTAATAAAAAATCGAATTGAAATCTATTAATACCTCTGTGATTATATTTTACTGCATGACAAAAAGGCTGCCATATTGCCAGCCTAAAAAAACATTCAATTACAATTTACTTACGAAACCAATTTTGCTATTTCTTTCTCAAATAGTTCCGCTGCAGAATGATAGTCATGTATCCGCCGTGGATAGCCATTTATCCAAATCTGCATATCCAGCACTTCATCATCTGTCATACTATCGAAGTTTGTACCTTTTGGAACTATTCGTCGTACCATTTTATTATTATTTTCATTGCTGCCACGTTCCCAGCTGCTGTATGGGTGGCAATAATAAACCTTTGTACGCTTCTCATCAGGCTTCGTACAGCTCCGCTCTAATTCATTAAAATAAGAAAATTCTGTACCATTATCAACAGTTATCGTTTTAAACACATCCGAAAACATACTGCCCCACGTTATTTCAAGACGGTCTACAGCTTTTACGACCTCAGTTGCAGAATGATCTGGCAGTTTAAATATTATCTCATTTCTTGTTTTTCTTTCTGTAAGAACAAGGAACGTGTTCTTTGATTTTCCTCTTTTACCAACAACACTGTCCATTTCCCAATGTCCGAATTCTTTTCTATCCTTAATATACTCTGGTCTTTCCTCAATGCTCGTCCCGACACTGGCTCTTTTCTGTACTCTTACTTTTTTATATCCTCTTTTTTTATTCCGCTTTACAGGCAGATTTTTATTTGTCAGATTAAGAAATACACCTTTATCAATATAATTATACAGTGTCCTAATACAAATACTGACGGAAAAATCCTTTGCTCTGTTCTGTACACGTAATTCTCCCAATACTGCTTCCGGACTATAATTTTCTTCAATTATTTTCTTTTCTATGTATTCGGCATACTTATAATCATTTCCTATTTTAAGCTGTGTTCCTCTTACCTGTAAATTTTCATCACAGTGCTTTTGTGCAATTTCCGGACTATATCGTTTTTCTACTGTATAATCACTGTTCAAATGTTCATACTGCCCTCTTTTTATTTCTCTGTAAATTGTGCTTCTATGAACATGAAGCATATCGGCTATCTCCTGAACGCTTATCTTAGCCCGCAGCCATGCTTCTATTCTTATACGGTCACTATATTTAAGCTGTTTCCAGCCTTTCATTTGTTTCTCCATACAACACACCCCCTATGTCATATTTACGATACCATTAATTACCATAATAATACCACCGGTGTATGAGTTTTGTCCATTTTGTAATTTTATAAAACTATCCTAACTGCATAGTATACATTACAATATTCCTATTTTTATATTCAATGTACAAATTATGTTTTATGATAAACGAATGTTTATTTTAAGAACTATATTTATGTTTATTATGTAAAAATAGCATTTGATATTCCATTTAATGAAAAATGCAGCAATTGCTGTTTCAAAATCAAACAACAATCACTGCAATCTTTGTAAGGGGTTCTTACTACTTCAATGTAACATATTAATATATAAAATACAATCGGGAATATTCAGTATTGATAATCATCACTATAAAAGCAAGGACAAGCCTTGCTTCTACCGCCTTCCAAATTAACCCTTCGGCTTAATTTTCCAGTTGGTGTAATTAAATACTTATATATCCGTTATCCAGCCTTTCCCGTAACCTTAATCATGTCTTCTAAAGACATATCAAACATTTCTTTTATCTGCTGTTCCGGTATTTTAAGGGCAATCGCTTCACATATCTGCTGTTTCCTACTGTCGTCTAACTCACAGATATACTGGTTTATGTATTCGACAAGTGGAAGCTGCATATCCTTTTTAAGGGTTACACTCTGCTCTTTATCCTGATGGGCTAGCTTATCCAGTTTTTGCTCATACTCTTTTTCCCTCAAAAAGGCAATCATCATTTTTTGATCATCATCCACTTTTTCACACGGTTGTGTGAAATCTTTATACAGGAAATTTTCATCGAGAATGATTTTTTTTGCTCCTTCAGGAATCTCTGCTACTTCCTCAACCTTTGGTTCAGTAATCACCGTTTCATAAGCGCCTGTTTTAGTATTAAGCATTCCTCGGACCGGACACACATATCCGCCCTCTGTACTCTCTTTGTTTAGTTTCATCGCTATCTGATACGCTGAATATGGAATAACAACATTTTTGTTAAAAATGCGTCTGAATTTTGCAAAAAGAATTGTGCTTCTGCTTGCTCCGGTTTCCCATGGAAATGCTTTGCGGTCTATTATTGGAAATTCTCCCTCCAAAAAAATGATACAGTTCTTTCTGCTCATTTTCCGGACACCTGCAGGTGTCAGCAGTTCTTTTCCGGTTTTGTTGTAATTACCGCTGTAATTATTGCCATTTTTTCCATCGTTAAATGTATCAATGGTCATTTTACCCAACAACTCGGATATGTATTTCTGCGTTGACAATGCACCGGCACCACAACCGAGAAAAACGATAGTTGCACAGTTATCCATCATGATTTCCCACTTATTGGATTTGTATAATGCTTCAACCTGTGACTTGGATTGTAAAATAGGAATTAAGGACATATTTCGAGAACGGATAGTACCCATTAACTTCTCTGCCTCCGCCGGTCTTGCACCCGCATAATATTCGTCCATCCAAAATACCAATGGAATCGGTAATTTTCCTCCCTGCTCCTTAAAGTCGTAATCCGCCATGCGACATAAAATCTGTAATGCCTGGCTGTATAACATACTGGCAACAAAGTTATAAGAAGAATCGTTATCGTCTGTAACGATAAATAACGCTATTTTATTTTTTGTCGGATGCTCTACCGTTCCGCCAACTCCTGTAGCAAACTCACGCAGATTCATATCATCGGCTTCAAACACACGTTGCAGTGCTTTTGTTTCACATAACTTCAGCATTGCATTTGTGATGACTATAATTGAACGTACTGTTTCTGTAGCACCTTCTTTTAACTTACGGTAATCTCTTACTGCCGGATTATCTTCCCCATATTTTTCAGATATAGCATTCATTTTCATCTGTAAAATTGTTGGTAGCTTTTCTCCTTCTTCAACTTTAACACTTGTATCATACTTAGTTTCATCGTTAATTAATTTAAGAACATTGTTAAATGTAGCTGTTCTGCCTTCTTCCTTTGCTATAAACCACTCATAATAAAATGTCGACTGAAGATACAATGCAACTCCCTGTTGCCAGAAAGGGTCGTTGGACATGGAATCCGGTGGTGTCAGTGACTGCTGGATATTTGCAATCAGTTTAATTAAGTCTTCTTCTTTTTCGATATAAGCAAAAGGATTATATCGGTCGGAAAGTTCCGGGTCCTTTAAATTAAGAACCCGAATAGTATATCCATCATTTTTTAGTTTTAAGCCGCATTTATACAGCAGTTCACCTTTTACATCAAGGACAATGCAATTTGTTATGCCTTCTAATACGTTTCTCATAACAATAGATGTTGATTTATACTGTCCTGAAGAACCCCACAACATCATATTATTATTGGATGGTGCATTTTCACCCTCTGTAGCGATACGAACATTCTGGCTTAATATTCTGTTCTTTTCCGGGTCTGGATTACTTCTTCTTTTTGTAACATCATATGGGTCTGCCCATTCCTCATCACCGTATTCATGTCCAGCTTGAAAATTCCGGTAATGATACAGAATATACCAGCACAGGAAAACCCATAAAATTATACCAACGCCTAAGCAGGCAGGTGTTTTTTCATTCCACCAGACTTTATACCACTGTTCAAATATAAGTGGAAGATAATCTGTTGCGTTTAAAATTGTCATATCCGGAAACGTAAATATTCCAGATATGTAATAACTTACAATTAAAATCGGTACTAATAACATCATTAAAAATGGTATTGATACCTGTTTCTTTTCTATCATAACGCTCCTTTCAAAAAAAGGAATGCCCATTACCGGTACATTCCTCATTCTTTCATTATTTAATTTTAGGTTTTGGGCTTTTAACTCGTGAATTAATCTGCGGATTAAAAGCTTTATTCCTCTGCGGCGACCAGTTCTTGTTGTTATGTTCATCGAACTGTTTAAATATATCTTCTCCGCTTTGGAATGGATTATTAACTGCATCCGGTCTTCCATTTATAAATACTCTTGGTACTTTATCTTTTTCAAGGAAAGCAATATATCGTATCTTACTTTCCCCCTTAACTTCAAATACATTTCTCTTATTAAGCATCAAAGACATCTTTCTGCCAGTGTATGGAATATTACACGCAAACGCATCTTTACCATATTCGCTGTTTTTCAAGTGTCCATAAAGTGCGCAGTCTTTTACAAGCGTTTCATGATCAATACTTATCATCACAAAATCATCATTATTTTTTAAATCAACACAGTCTGCAGATGTTGATGGTCGAATCTCATGTGAATACTCTATTATTTCCTTTTCTGTTTCATCTGGCGGAATCTGATTATACTCTGCCATCCGTTCTTTTACATCGTCTGTGACAGAGTCCATCCATGCTTCAGGAGTTTCACTGGCAGTGTTAAGATACTGCTGCTCATTCATTACGGTCATCTCCGGAATCTCTGGCTGTTTCTCTCCTCCCGAAGTATTGGCAAGCAGCTTATGCTTATATATGTTATATGCCTGTTCCACCATATTTAAGTCGAAAGTTGCCACCCGGAACTGCTTTTCTCCGTCACCGGGCATTAAGTCCGGCAGATCCGAAAAATTAATATCCAGTGCCTTAAATGCCTGCACCATGTCCTGTGCTGCGGCATCCGGGACAGATACAATGCTTGTCTTTCCATCTGTAAAATTAAGCAAATCTCTGCCGCTTAACTCTCCTCCGGTAAGATTATCTCTTATATATTGGTCAAAGCACGCATTAAACTTAGCTGCATCCTTACTCTGCACACATACGTGTACTGCCTTATCCTCCGGATTTACGCTATCCTGTATGCAGTATGTTATTCCTGCCTTATCAAGATATTGCTGTATTGTCCCTTTTGCATCCAGCCATAACTTGTTTTCCTTATACGGCATACGGTACATCTGGAAATCACCTTTGCTTTTACGCAAAAAATCCGTAAATTCCTCTGTATATCCCTGCGTTACTATATTTTCTTTTGCTGCACGTTTAATAAACTGCATAAGTTTCATCATTGCGTACGCATCAAGACGGCTAAATTTAAGATATGTTTTAATTCCCTTAACACCTTTTTGAATCTCTGCGTAGGCTCCATTTGTTAATTCGCTCATAGAATTCCTCCTTTACGTCACATTTTTGGTGTCACATCTTCCGGTATATTTACCGGTACTGTATGTTTTTGTTGCGCTTCCCGCTGCTGCTTTTCCTGTGCCTTAAATGCCTGTTCAAGCTCTGTTGCAGCTTTTAAGGCTTCGATTGCAGACTTGTACGTCTGCGGATTGCCTTTTTCATCTGTAACAATATGCTGCTCTTTTTTGTCGAAAATGTAGTAATATCCATCTTCAGAGATATTCTTATCCTGAATATTAGACACTTCCTGATATTGGGCAACAAAACGGTCTGGCTTTGACATTTTCTGTATCGCACTTAAAAAATATGCTTCAGACGTTTGTGCATCCTGAAGCTGCCTTTTAAAAACATCTAAGTAGCCCGCCACATCTTTTCTGTCTTTTCTTATGCCCTGTTTCAGGGCTTCCGCAGAAAGTCCAAGGACATTTGCAAACAGATTAATCTGCATATCATTAAGCTTTTCCGTTCCTGCTTCAATCAGCGTAATGTTCCGTGTAAGCGTTATCCGTTCCATATCTTCCACGGTTAATCCTTTCTCTCTACGCACCTTGTTTATAATGGCGCTGTATGGTGTTTTATCCATATAAATAAATCCTTTCCGTGACGAACTTCGTCACAATCAAAAAATGTAATAAATACAAAAAGGAACCTGCCGGTTATGACAGATTCCTCTTATACATTCTTAGAATAACTTATTAAATTTATGGATTCCAGTTCCATTTAGTGTCATTTTCAAACTAAACTATAATAATGCTATATCAGTAATTTCAATTTCTGAATTTAATGGATTCTCATTATCTTCTTTTAAAATTTTAAAAGTATAATTTATCCAGACAGAAATATTATCATTTCCATCTTCTCCGTTATTACTAACTAAATACGTGTATGAATGAGTTGGTATGTCCCCCCCTTCACCATCCCACACCTCTGCAAGCGTTACCACATCACCAATATTTAAATTCGGAATGTCAATATTAAAATCCGGTTCAAACTTATTAATTTCATACGCTCTCTCTACAATATTATTCATATATTCCACCTTTCTGGGATTTACCCCTTAAATTTAATATTTATCTTATTGACAATATTATAATAACACATCGTAGCCCTTTTGTCAATGAATACTATATTTTTTTTTCAATAAGTCTATAAGACAGTGTCAAAATTAGATTACATTATCTTCATAGTACTTTCGCAGCTGCTCCATCATTTCGATGGACAGATTCGGGGCTGCAAAGCGTTTCAATACACTATATGGCATACCGTCTGTCATGCAGCGTATTAGATATTGTTTTTGGGCTTCAGAATACTCCGGATTCTGTATGATATTTTTAGTAAACAGTTTATAACTGTATGACTGTTTCTGTGCCTGCTTTGCCTGTCTGCGCTTTTTAAACAGTCTAGTAAACATCCCCTCTGGCACAGGCTGCTGTATATCCTGTGCCTGCTCCATTGCTGTTGTTGTCTGCTTATTCTTTAATTCCATTTCAAGTGCCTGAATCTTATTTTTATAACCGGCAATCTGACTTTTTGTCTGGTCATTTTCATCAATTACAGACATATACTGCTTATGCAGCATTTCAAGTTCTGAAGTCTTTGCGTGCAGTGCTTCCTGTGCCTGCTCAATTGTCCGTTCATTTGCTTCACGTTCACGCTGCATTGCTTCTTTTACGTCTTTTTCAAACAACTCCCTGATTTCCTGATTCTTTTTCGTCAGTTCCTGTGCAAGCTTGCTTGCCTGTTCAACGGAATCATACAGCTCATCTGCATTTTGATACATTTTGGTCAAAAGCTGCGTTCTCTGTTCACAGATACTTTTTACAGAAATTTTAGATGTCGACATTGTTAAAATATCTGTATAAGCAATACCACAAATCGCACACTGCAGATATTCAGTCATGTGTTCAATATCCGGCTGTGTATTAATTATGTTAAAAACCTCATCTGTAATTTTAAAATATTTCTTTGCTTCGATAAGAAATTCTACAAAATCATTTATTTCTTCATTCATTTCCGTACCTCCAGCTTATTATCTTTTTGAACTGTTTTCTTCTTATCCTCATATTTATCAACTACTTTTGAAAGTTCACGGACTTTCATCGTTTCATCAGAATCCTTAATGATATGCATTAAAGTTCTCTTTTCCTGCATTACCGCACTCAGTTTTTCTTTTAACTTTACATTTTCCTTTGCAGAGAAATCCGTAAGTCCTGCTTCACTGTAGTTTTCTTCATATTCTTCGATTATGTCTGCAAGTTCTTCAAATTCTTCATCAGACATCTTACAGCCCTCGTTCTGAAGTTTCTGTACCAAGCTTCTGTATGTATTTCTTATTTCATTTTCTTCCGGTGTAAGTAGTTCATCAGCAGCTTCCTGTGTCTTCATTGCTGCTTTTATTTCACGGATTTCTTTTCGCACACTTTCCAGCTTTTCCTGCGCCTGCTGTATGCTTCCTATGTTATTATCAATCAGATAATTACATTCATCACGTATTGAATCTATCCGCAGCAAATCTTTTCGTACACGAATCTGCTCCGAAAGATTCATATTATAGTAATGAAACTGCTGCGCCTGATTGTATCTCATCGCGCTGCATACAATAAATCTGCTGTTTTTCCTGTACTCGTTTATTATATGCAGTTTTTCAGAAACGTAAATTTTATCTGCCGGTACATTTCCTTTTTCCAGTAAAATTCTCTGCTGTATATCCTGCATTGTGTATCCTGCGCCAAGACGGTAATCACGTCTTGCACGCTCGGATTTTTTTCCGCAGATTTCCATAGCACCGTGCTGATAAGCAATATACTGTCCGTACTTTTCAGAATTTCCAATCCGGATTTTATATCCCATTCGCTGCATTTCTTCGATGTAATCATTAAAAGTATCCGAAACTGAAACTGCCCGGTCTATATCCAGCCGGATAATTTCTTTCCAGTTAAATTTTCCTGCCTTTTGGGCTGCGTGTTCCGCATAGGACTTTCCTTTTCGCTTTTTGCTTTTATCATATGTCAGTTTTTCAAGTCCATGTTTTTCACAGATTTTATCCGTTATTGGCTGTATGTATTTTCCCCAGTCACCATTTACATACCGGTATTTATTTCCATCAATTCTGCCAACCGAATTAAAAACTATATGCCCGTGCATATGCTTCTGGTCATTATGGATTGCAAAAACATAATCATATTCTGAAAGATATTCTTCACAAAATTCTTTTATAACGTCATATGCTTTTGCTTCGTCACATTCTCCCGGTCGGAATGAAATTACAAAATGATACCCCTGACGTCCCTGCAGCTTTTGAAATTCTTTCTTTGTATCCATCATTACATCATAAATTTCCGCTGCTGTTGTTCCACAGTTGCTTCCCATCCACAAACAGTCTTCCGTCTTGTCCGGATTCAGAACGTATTTTATGGAATTTGATAAATGCTGTGATGCTTTTCCATGTTTACTCTCTTTTATGTTCCCCAGTACCGTTACCGCCACTTATTAATTCCTCCATATTTTTATTTATCTGCTCAAGTCTTTGCGTACAGTCAGCAAGAACTTTTATCAGATTGTTTTCAGATTCCGCATTGCGCAGTTTTTCATATCTGCGCATTGCAATCATCAATTCTATTTTCATTTTTCTTACATCAAAGTACAGAAGATTAATTTTTGCTGAATTATTTTCATACAGCAGCTGCTGGCGCAAAAAATCACTGTACTTTTTCTTTTCCCGATTTGAAAATGATGAATTTTCAAATAGCTGCTGCAGTTTTTCATACTCCGCTACTGTAAGTCTGCAGCATATCATTTTAGTTCTGCCTTTTTCATTCATGTGTATGCTCCTGTTCTTTTTCAATCTGCAGCATGATTTTCTGCAGCAAGTCATCTGTTACATTTCCTCCGATTTTTTCCTCAATACTTGAAACAAATTTTTCATTACGGCTGATTCTTTCCCGCTGTTCCTGTTCCTGCTTTTTACTTTCAAGCATGGCAAGTTCTTTCTTTTTATTTTTAAGTTTCTCCTGAAGACGTTCGATGTCTTCTGTTGTCTTTTTGATTTTTTCGTTTAAATCCATTATTCGTTATCCTCCTGTTTCTGTTTATTTTCCTGTTCCATTTTTTCGTTTTCCTTCCGTTTCTCTTCCAGAAGAATCCGGTCTAATTTATCCCATGGAATAAAACCGGGTTTCTTTCGTATATCCGCTGTCAGTTGTTTTACTTCTTCTTCCGTAAGTTTTTTTAACGGCATTACATTTTTTACAACTTTTCGCGGCTGGATAATATACTGGTCTGTTCCGTTTTTTCCATAAAGACGGTCATAGTTAAGAGAAACTTTTTCCAAAATTTCATTGATGTTTTCGTACATATCATCAAATTTTTGTTTCAATTCAACTTCATCTTTTCTATTCTGTTTTTCAAAATTTTCATCTGCTGTAATTAAGGAATTATTTTTAAGTCCTGCTTTCAATATTTCACTTGCATACTCCTGCATACTTTTATCTTCCGGTTTATTTTTCCTCATTTCTTCATACACATCGTCTGAAATTTTAATAACATTTGCCATTGTTTTTCTCCTTTCAAAACTCCTATTTTTGTATTTTTTTCACGATATTAATTTAAGCTCTAAAATCAATGGTAACCGCGCAGTTACTGGCGGTAACCACTTTTTATGTAATCTGCAATTTTAAGCGGTAACTGACCAATGGTCAGTTACCATAAGTGGTAACCGTGGTAACCAGCATGATTACTGGCTTCATATCATTAACATGATGAATTGGTAACCGGTAACCAATATTTGCGATGCTCTCTGATACTTTTTTGCAAGATACGCATTTCGTAATACGAAACCGTTCCGCTTCCGCTACACTTGCTACTTGTTAGGGGAAGTCCCCTAAGACCCCTTACAGACAGACAGCACGCACATTTTTTCACATCTGTTCTGACACTTACACAGTTCATTTTTGTAAGATTTTCTGCTATTCTTTTTCTTTGCTGCATAAAAAATTCCTTTCCTATTACTTAAAAATTTAAAAGAGGAACGGATTTTTTACCGTTCCTCTTTTAAATTTTTTGTTGAATTTTCTGCGGATTTTATTATCTCCTTCTGAAAAAATCCGACTTTAATTTTGAAATTTTAAAAGATATGTACTGAATAATTCTTTGAAATTTTTTCCGTTTTCTGAATGGTCGTTAATGTATCTGTAAAACGAATCCAGTAAATTATTTTCTGTGTACATCTTCTGTCTGCACATCTCTTTTTCGCTTTCTGCTGTCGTCCGCAGCTGCGCTGTAATTTTCTTTTTAAGTTCGATTTCTGCGCTTTTCGCAAACAGATTTTCCCTGCTGGACTTTAACATATCCATCACAAAAAATTCGTATTCTGTATCAATTTTATCTCTAAGTTTTTCTGTTGTTACCATTTATTGTTACCAATCCTTTCTATATTTGTGACGAAGTTCGTCACATTTATTCTTCTTCATTTTCTTCAGGTAATTCTTCTTCTGAATCTTCCTGATTATCTTCATCATCCGCTACTGTAACTACACGTCCGCCACATACTGCATGTTTTTGATGCCATGCATCCGTAAAGTCATAATATCCAATCGGGTCACCGGCTTCATAAATTTTACCGTTTCCTGCATAAATTCCAACGTGTGTGATATACCGTTCTGACGGTGTGGTTTTTGTAAAGAAAACCAAATCTCCTGGCTGGAGTTCATCCAGTTCCACATGGTCAACGTAGTCATATTGTTCCTGGGCTGTACGTGGAAGTGATATGCCTGCCTGTTCATAACACCACTGCGTAAGTCCTGAACAGTCAAATCCTTCCTCCGGATTTGAACCGCCGTATTCGTAATCATCTCCTTCGTATTTTATGGCTTCTTCAAAAACATTTTTTATGACTTCGTTGTTAAAAATCGTTACATAACTTTTAACAAGCCGCACATAAAACATATTGCCATACATATATCGCCAGCCGCCATTTTCAGCAACCGAAATATCATTTGCGTAGTCTGTAACTACACCGCCGGATTTTTCTTTTGCAAATTCTTGTGCAAGTTCAAATGTATATTCCCTGCCATTTTCAGCGATGTAATTAATAAATCCTGCGCCATAGTTATATGCCTGAACTGCTGTATCAATGTCACATTCTTGTGCATTTGCAGCTTCTATCAATTCAGAAAAATACTTTACACCCTGTCGGATTGATTCATCTGCTGATAAGGAGTTGGGCGGCAGTCCCAAAGATTCTGAAGACTGCATTACATCTTCTCCTTCTCCGTGCGATTCAACTTCCATGATGGCAAGCAGATAAGGAACATATTCTTTTATTCCATATTCTTCCGCATAATCGCTTACATCTGTTTCATATTGCATAACATTTTCTGAAACAGTTGTAAGTGCATTAATTGCTTTTTTAATAATTGTTGCCGGAGCAAATACAACGGAGATTATCGTTGTAACTATTGATACAATCGCTACAATGATTGCAGCGATAACAAAAATTGGTGCTAAAAGCTGCAGCGCTGCAGCTGCCAAAGTGGCAGCTATCATTGCAGCTTTCTGTATTATTCCGGACGGTTTTGCAGTTTCAGATGAATCCGTTTTATCGTCTTTTTCTGTCTGCATATCAGCAGAATTACTCTGCACCGTTCTTTTTATATTGTCTGCTATTTTCTTTACGGCTTTTATACCTGCTTTTACAGCCTGCACCTGAATATTTGCGCTGACTGCATAAGTGTTCTGTGTCATTTCTCCGGCAGGATTTTTCATTGCTTCAGCTGCAGAATTTTGCATATTCTGCACATCATTATATACATTCTTCCCTGCATTATTATGTGCATTGCTATCGTTGTAATAATGAATTTCCGTTGCTCTTTGTTCCGGTTCTGTCATATCCTCATTCATTCCGGATATATTTGCCGGACCGGAAGTATATTTTTCCTGTTTTTTCCTCCGGAACAAAACAGAATATCCTTTTGCTTTTTCCTTAGAGCTTTTTTGTGCAGCATAATAATCATTACGCTGCACATCTGGCATACTGTTTAACTGCTCCTGAAATTTCTGGTATTCCGGACTTTTCATTGCACGTTCAATAATCCGCTGCTGTTTTGCTTTGGAATATCTTTTCCACTGCCTTTTTTCTTTTGATGAAAGATAATATTCGATTTCAAGCTTTTGCTTATCTTTTGCAGATAGCTTTCTGCTTTTCCTTTTTATATCATCTTTAATTGTTCTGTACATGCCATACGACCTGTCAGAAGCCGGTTTACACGCTGTCTTTTTTACTGCATAATTAAGCTTTGTATCTTTTACCTGTGGTATTTTCATTATTCTTCCCTACACTTATAATATGTTTTTCCGGACTGCTCATAGGACGTTAAATGTCCCTGCAAGAGCAATTCTGAAAGCACATTTTCTGCTTTGTCTTCCGGCATATTCAATGTGTTCTGTACATCTTCTACTGTAATCGCAACAACAGAAGCCATCTGTAAAATCTGTACTGATGTACTGTGCTGCGGATTTTTTGCAATTTCCTGAAACATTTTCTCATGGAAATTCGTTGAAAATGTACTGTACAGCATATTTTCTTTTGACATAACAGCATCCAGCAGTATTACTTTCTTACCCCATACAATGACACCATAACCGGGAATATCCTCTGCTAACGAATCAAATTCATTTTCAGAAAGCGGCTGTACTGAAGCAAGTGTCTGTGCATCCACTCCGCCCTGGTCAAAAAATACCTTGCAACCGCAATTAGAAAACATATCGCGGAGGTCATCGTTCAAAATCGCCCTTGTTAAATTCTGCAATGAAAGTGTAACAATGCCTCCGAATTTACGGTAAGTAACAACTGCATGAAGCAGCATATTAGCAGAACTTTCATTTGACGTAACAACCTGTGTTTCATCAATAATTAAGTGCGTGGCTCTTTGCAGGCTTTGATTATATTCCATTCGGGAAGACAGAAAAAACATAATGGTAATCATTACCGCTTCCCAGTAATCCTCTGATACATTTTTTAATCCAAACACGACAAAACGATTATCTATATTAATATTTGAATTTTGAGAAAACATATCGTATAACCCGCCGGATACATACTGGGCGAGAGAATTATATATCCTGTGCAGAATTGCTTTATCATTATCATTTTTCACTTCGTTTTCTAGCACTGAAATCCTGTTATAGACGTCCGTTAAGGTTGGCTGCCATTCCAATCTTTTTTGTGCAAAAGCTTTATCATAAATATCCTGTACAGTTTGTGTCACAAAAGAACTATACTCCTGTGTGAATGTGATATTCTTCATTATTGCTCTACAAAAGCTGTTTGCCCAACGGCTTACATCTGCGACATACTGGGCTTTCCGCTCTGTATTTTTCTGTTTAAAGATTTCCTGCGGAATTTCCATGGGATTGATATATATATTTCCTTTTGGCGTAAAATCAAGGAATTTTCCGCCAAACATTGCACACGTACCCTGCATCTCATTCTGCGGGTCAATTGCTATTAAGTCGTCTTGCGTAGACAATAATGTCTGCGCTACCTCTGTTTCTTTCATAAAATATGATTTTCCTGAGCCTGTATGACCGACAATCATCGCGTGCGGTGATTTCAGCTTTTTTCTGTTAGCAAAAATCAGGTTTTTAGTTGTTCTGTTGACCCCTAAAAAGTAACCTTCCGGCTCAGATAAATCCTGCGCGTAAAACGGCTGCAATGAAACAACCGATGATGTCAGAAATGCACGCATCTTTGATACAAGCCTTGCTCCGATGGGCAATGACGTGTTAAATGCTTTAAGCTGTACATTATTGTACGTTTCAAGCATTACTCCGGCTGTTTTTCCTTTCTGCTTCATGGATTCGACCCTTTCCGCAAGTTCATCTTCTGAATCTGCCGTAACAAGAACCATAAGACCGACAAGCAGGCAGCTTTCATTGTTATCTTCAATCAGATCCATATATTTTTCAAGTTCGGTTTTCTTTTTATCTTTACCGTAAGATACACCAGCCATAAGCTGTCCTTTCGATCTCTTTGCATCAATCTCCTGTGTTATGGAACGTTCATTATTCATGTTTGCATTTGAAAGCGTATTTTTTAATACGTCACCTGCTACAGGTGCATAATCAATCGTCAAAAATGACGGATACGAAACCTGTGTAAGATTATGTACCACTTTTTCCTCATTTAATGATGAATCAAAACTTCTTGCAAACATCACAGATACGTATTGACGATTGTTAAATATAAGGAAATTTTTATAACTGCGTATACTGACCGGAATAACATCAAGCACCGGGTCACCTCCCGGAATGTCCATTGCAATATCCGTATTATCAAAATCATTGTAAAAGAACTTTCTAAGACTTCTAAGCCGCTGTACTCCGGACAATGGAACTATCCTACTCTTTAATGCAGCAAACAGATGCTGCAGTTCGATGTCCATGCTCATAAAATATGTTCTGGCATCGTCATAGTTGTATGTTTTCGTTGTAATCGTAAGATACATTACCCTTTCCGTGTCGCTTATTTTTGAATCTGCAATCTTCTCCTTAATCCAGCTGCGAATTCCATCGGAAATTTCCGGATACTGCTGTTTATTTATGTCTGACAGCAGTTCATTCACAAACTGGCTCATATTTTTATATTCACTTGCAACTGTTATCTTAAAATCTGCGCTCATAAATTCTAATAATTTGATAAGATTTGTTAAAATTGTACTCTTTTCATCTTCATCACGATTTTTGTAGTTAATATCACTAAAAACATAACAGCGGTCATAAGTTTTTAAGCCCTCTGACTTTTCAATCTGAAATATACCGCTTTTATTCACGTCAACAATTGAAAAAGCTTCCCTTGTGTTTAAAGGATACCGTTTGTTAAAAGGCAGTGCTGTCTGTCTGGCACTGCCTGCAAAAACCTTTTGTGGATTTAGTATCAAACTCATTAATTTCTCCTTCCTCTTTCTCTTTCCTTCTTAATAAAAAATACTTTATCTTTTATTTTTTCTTCTGTTGAATAATACGACAGCTTTCTGCTCTGGTACGTATAGAGCATTTCTTTTAAAAGCTGTGCAACCGGAAGATATCCCTGATATTTATAAAATCCGAATAAAATAACAGGAAAAGCAACCGGAACTCCTATATAGATACTAAGTGTTACATCTATATGGAATTTAAAATACAGCAGGGCAGCCGAAGCTGCCCCGCATAAACCACCTGCACCCACATAAATAAGTTCATGGATTGAAAATCCTTTCCAAAAATCGTTTCTGTATGCGGTCAGGAAATCTTTATTAAGTTTAATATTCAACCAATTCACCTGCCTTATCTTAAATCAAATGCCCGTTTCAAAAAGGCATCTGAACCTTTTACCGCTGCGGTTAGAAATACTACTGTAACAATGGACATAAGCACACTACCTGCTCCGTTAAACCACCCGAACACATCCCATGTTGCTGCTTCTCCAAATATTGAGCTGTTAATAATGTGGCTGCATATCTGCAGTATAAATGCAATTGCTGCTATCTGCATAACAGAAGTCAAAAACGACTTAAACCATGCCACAGCTGTATTGTCCATTCCACGACCACCGGCAATTGTACAAAGTGCGAGCGGTGCTGAACCTATAAGCAGATAAAGATTCAGGAAACGGCTCATGACTTCTTCTAATATTGTAGTCGCACAGGCAATTACAAGTATAAGATACAGTGGTCCGAAAAGTACCATGGAAAGACTGAAGCCAAGGTCTATATCGTCCCCATATATCTGCGGAATGGTGTCACCTAATACTCCTGATGTAACGTCACTTGCAAAGCTGGTAAATTCCTGCATTATTGAAAGCCCATTAATAAGCAGTGTGTTGCAGATGATTACTTTTATAAATAACTCTACCCACATTTCCATAGTTACATTTTCTTTAAGATTAGATGCCTGACGACAGAATCCGATAAGTGCAAACATATTTAAAAACATTGCGCCCATTCCCATAAGCCATGGATAGATGCTGTCAGTGATATATGTCCATGCCCCCGGCGAGTATTCCTGCGGCGACATTCCAAGCAGACTCTGGACAATCGACATTGTCCAGTTCCAGAACCCTAATGCCGCCGAAAAGCAGGGACCTCCTGCGAGCATGCTTTCAAGCCATCTTGGCATATTAACCCCCTATCTATCCTACAAAAGCGGCTAACAGCTGCGGTCCGAGGACCATTACAATTCCTCCCCCCACACGTTTAAACGCACCAGCCTGCATGCTTCCTTCCTGACTTTGCATAGAAGTTCCCAATTCCAGAAAACCCCACAGCAATACAATTTCGCCTATGGAAGACACAAGAGCCTTTACAATCTCTGTAAAAATATTAAAATTTGATGTAACGACTTCTGCTCCGCTTGCTGCCGCAGATTCCTCTGCAAATGCAAGCTGTGGAAAAAATACCATTACGGTACAAAATGCTGCAATCGTCATAAATTTTTCAATGCTTTTTCGCTGTCTGCTGTCCATGCTGCTAATTTTATTTGTCAATGTTTTTATCATTTTTCACATTCCTCTCTCTTATTTTCTTTTATTTAAAAATTTGCCTGATAAAAATGTTCCTGCACCAGCCACCGCTGTAAATGCCAGCCAGAAAACTACTCCCGACCAGCGGTTTAAATCTGCTGACAAATGTCCTTTCACGGATGATGCAACAATAAATGCCAAAATAACACTTATTACAATTCCCACAATCACAAACGGATTACTTTTTTTACGCATATATTCTCTCCTTTACAATAAAAAAAGCAGACTCAGCGTTTTAAAAGCCGGTTAAGAAGCGCCGTTCTGTCCAAAGAGAGTTTTTCATTCTCTTTTTCCAGCACTTCTTTTTCCTTTTTTAACACATCAATCTGCTGATCTAAATCTTTAATTGTCTGTTTATTTTTTAAAAGCTGTTCCAGTTCCCGGCTTTTTTCCATAATCTCTGCCAGTAAAACGTTTAACTGCTCCTCTCTGCCATCCAGATATTTTTCCCTATGCTCACATTCGTTTATGCGATTTTCAATATCTTCAAGCAGTATTTTCTGGTTCTGCTCCATACATACTCCTAAATGCTTTCAACTGTAACCGATGACACTTTAAAAGTTTTAAGCGAAACAGACATCTGGTACTGTCCGTATACAAATTTTATGATACCAGTTCCTGACTGGCTGTTAAAATCACTGTCACTTTTCCGGTCAAAGCCGGAAAAACTGCCTGCCACATCGTCATAAGTGCTTAACGCACTTATTCCACAGAATGTTGTTTCAGTACCTGAAAAAATGATACTCATTTTTATACAATTTCCTGTTTCATCAGCTGCCGGATAATATATCTGTGCTGTTGAACCATGCTCATCATACAAAATCGCAATCATTCTTGTGATGTTTGACGTGTCCGGTGCAGTTCCCGACTGTTTCCAGCCATTATTTTTTAAAGCTGATACCGTTACCGGAAACGGCATTGAAACTCCATTAATGTGAATGGACAGCTTTCCATTTTCATACCGGTAAGCACCTTCTGTATCTGCACTGTTAACGGCTTTATCTTCCGTTTCAAACTGTTCCTCATCAGATATTTCTGTAAGTTCTGTATCTTCCTCTGTTACAGACTGTTCATACTCCGGTATTAATACTGCTTCATTATTGCTTTGACCGATGCATAAACACAAAATACAACACATAATAACAATAACTGTCATTACTGCATTTCCCAGCGATGCTGCTTTAAGGAAACTCTGCTTGTTGGGATTTTTTTCTTTTCCGGCAAAAAACAATGCATATAACATCCCAACAACCGGAATTAAGGAAATAGCTACCGGAATGCTCCATTGTTTTACTGTCAGCGGTTCAACCCGTTCCGCCCGCAGTTCTTCAACCAGCTTTGGAAGCTGTTGCCAGTATTCATCTGTATACAGATTTGTTACAGTCTGTGTTTCTTCCTGTTCATTTTCCACTCTTTCCACCTCCTTTGCTTCACATTCCTTGTTAATCTTCAATCTGTTTACCTCCTTTCTGCATAAAAAAAGAGGAACGCAGGCAGTATATACCTGATGTTCCTCTTTAAAATATTACATATTAAATTTTAACAGAATGATTTAAAGCTTCAAGTGTCATTTGGTTCCATTTAGTGTCATCTGGTGTCATTTAGTTCCATCTGGTGTCACTTAATGTTACAAATGCAGACCTCTTTCATTGCGGTTTGTGACGAAGTTCGTCACATTCTGTTCTTTTTGAATATCCTGCTCCGGTGTATGACTTTCCGGCTGCGTGACGAAGTTCGTCACATTTTTATCTGTTTCAAGAAGACTGTCTGATTCTTCTATGCCCTGTTTCATGCGGCTTAAAGCTTCCGATATTCCGTCCGCCGCTGTACGTACCGTATCTGCCGCTTCTTCATCAAAACTTTCAGACTGTGTACGGTCAAGATTTAATTCACTTTCAAGCACAGACAATCTTGCTGTCTTTTCCTTTAACTCTGCTTCCTGTTTAAAAGGCTTTGCAAGTTCCTGCTTTGCATTATCAATCTGTTTATTTAACAAGCTGATATCTTCCTCTATCTTTTCAATCTTATCAGGAAGTTTTTTTATTATATTATCAAGGCGCTGCAGATTGCCGGTGTCAGAAAATCCCATCTCAGTCTGGTATTCATGCTGTCCTTTTAACGTTGCATAAAATGCCGACCTAAAAAAATCATATCCGCCTGCAATATCAAATCCACGGTATCGTCCGATAATCCGTTCCTGTGCCTTGCACGTATGCAACGCTTCCAAAAAGCTTTCACCAGCTGCTTCTTTGTCCGAAAATTTAACACTGTCAATAATAATTTCATAAGCTTCTTCTGGCAGCGAATTATTATCAGCCGTTAAAATATCATTTCTTATATTCTCTATAAGAGCATTTTTTTCAGCAATCTGCTTCGGATATGTAATATTTAATGCATCTTCAAGTCTGTGATGGGTTCGCAGATAATCTGATTTTAATTCACGAAGCCTTGCAACAGATATATCCAGATCCATTTTTTCACGGATTCTTGGGTCACCCGTGCAGAGTGACTTGATTTCAGCATAGTTTAATACAGCTTCATCACAGTCTTCACAGGTACGTGCCGGTGAAGAACTTGTCATTATCTGGCTGATAAACTTCTGCTTGTTTTCAAGTGTCTGATACAGATAAGCATCAAATGTATTTTTTGTTACATAGTTATATATATATACACTTTTATTTGTATTTCCCTGCCGCACGATTCTGCCGTTACGCTGCTTAATGTCAGATGGTTTCCATGGGCAGTCCAGATGGTGAAGTGCCACCAGTCTGTCCTGTACATTTGTTCCGGCTCCCATTTTAGATGTGCTGCCAATCAGGATACGTACATCACCGTCACGCACAGCCTGAAACAGTGCTGCTTTTTTATTATCCGTATCTGCATTGTGAATAAATTCGATTTCTGCTTCAGGAATCCCTCTGGCTGCAAGCTTTGCTTTTATATCATCGTATACGTTGAATCCTTTAGACGGTGTTGACATATCGCAGAAGATAAGCTGCGTAAGCTTTTTGTCATTACCATCTGTATAAATCTTATAAACATTTTCAACACAGCTGTTTATCTTGCTGTCCGGTTCATCAGGATATTCCGGGTCAATCAGTCTTTCATCAAGTCCTATCTTTTTACCGTCAGAAGTAATTGTAAGCATATTATCTTCAGAACGGTCTACTGCTCCTGCGTGAACCTGTTCGGCACGTACAGACAGCTTATCTACCAGTTCTTTCTGCACCGCAGACGGCTCACATACAACCGTCTGGTAATCCGCTTCCGGTCTGTCAAGTTTTAATTGGTCTTCCGTTATGATGTCTGCACATTCCTTAAAAATACTCATCAGCTCCGGCAGGTTATGGAATTTTGCAAACCTTGTCCTTGCACGATATCCCGTTCCTTCCGGTGCAAGTTCTATTGCTGTTACGGTTTCACCAAATGTAGCCGCCCAGCTGTCAAATGAGAGCATATCCAGTTCTTTTAATTTATCATACTGTAAATACCTCATGTTTGTATACAGCTCTGTCATTGAGTTACTTACAGGTGTACCTGTTGCGTGTACTATGCCTTTTCCGCCTGTCAGCTCGTCCAGATAACGGCATTTCATAAACATATCTGTACTTTTCTGTGCTGCGGCAGTTGACAATCCTGCAACATTGCTCATCTTAGTGTAGATATACAGATTTTTGTAAAAATGGCTCTCATCTACAAACAGTTTATCAACACCTAACTCCTCAAATGTTACAACATCGTCTTTCTTATCTTCATTGGCAAGTTTTTCAAGATTAATCTGCAGGCTCTTTTTGGTCTTTTCAAGCTGTCCGACAGTAAAACGGCTTCCTCTCTGCCACTTTGTCTGTTCTATGGCTTCTGTAATCTGCTCAATCTCAGCCTGTATCGTATCTTTCTGCCGTTGTACTGAAAGCGGAATCCTTTCAAACTGGCTCTGTCCAATAATAACCGCATCATATTCACCTGTTGCAATCCTTGCACAGAACTTTTTACGGTTTGCCTTTTCAAAATCCTTTTTGGTTGATACTAATATATTTGCTGTCGGATACAGTGTCAGAAATTCTTTTGCCCACTGGTCTATCAGGTGGTTTGGTACCACAAATAATGGCTTGTGGCACAATCCAAGCCGCCTGCTCTCCATTGCACCGGCAGCCATTTCAAAGGTTTTTCCTGCACCAACTTCGTGTGCAAGCAGTGTATTTCCACCGAATAAAATCCTTGCAACGGCATCCAGCTGGTGCTGCCGCAGTGTTATTTCATCGTTCATACCCGGAAATGTAAGGAAGCTTCCGTCATATTTTCTTGCACGTGTGCTGTTAAAGATTCTGTTATATTTATCTGTCAGTGTATTCCGCCTTTCAGGGTCACTAAAAATCCAGTCCTGAAATGCTTCCTTAATTGCTGCCTGCTTCTGCTGGGCAAGTGTTGTTTCCTTTGCGTTAAGCTCTCTTACATTTTTTCCGGAAACAATATTTGTATCATACACCTTTGTATCTTTAAGATTTAAGGTGTCCTCAAAAATTGCGTACGCATTTACACGCTGCGTGCCATATTCCGTATTTGCTTTTACATCTGCCGCATCAACCATGCTTTTATTGGTAATAAACCATTTAGAGGTTGCCGGTGAATATTCAATCTTTATTTTCTGCTGTTTCCGGTATGGCAGTTCAAAGACCTCATACATGAACTGCTCATAATACTGTTTATCAACCCATGTGGCACCCGGACGGATATAAATATCCGCACTTTCAATTTTTTCAGGCTGTACTGCTTCAAGTGCTTTTACGTTTACTTCGTATTCCGGCTTTAAAACAGAAGCCCTTCGTGCCGTTTTAAGTTTTTCAACAACATTTCCCGAAAGGTATTCATCTGCATTTATCCAGCCTTCATCATCGCCCATGCCCGGCTGGTGGAAAATCACACCGGTAAGTTCCTCTTTTATCCTGTCATATTCCCCCGGTGTACCAAGCAGTTCTGCCATATATTCAAGATTTACGCCGCCCTTATTGCGTATGCTTTCAACCAGTGCCTCTGCCGGAGTATCTACTTTAGTGACCTCAATTTCCGGTTTGATTGTGCGCTGATTAAATATTGCTGCCTTTGATTTTAAATTTCCCTGTTTATCAAGATTTTCAAGTGTACACAACAGGTAATATGCCGAATCTCTTTCAAATGCCTTTTTATTTGCAATACTATTAATCAGCCCGAATTTCTTTGTAAATTTATCATATTCAATATTCAGCTGTATCTGTGCCTTTGTAATATCTTCATCCGGATAATCAGAAAGCTGGTATTGGATTACCCTGTTAAGCACATCTTTTAACTCAACCATTCCTTTTGCACGTTCTTTTGCTGTATCATTCATATCCGGTTTTGACATTTTATCATTTTCCCGGTAATAGAGTTCACCGGCGACAAGCGCGTATGAATAATTTTTAACATCAGGATTTGCCGGAATCTCATCTTTCACATCTTTTCTTTCATCTTCTGTGACGAAGTTCGTCACGTTTTTATCCGTTTCAAATTCAAATGCAATGTTTCTGTCCGCAGCTTCATTTATCTTCTGTTCAAGCTCGTTAATACCAACATCAGCTTTGACAGTCAGTTCCATTGATCCATACGGTGTACTTCTCTTATCCAATGTACCCATAATCATGTCCGGGTGTTCTACAAAATAACTGTTCATCGTATATTCTTCACCGGACTGATTTAATACATCTGTATATACCCAGTCATCAACTTCTGTCTGTGGCTGGCTGCGTTTTTTTAAGAAAATAATATCCGATACTACCTGTGTATCTGCCGTCTGCTTAAATGCATTTTCCGGCAGTCTTACGGCACCAAGCAGCTCTGCACGCTGTGAAATATATTTTCGTGCGGCAGCTGATTTTGAATCCATTGTAAACCGGCTTGTGATACACGCTACGACACCTCCCGGTTTGGTCTGGTCAAGTGCTTTTGCAAAAAAGTAGTTATGAATTGAAAAATTTAATTTATTAAACTTTCTATCATTTACCTTATAGTCCCCAAACGGCACATTTCCAACAACCACATCAAAGGCTTCCGGTCGGTCTGTGGTTTCAAAACCGCCGACTTTAATCAGTGCTTCAGGATATAATTTCTGTGCAATACGACCGGATATGCTGTCAAGCTCCACACCATACAGGCTGCTGTTGTTTTTCATTTCTTCCGGCATACTGCCAAAGAATTTGCCGATACCCATGGAAGGCTCTAAAATATTTCCCTGTTTAAATCCTGCCTTTTCAAGTACATGGTATATCGAGCGGATAATACCATCGTCTGTATAATGTGCATTTAACACAGAAGCTCTTGCCGCTTCATATTCCTGCGGTGTAAGCAGTTCTTTAAGTGTCGTATATTCCACTCTCCAGCCTGCCCTGTTCTCATCGAACGGCTGTGACAGACCTCCCCACCCGGAATATCCGTTAAGCACTTCTTTTTGTATGTCAGTTGCTTCCGCATTACTGCTCTCCAATGCTTTCAACACCTGTATTGCTTTTACATTGCCTAAGAAACGCTTTCTTGCATTGCTCATGCCCGGTATGCCGGATTCCTGTTTCTCAGCCTGCAGCTGTTCAGTTGTCATGGTACGTTCCGGCTCAAACATATCGGCAAATGACATCTGTACCGGGTTTAATTTTTCTGTATCCTCCGCTGGATTTGTGACGAAGTTCGTCACATTCTTCTCTTTCTGTGTGACAGAATCCTTTACAGCAGAATCTTTTACATCATCTTCCGGCGGTGTGACGAAGTTCGTCACGTTTCCTTCAGAATTTTTAATATACTTTTCAAGTTCTTCTGCAAGTTTTTCATACGATTGGAATGACTGCAGGAAATCTATCAGACCACCATATCCGTCACCGACATCATAACGCTCTGTATACTGCTCTCCGTCCGGCATGACGATGTTAAATTTAACCTTGTCATATCCAAAATACCGGTAATCCTCTTTTACATTTGTGTCATACCATGCCTGCTCAGAACCGTATTTTTCAATCATTGCGTGCTGTCCTGCAAGATGTTCGTCATCTGCCTGTTTTAACAGGCGGTCAAATTCTTCTATCGTGTATTTTTTTCCATCTTCAAAAGCAGCACTTTCACTCCACTCACACACAACATACGGCACTAAAAAAGCAGAGGTTAAAGACTTTTCATCTTTTTCCTCTGCTTTCTGTTCTTCATTTTGATTATTTACAGGGTCAGAATCAGTTCCCTCATCACGATTGAATCTGCTTCCATCGCTATCCCCTGCATTACTCTTGCCCATTTCAGCGGCTCCAGTTCCTTGTCCGGGATTTCGTCTTTGTCCCTCGCTGTTATCTGCTCTATCAGTCTTTCCCTCATTGCGTCCGCTGTCTGGTCTATAGATTCCAGATACTTCTCTAATGTCCCGTTCTTCTCGAATTCCTCTAGTACGTCCGGGTGCCATTCCTCCAGAAACTCTTTCTTTCTCCGTCCGTAAAAGCCCATCTTTACTCCTTTCCTGTGCTTCCTCAAGCACTTTAACCTCATTTTTAATATCATTAAAAAGCTGTTTCATGGATTCCTGTATTCCACTGCCAATAGCAGATACCATTCCATATCTGTCTATCAGCTCAAAATACATATCATCAAGTGAAAAATCATAATCCCCATCCGGTTCACAGCGGCTTAAAGCTGCATATTTTAATGATTCCGACACAAAATTGCAATATGTATTCTCAAGTGTCATTTCAGGAACTGTCTGGTCAGCTGTTCTTGCATTGTTTATAATACTCTGCCCGTATTTTCTCCACAACGCAGCCGACTGTTTTGTTGTTATATCAAATATCACTTCACGGATTGTATCAGCACTGCCGTACAGCTGATATTTCTGTGCAAGCTTTTTGGCTATCTGCGTTGAAAATTCCGGTTTCATTTCCCACAGCTGCGGTGAAAAAGCTCCGGGAAGTTCTACAGTATCCGACACATCAAACAGATACTTTAATTTTCCTCTGCCATCCGGCACTGCAATTCCTTTTGTTCCGCGCTTCACCTGCCTGCGCATCCGTGTGTGCCACAGATTGTAATCCGCACATGCCGTTGCTTTTGGTCTTTGTGCGTAAATTAATATCTGTTCTACAAAACTGTATGGGCTTATGCGTGCCGCTGTCCTTAAAAAGGACGTCCAGCGTGAAGCGTTTGATGTTACTTCAACAAGTGTTTTCTCATACAGCTTTCCTATTTCTTCATAATTTGCCATAGATAATCTCCTTTATATAATAGTCTATCTATAGCTTAAATTATTGAAAATAACTTATCCAGTTCCATTTGGTGTCATTTTCAGCTTACTACATACACTGTGCCAATAACAACACCTATTGCAATAAGAACCCCCATCATGCAGGTGTAACTTACAATACAGAATAACAGATACACTGCACAACATGCAACTATTGTTAATACATACGATAAAAGTCTTAAAAGTCCTTTAAAAAATCTTTTCATATTCCAATACCTCTCTTTCTCCTGAATCAATTGATGTTTCCCTTGTAATTATAATACACCTAATAGGTGCATTTGTAAAGAAGTATTTTAAAATTTTTAATATTTTATACTTTTGTGACGAACTTCGTCACAAAAAAAGACGGTACTGCCATCACAATACCGTCTTAAACCATTTTAAAATTACTGTTGTCTGCAATATCCAAACTCAGTCATGAATCCGTTTAATGCATCCTGTTCTTTATATTTTCCCAGACCATGCTCTCTTACATAATCCTTTATCTCATTTCTGTCTTCCCTCGTAAACTTCCACAGCTGGCTTACATGGTCACAGCTTATGCTGCCCGGAACTGTATAATCATACTGTATAAGACCACCGAATATGTTCATTGTTCCTGTTTGATAGGTCATGCTGCGTCTGTTTTCCATTGCACTTTCAAGCACTGCGGCATACTCCGGAAGCTTCCACACAGAGTTTTCAACCACTCCGCCGTCTTCAGGAGAGTTCTTATAATACTTCTCACTGATAAATCGCACATATCCATACTTTGCAGAACGCACACTGCTTTCGTATTTTATATCCGGTGTTGTATCTGCAATATAGACGGTTACGGTCTTTCTGCTTGTATTGCCAACGCTGTCAGTAACCTTATAGGTTATTGTTGCACTGCCTGCCGCGGTAAACTTTTTCCATTCCTCATCATTAGTATTAGGAATTGTAAGTTTATCTGTAATATCTCCGTCTTCCAAGTCATTTGCCGTTGCTGTAGTAAGCAGCTCCTCAACTGTTATTCTGCCCTCCTGCGCTTCCTTTAATGTAAAGTATCTGTCCTTTGCCGTAATTTCCGGGCAGTCATCCCAGATTGCATACAGGATAACTACATCACCGTCTGTAGAAGACAGATTACTTACAATATCCTGATTGGAAAATTCTATTGTTTTGGTATCGGCTGTCCGATTCCAACCCATAAATGTACTGTCGCCCCAATCAGTCGTCCGTGCAAAATCATTGTCCGGGAGTGTTACCTGTTCATCATACTTCACATTAATATCCTGCATTTCTCCGGCAGTTGAACCATTACCGTCAAAGTGAATCGTGTATGTAATCGGCTTTATCTCACCGTCCCAAAGCGCATACATTACTGTGTTCTGTGTAAGATTGTATTCACTGCCGGTTGCATACTGCTTTCCGTCTAACGAATTTTCTACCCACGCTGTCTGCACGTAAGAATCTATGTATCCCTCCTGCGCTTCTAACGTATGCTTTACCGCCTGTGCAAGTGTCACTTTTTCTCCGCATACGGCGGTAAGATTATAGGCATTGGTATATGCTGTTACTGTTACCGGTTCCGGCTGCTGACTCTCATCGGCGCCGTTAAGGTCGTACTCAAGCATTACATTTGCGGAATAAACTGCATAGTAAGTTACATTGCAGTTTATTGTAATTGTGTCGGTCGTTATTTCATTTTCCCGTGCCGATTCTGCATTAATATCTGTGTTACTGTTCCAGCCGATAGTGTTGTTCGATGTCACACCGTTCCAGTCATAGTCCCTTATATCAGGAACTGTAATAATAGCATTTTGCGTATTGTTATAGCGAGTGCCTGTTACTGTTCTTACTCCTAAACTGTCTACAAATTTAGCAGTTACATCACCGCTATATAATGCGTACAGTGTAACGTCTTCCTGCGGCATTACAAGGCTCTTAATCGCTTCTGTTGCGGAACTGTCTGTATTCCACCCTAAGAAATCATAATCGGCTTTCTGTGCTGTAAGCGTAAGGTCAACGTCCTGTCCCCAGTAGTAGTCCCTTGTAACCGACTTTGTACTGTTATCAGACCAGTTACCGCCGTTTTCAGCCACATCATAAGTTACTGTGTACTTGTTACGTTCATAATATATCTTTAACGTAATATTCTGTGTCACTGTTACCGGAAACTGTCCGTTTACGGCTTGTGTCTTTTCAGAATTATATTGGTATCCGTCATATTCATTCACAATATCAACCACATTCAACTGATACCCGGACTTATATTCATTCGATGTAGTTTCATGCGGTGTGTCCGGATACGTGCCGTCTGTATTCATTAAGTAATGCTCTATACTTACGACATAGTTATTCGGTGAGCTTGATTCCGTAAAGTTTGCATACAGTGTTACATTTCCTGCCGGTGTATATGTATCGCCTGCGCCGCCGACACGATTTGTAAGGGCGGCATCCAGATACCAGCCTTCAAATACATAGTATACGATACTGCCGTCTTTTTCTTCACTGTCTTTATCTGCATCCGGAAGTGTTACGCTGCCGTTTGTATAGTCCGCTTTTACGTTTACCGTTCCGCCGTCTGCGGTAAGGTTTTTAAACCTCACGGACGGCAGCCAGTAGGAAGCACCGGTAAACTGTCTGTTTTCCGATATGCCGAATGCCCTGTAGTGCATGATTGCACGGATGGTATCATAGACATTTCCCGCGGCATTTAAAATGTCGGGATTGCCGTTGTAATATGCCGCCCAGTTTAATGTCCCGATCGTCCAGTCATATGAACCCTGCACCTCACCGTGAGTGGTATTGCTGTCCAGCTGTTCATTCCAGCCGTTAAATTCTGCCTGTGCATTGGTGTTTTCTTCACCGGTTGCTGCCGTGCCGCCGTTGGTTTCATAGCTTACGGTGTAGGCTCTTTTGGCTTTCAGGAAATCATAGGTTCTGTCATATTCGTAGGTTCTTACCGTATCTGTTGTCGCATTTCCGTTTTCATCAAGAAGCGTACCGCCGTCTGCGTTGTAGTCCACTTTATAATTACTGTTTGTCCATTCTGCTGATAAGTTGATGGTGTTGTCCCACAGATACCACTGCTGGTTTTCGCCGCCGTAGTAGTTACACAGCTGGAGGTTTGTGCCGTTGTCCGTGCTTCCGTAGAGAAGGTCTAACACAAGGTTTGGGTCAAGCTTTGAGCGGATATAGAAGTATCCGTCCCCCGCCATCTGGAGCGTCCACTTTTGGTTGTCACCGCCGTGGTATGCCCACTGCTGGATGTTTGCGCCGTTATTTCCGCCATCTATGCCTGTGCCAATGGCGGCATCCAGTACCTTTCCCGTTGCATTGTTCCGGATGACCCAGTACGGCAGTCCGTCTTCAAAGCCCGCAAACACAAAGGCATACATCTGTGCATTGCCGTTTACACAGTCCCATATCTGTGCATTTGCGCCGTCCGCATAGCTTGCCGCGCTGATGTCAACGCACTGATACCTACCGCCGCATTTTGTACGGATACTGGTAAGCGTGCCGGAAGACGGAAGCGTACCGCCGCCGTCACAGCCTCCGGTAAGATTTAAGAACTGGTCTTTTATTTCCCATGTGCTTCCGGATACCGATGTGTAACCTGTTCTCTTAAATAAGAAGTTTTCCGCAGTGTTTCCGTCATATGCCGCATTATAGGAACGGTAAAAATCAGACATGTTGTCAGCTCCGTTTCCCATGTAGCTTACAAAGCAATCTGCCTGTACCCACTGGGCTTCAAAGGTGGCATTGGCAAACAGGGATGACCAGTATTTTCCATCAGTGAACATTTCTGCGAGCTGTCCGGCATCGTATACCTTTCCTGCCTGCTTGCCGCCTGTTGATGTAATCTTCCAGCCGGTAAAAACATAACCGTTTCTTGTCGGTGTCGCCGGAACTGAAACGTTTTCAATTCCTAACCGCTGCATTGTTACTGCATTGCATGAACCATTGACCTGTCCGCCGTTTAAGTTAAAGGTGTAGGTAAATGGGTCTGTTATCATGGTGAAGACATGAAAACGGTCTGGAATATCCGCCTTTTTAAGTGCTAAATTACTACCACTTCCCACAGTTTCATCTCCATTATTCCACCTAAAAATTGGCACAACATATCTTACCTTATTCTGTCTGGTACTTATATCCTCGCCATTCGGGTATCCACTCTTACCATATCCTGTATCCCCGTTTTCCGTAACTCCGACCGTCCATGTGCCGCTTGAGCCACGCCAGCCACCGTCAAATACAATATTTCCGTTTTCATCATACTCACCTACAGACCAGTAAAACTGCAGCCCTGCATTTTCAGTTAAACCGCCTGCATCTGCTGTATCTTCCTGTGCTGCTACAATCGTAAGCCGCTGACCGGAATTAACCCTTATTTTTCTAGTATAGGTAACTCTTGATGAAGCTTCCAATCTGATATCATCAAAAAAATGGCTTCTGTCAGAGTAGATTTTCCCAACATCATTCGTATAATTACCACCATATGTCCTAACATCAGTCATAGAGTGCTGTCCTTCACCCAATCCTGTTCTAAACTCCATATATGCAAGACTGTTCCATGTGTCATAAGCCGCCCATGTCTGGCTTACATATGTGCCTAAACTTACTGCAATGAGTAACACCGCCGTAAGCGCTGTAATAAGTTTCTTATGCTTTTTTATAAATCGCATACTTTATTCCTCCTTTTAAATAGAATCTGTTGTAAATGAGTTACAAATAAACCCGATTAATAGTTACAATATAAATATACTAGACAAAAACTTTAAAACAGATAAACAAAATACCGCCTGTGGAAGTTTCACAAGCGGTATTTCATATATCTTATATTTAATTGTTTTATTATTATCCTACATATCTGAACCAGTTTAAATAAACATCAACTACTCCATTGTGAATATATGGGCGTAAATCTTGAACATCAAAACTACTTAAATCCGTTTCCTCTTTGGTACAGAAAAATTTTCCATCTTCAAGTACAATCGAATTAATCACATAACAATCATCAGTACTAGGATAATCAGATGGTTTCCATCTATTTTCTGCATACACCGGCTCTGCGATATTGCCATCCTTATCTACTTGTACTGTAACATATTCAATATATTCAACAGGTCCGGTCAAATCCGGCTGAGCTGTGACATTCCCTGTTGTATTTGCCAGTTCCGGTGTTCTGCCATGATGTCTGACCTCAATCACAACCGTATCAATGACCTGACCGTTTCTGACTTCCTTTCCGTCTACCGTGCCGGAGTATTCTGTTGCTACCCTGCCGTTTACGACGTACCATGTATTTTCGCCATCTGCGGCAAATCCGTTGTAGCCAAAGTCAACCGTTCCGTTATTAAACTTCCATG